>Ga0164295_10001587_pt1 | contig 18914 bp, 14 predicted proteins | sample GEODES006metaG_FD_111798 | JGI IMG/M metagenome (GOLD analysis project Ga0164295, IMG submission 111798) | Oligotrophic lake water microbial communities from Sparkling Lake, Wisconsin, USA - GEODES006 metaG | ecosystem: Environmental > Aquatic > Freshwater > Lake | place: USA: Sparkling Lake... | reverse complement strand
CCTAAAATACCTTGATATCCACTTTCACTTTCATAGGCCGACCTAGAAACCGAACATGTCGTAGAATACAAATGCTCCAATCCACCTGTACCTCTTCCTATATTGTGCATGATGAATAAGTAATGGTCACAAGGATGTTCGCCGATTACCTTTTGAGCTTCTTCGCATACCTTAATGACGTCTGCGATAAATTTGACTGAATCTACTTTTGTCGTACCATAAAAGGCAATTTGATGCGGAATTCCATTTACTTTAAAATCCCAAACTTTGTGATTTCCAATTTCAATAGGAGAGTCAATTAATTCATCCAAGTCTTTCGCTTGATACGTAAATTTTCCTGTTTCTTTTAAAGCAGTAGAAACCACTTTAAAGTTTTTATAGGGCTCAATACGAATGTCATGAGGAAGATTTGCAAAATCATTTACATATAATAGAACATTTGCCGGATTAATATACCCATGTGAATCATCTAAAAAAGAGGTTCTAACAGATAATTCAAAGGCGTAGACCCGGTAAGTCACTTGGATTTTCTTAATAGAGGCACCTAAAGCTACCCGCCACGTATTCTTATTTATTTTAGAAATCGGCATGGATTTTCCATTGGCCTCAGCTTTAACCGCTTCTAAATTTTTTGCAAATTCTCTGATTAAATAGGATCCTGGTGTCCAAGCAGCCATTTTCAAATCTACGAAAGGCTTTTTATAGGATATATTTGACAAATCCACCGTCGTGGTGATTTCAAAATAATGAGTATGTGGCTCAGGCATCTTGATCACATGACTTAATGGGCTAGAAAATAGGGGATAGGAAAATAAAAAAATGCCCAATAAGAGCACAAACGATTTAAGTTTTAGATTTTGCATACGTTTAAATTTGTTGGTGAATCTTCACATTGTGTAAAATTAAATAAATAGCTCAATTGTTAAAGTAAATACTGATTATTTGGCAATAATAGTCACAAAAAAATATTTATTACACGCAATAATTTTGAAGAAAAATCGTATTTTTGTTTTAATCCGAATGCTGTAATCATTTACAATGAAATTGAAAAATACACACATTGGCTGGCTGCCCATCATACTTCTTTTATTTATTTCTTTTGGCTCTATAGCCCAACAAACATTAAGTTTCAAAGATCATACACTACATTTTAGACAGGCAAAGGAATACTTTGATTCAAAGAATTATGTAGCGGCTAGAGAAGAATTTTCCGCATATTTAGGAAGTCTTGAGCCATTAAGCAATGAGCAATCGGGTCAAAAAGTGCTCGCTGAATATTATATGACCATGTGTTCTTTATACATGAGTCAGCCTGAGGCAGAAATTTTAGCGGAACGATTTATCGAAAATAACCCAGAACATCCACAAGCCGTTAAATTATTAAGAGGGATTGGTACTTTTTTTTATGACAATGGAGATTATGCCAAAGCAATAAAATACCTAAGTAGATCCTCAGAGACCAATTTAGAAGCCAAATTCAAATTAGCCATTTCATATTTTGAATTAAAAAAATACTTAGAAGCCTTACCTGTATTTAATGAAATCAAAGTGGAGCCTGAGGAAGAATATGCACTTTCCGCTTCCTATTACGCAGGAGTAATTAATTTTGGTGAAAAAAGATACGGAGAGGCGGCGATTGATTTTGCCAAAGCAGAGGCTAGTAGCAAATACAGAAAAGAGATTCCGAATTGGATCGGTTTATGTTATTTCAATCAATCTAAATTCTCCGAGTTGTTGAAATATGCCGAACCCATCATTTCAAAGAAGAACACGGGTTATCGACTAGATGAATTGGCCTTATTGGTTGCTGATGTGCAATTTCAGTTAAATCAATTCGACAAATCAATTAAAAGTTATGAAGCATTTGGAAAAATGACGGGTTCGAAGTTCAGTCCTTTAGCTCAATACCGATATGGATTTTCTTTATTTAAAACAAAAAAATACAATGAGGCCACGGTGACATTAAAGGATTTAGTAGCTAAAAAAGATTCATTAGGCCAATATGCAGCATTTACAACGGCTTTAGCCCAATTAAGCGCTGGAAATTTAGTGGCTACTTTAGATGCGTTTCAGGTTGCCAGAAGTTTAGCTTTTAATCCCGCAATTCAAGAAGATGCTTATTTTAATTATGCCAAAGTATTATTGGATTTAGGAAAAGGGTCTGAAACAATTAGTGAAATTCAAGCCTTCAATGTTAAATTTCCCAAAAGCAAATATGCGGAGGAAGCCATTGAGTTAGTAGCCGATGCATTTATTAATTCTGATAATTTAGAAGTGGCTGTTAATTATTTAAAAGGAATTAGTAATCGTTCACCTAAGCTGAACTTAGCCTATCAGACCTTATCGTATAATTTAGGAGTAAGGTCATATAATGATAACCAATTTGAACCTGCTATTAAATTTTTCGATGAGGCTATATTAGTGGCTGAAAAAGAAGAAATAAAATTAAAAGCATTATTAGGGAAAGCTGAAGCATTATCTGTGCAAAAGAAATTTGAAGAAGCTATTCAAATTTATACGCCTTTAATGTCTAGTTCTAATAAATCGGAGGAGTTTGTGCAGAAGATTAGAATTGGATTAGCCTTTGCATATTTCAACACAAAGGAATTTAGCAAAGCAAATACTTTGTTCAAGACGTATGTGGATCGGTTAAAGTTGACGCCAAATGCTAAAAACAATCCGACGATATTATTGAGGCTTGCAGATACCTATTTGATGTCTAGGAAGTATGAAGATGCCTTAAATTATTATAGCCAAGCAGCTGATATCGCAAAAACAGAAAAGGATTATGCCTTATTTCAGAAGGGCATGACGCTGATTTACTTAAATAGAGGCAATGAGGCTAGGGTATCGATGAAACAAGTAAGACTTGGGTTCCCTGATTCTAAGTTTGCGGATGAAGCGTTTTATCAAGAGAATTTAATTTTGTTTAATGCCTCTAAATACACAGAAGCCATTTTGGGATTTTCTGAAATCATTTCAGCAACAAAAGCGAGTGATTTTTTAGCTCAGGCTATCTTTAAAAGAGCTCAATCTTATACCAATATTGATAAATTCGATTTGGCTATTCAAGATTACAAGAGAATTGTTAATGAATTTACGACAGAAAAGATCGCTAAAGATGCATTGGTAGGCCTACAAGAAAACTTGATTAAAGTGGGTAAACCAGAGGAGTTTGGCCAAGTTTTAGATACCTACCAAAGTACCAACAAATCAGAGTCGGAAAATGACGCCATTGATTTAAAATATGGTGCTGCAAGAGCTATCTATGAGGGAAAGAAATTCGATAAGGCAATTAGTTCTTTAAAAGATTTTATTGACAAATATCCAACGAATGAGAATATCGTAGAGGCTAATTACCTAGTGGCAGATGCAGCAGACCAAATAAATGATACTTTAACGGCCATTCAATATTATCAAAAAGTGATGGATCAAAATGAACATCCGCAGGTCAATAAAGTGATTCTGAGAGCTGCTGAATTATCATTTGGGCAAAAAAAGTATTCAGAGTCCATTCATTTTTACCGATTGTTTAAGTCGAAAAATACGGAGGTAGACCAACAATCCATGGCAATGAACAAAATCATCGCCATTACCTATGAAGCTAAAAATGTGGATTCCATTGCTTCATTATTAAACGAATTAGAACCATTAAGCAATATCACGAAAGAAGAAAAAGCTAAGTTGACCCGCGCATTAGCCGACATGTTTACGAGTGATTCTACCCAAATTACATCTAAAAGGCAATGGTTAGCCAAAGTAATTACCTTAGATAAAAATGAAATAGGGGCGGAAGCGCAATATGAATTAGCCTTACTATTAAGTGGTGAAGGCAAGTTCAAGGAATCAAGCGACATGATAACGACTAAGTTTAAAAATGAATTTGCGGAAGCGTCTGACGCGGTAATTGGGAAAGCATACATTCTACTAGCCGATAACTTTGTTTCCTTAAAGAATTTACCTCAGGCTAAAGCTATTTTAAAATCGGTCATTGACAATTCAAGTGATACGGCAGTCATCGAATTAGCCAAAAACAAATTGAAAAGTCTACCCATTAAGTGATGAATATGACAATCCAACTCAAAAAGGCCACAATATTCTTAGTGTTTTTGCTTTTACTCATGAGTATCCATTCGATCGTATATGGCCAACAAAAAAAAGAGGGCAATATTCAGAATGATGATATTATTTTGGAGAAAGAGCGTAAGATCGAACTTAAGCCTGAAATATCTAGAAATTTTGAAGCTTTAGAGGAAGTTGAGAATACCAATAAGGGTAGAAAGATGACGTATAATTTTGTTGAAAGGAAATGGGAGGTGAAAAGTCCGGCAATTTTAACAACATCCATTATAGGCCCACGAGAGGGAGATGAACTAGTTTCGTCTTATGGTCCCAAGTTTAAAAATATGATTAAGGTGGGAGCAGGTAATTATGGCCATACGTTAATCAATGGACATTTTGGTCTATCACCTAAAGAGAATCAATATCAAGGTATTTACATTAATCATGATGCCAATAGAAGGGGGCCTGTGGGTACAGCATTTTCTGCACGAAATGAAAATGAAGTTAAATTATATAGCAAAACCTTTACCGGAAATTATTTGTTGGACGGCTCCATTGGCTTTAAAAGAACTGAAGCAAATTTTTATGGAAGAGATGAAAAAAAATTCACAGGTAATTTAAATGACTTAAATATTGTCTATAATAAATTCCATTATACGGGAAGTATAGGGAATGCACAAAAAGATGCCAAATACGATTATACGGCTACCTCGGGATTGAATTACTTATCGACCAGTTTTGAGAATAGAGAATGGATCTGGGAAAGTAAAATCCAGTCGGTATTACATGTAACAGATCAAATTTCCGCCTATTTAAATGGGGATATGGTTTTATCTGAAATTACCTCAAGTTCCAATAATAATCGACGCGAATTGTATAGGGTTCGTCCAAGCTTTAATTATAAAAATAACCGAGTATCCGTAACTGCGGGCATTAATATATCGAATGAAAAGGATAAAAATCTATCCATGAATCAAACTAGGCTATTTCCCGTTGTTAAATTAGATGTTAAGCCTACCGACTTTGTTCATATTTTTGCGGGTTTTGGTGCTGATACTTATTTAAATTCCATGAATCAATTTGTGTCTGAAAATAATTGGATGTCCAATAACATCGCGTTAAAAAACACCATACAATCCAGTAATATATATGGGGGTATTAAGGGATCTAATGAACGTAATTTTGATTTTGAAATCAAATTTGGGTATTCTGAGTATAGTAATTTAGGATTTTTTATGGCATCAAAAGCTGATTCATCACGTTTTGATGTGGTTTATGCGGGTGGAGACAAAAAGGTTCAGGTGGTTAATTTATCAGGCCAGATCAACTATCAAATTTTTGACAAGATTTTATCCATCTTAAAATATGATTTCAATACCTATGAGAATTTAATTGTGGATAATTCAAAAACTTTGGAGAGGCCATTTCATAAGCCAGCGATGAATTTATCATTTACCAACTCCATTACGTTTAAAGATCGAATCATTGTTTCACCGGATGTATTTTATTTAGGGGGTTTATATGGATTTAATCCTCGAAATGGCCTGGCGATAAAGATGCCAGATATCATTGACCTTAACTTAAAAGTGAATTATTTAATCACTAAAAAATTTAATGCATTTGTCAGTGCCAATAATATTTTAGGAAAAAGTTATGAGCGCTATTTATTTTATCCTCAACAAAGCTTAAATTACACAGTGGGAGTGGCCTATTCATTTTAATTATGCAAAATATTGATTTTATATCGGCGATTGAATCCTTGCTTTTAGAGCATGATTGTGTGATTATACCCAATTTTGGTGGATTTGTGATCAATGTACAGGATTTTAAATTTGACGAGAAAGAGGCCATTATTTATCCAAGAAAAAAATCCATTGCATTTAATGAACGATTAAAATCAGATGATGGGATATTAGCCATGCACATTGCCAAACAAAATGCTATTTCTCAAAAAAAGGCATTTGAATCAGTAGCAGCATTTGGCAAAGAAATGAAGGACGGTTTGAGAATAAATCAGCCATTGGCCTTCGGCAATTTAGGAACATTCTCATTAACGGAGGAATCTAAAATAATTTTCGAACCTAATCAGACGTTTAATTACGATTTAGACCAATTTGGCTTATATCCAGTTTCAACGGGTGCTAGAAAAAAACCAGTTTTAATTGAGGCGCCAATCGAAAAATCTCTAGAGGATCTTCCTATGCAGACAAAAGAGGAGGTTGATGAAGTGCAAGAACCAAGAAAAATCACATCGAAATTTTATGCTTATATACTTTTAGCGTTTATCGTAGGCGGAATGGGGGCTTATATTTTAACCGAGCCTAATTCAAAATTTGTAAATAGTTCTTTTTCGCCTTTGACGATACGAATTAAAAAAGAACCCAAGCAAGGAAAAGTTATACCTGTGAAAAAAGCTATTTCTGAACCTCAATCAAGTAATTCAGATGTTTTTGAAGAGGTTAAATCAGAAAATGTTGCGTTAAAACCAACGGTCATAACTAAAGATAATGGAACTTCAGAGCACATATTCTTAGTTGCTGCCAGTTTTAAAACCTTAGAGAAAGCTGAATTAGGTAAATCTGAACTAATTCAGAAGGGGTTTCAGAATGTGGTTATTTTACCTAAGTTGGAAAATGAAACCTTTTATAGGATTAGTTTGGGAAGCGCCAAAAATATGGATTTGGCATATGTAGAAGCTGCTCACTTGAAAAAAGATAAAAATATAGACATTTGGGTGTTTAAAAAAGATTAATATGAATGTTAGTTATCAAGCACAAAGAGAATTAGAACGGAAAAATCAGGTTAAAGCGTTGATTATTACAATCATATTTAATGGATTGCTTTTTTTGCTTATATGGTCGGTTAAAATTTGGAATGAGAATCCAAATGCGCCCTTGGTGCTCGAACCTGAAGGATCTAAAGGAGAAATCTCATTTGAACAGGAGGCTCCAAGTCCAAAAAAAGAAGAAAAGAAGGAGATTATACAATCTGAGACAGAGGTAGTTCAACAAAATACCGTTCCGCCAATAACGAGCAATGTAGAAAGTCCCGTTACGGTTAAGGCAACAGTTGTTCCGCCGCCTAAAGAAGTTGTTCCAGAAGAACCTGTGGTAGATCTAAACCTTACTCTAGGTAAAAGAACAGTTAAATCAACCACGTCAGGATCAGGATCGGGTACTGGTTTAGGAAAAGGGGGATCTGGAGGAGGAACTGGATCAGGAAATGGCAGTGGATCAGGGGGCATTGGATCTGGAGCTGATGATAAACCGATTGCTCAAAACTGGACATTCCCAACTTCAGTGATCAGCTCGATAGACAATGGTAATGAAACAGGTGAAATAACATTCTTTATCCGTGTCAATGAAAAAGGCCTTGTGACTGAAATACGTATTGAAAAAACGAATGTAAAATTATCTCTTGCCGAAAAATACAAGAAAGCAATTAAGGGAGCTAAGTTCCAGCCGAAAGATGAAGGAAAAAGGGAAGGAGCCAGCGGCTTAAAAACAATTCGTATAGTTCCTACCAATTAATTCATATTGGCCTACGAGATGACCTATGATGAGGTAATCCATTTTCTTTATAATTCACTACCTGTATTTCATAGGGAAGGAAAAAAAGCATACAAGCCAGGTCTAGATAACATTGCCTCATTATGCGCTCAGTTAGATAATCCTCAACATTCATTAAAATCTTTGCATATAGCGGGAACGAATGGAAAGGGAAGTTCATCTCATTTTATAGCTTCCATTTTACAAGAACATGGATTTAAAGTAGGCCTTTACACATCTCCACATTTAAAATCATTTACAGAAAGAATAAAAATTAATGGAATAGAAGTTTCAAAAGATTGGGTTAGTTCTTTTGTAAGTGAGAAAAAAAACATAATTCAAGAAGTTAGTCCATCCTTTTTTGAATGGACAGTGGCCATGGCATTTTGCTATTTTAAAGAACAACAAGTGGACTGGGCGATCATTGAAACAGGATTAGGGGGAAGACTAGATTCCACTAACATCATTATGCCATTTGGATGCTTAATTACGAATATTGGATATGATCATCAAGATATTTTAGGAAATTCATTAGAAGAAATTGCCTTTGAAAAAGCAGGAATAATTAAGCAGGGGATACCTGTGACCATCAGTGAATACCAACCAGAAATTTCTGATATTTTTATAAAGAAAGCGAATGAAAATCAGGCTCCAATTCAATTTGCCAATGAAGATATTCGTTTAGAAAAGGTTTCTAGGGCTCAGACTTTGGAATTGGATTTAAAAAGTAGACATTTTGGCGACTTCAAAATTTATAGTCCATACGTAGGAACCTATCAAATCAATAATATTATGGGAGTTTTGGCATGGTGCAGCCAATTAGACTCTCTGGGGATTATAAATTTTAATAAGGACAAGGTTGAGTTGGGAATAAAAAATAGTCGAATAAATACTCAATTAAAAGGCCGATTTGAAATGATTAGCAATGACCCTAAAATAATTGCGGATACGGCCCATAATGAAAGTGGCATTCGCTTATTAATGGATCAAATAAAAAGTGAATTAACTGGTGATTTATGGATCATATTAGGCATGGTGGCAGATAAAGACCTAGATTTAGTTTTACAAATATTACCCCAAAATGCACATTATATCTTTTGCGAGTCGAATAATCCAAGATCGTTAAAAGCTTTAAATTTATGGGCAAAGGCTCAAAAAATTGGTTTAATAGGAACTGTTATCGAGGATGTGAATGAAGCTATTGCCTTTGTAAAAAGTAAAATGGCCAATAATGATGTCATATTGGTTACCGGAAGCACCTATTTAATAGCAGAAATAGACGAAATAATTTAGTGGGTAGAAATAAGCATTTAAAATATGAGTGGGCTGAGGCATTAAATAATGTTGTTCAACATACTAAACCAGATTTTGGCCTACAAAAAGGTCAATGGAATGCAAAGCAATTTTTAAATGACAACCCGGTTGTCTTGGAGTTAGGATGTGGAAGGGGTGAATATACCAATGGTTTAGCAAAAATATTTACTGATAAGAATTTTATTGGCGTGGACATCAAGGGAGATCGTCTGGCAGCCGCTGGTTTGGTAGCCCAACGAGAAAACCTTCAAAATGTGGCATATTTAAGAATCATGATGCAATTCATCGATGATTTTTTTGAAGAAAATGAAGTAGATGAAATTTGGCTTACATTCCCAGATCCAAGACCAAAAGATCGTGACGAGAAAAAAAGATTAACGCATCCCCATTTTTTAAATAAATATAAGAAGGTATTAAAGCCGGATGGAATTCTCCACCTCAAAACTGATTCCGCTCCGTTTTTTAATTATTCCATGGACAGCTTACCAGCGAATAAATTTGAAATCATCGCTTGCACAAATGACTTATATGAAACAACATGGAATAAGGATCATTTTGGAATAAAAACAAGGTTTGAGAAAATTTTCTATGAAAAAGGATTTCCTATCAATTACCTAAGGGCTGTAAATAAAAAAGAGGTCTAATTTCTTAGACCTCTTTTTTGTAATTATTAAATTTATTAACCTACACGCGCAATTAAATCAGCTGCGCGAGAAGAATATCCAAATTCATTATCATACCAACCCACTACTTTAACTAAGTTACCCATAGCAGTGGTAAGATTAGAATCTAAAATACAAGAATGTGGATTTCCAATAATATCGATTGATACAATCTCATCCGTCGTATATTCTAAAATACCTTTCATTGGTCCATCTGCTGCCGCTTTTAAAGCTGCATTAATTTCAGCAACAGTTGCGTAACGTTTCAATAAAGCAGTAAAATCTGTAACTGAACCATCTGGAGTAGGTACACGCATCGCATTACCATCTAATTTACCTTTTAAATGAGGTAAAACTAAACCAACAGCCTTAGCAGCTCCAGTCGAAGTAGGAATAATGGAATAAGCAGCTGCGCGAGAACGGCGTAGATCTGAGTGAGGAGCATCTTGCAAATTCTGATCTGCTGTGTAAGCATGAACAGTAGTCATGAATCCTTTTTCAATGCCAAAAGTATCATCTAAAACCTTAGCCATTGGAGCTAAACAGTTGGTCGTACATGAAGCATTTGAAATTATTGTCATTTCATCTGTTAAAGTTTCATCATTCACACCTAAAACAACAGTAGGAATATCACCCTTAGCAGGAGCAGAGATAATAACTTTACGTGCCCCAGCAGTTAAATGCTGACCAGCACCATCTTGATCAATAAATCTACCTGTAGATTCTAAAACTACATCGATACCTAAAGAAGCCCAAGGTAATAATTTGGGATCACGCTCAGCAAAAGACTTAATTGCCTTACCATTAACTGTAATGCTGTCCGCATCAGAACTAACAGTACCATTGAAACGACCATGAACTGAGTCGTATTTCAATAAATGCGCTAAAGTTGCATTATCAGTCAAATCATTGATAGCAACAATCTCCACATTATCCTTTTCAAGCAATCTGCGAAAAGTAAGCCGACCTATGCGACCAAAACCATTAATAGCTACTTTAATTTTTTTCATTGAATAAATAATTTGATTTCATTATTAAAAATCAAAATTATAAAATAAATATAACTATAACAAGTTTTTAAAATGCAATTATGGCTATTTAAACGATTTAAAATAAGATTCTTACAAATGTAAATCGCATTATTATTATTTATCTAAAATGCTAATTAATGTATTTTTGTAAAATAATTGATGGATACGTTTTTTATTCAAGTTATTTTGCTATATTTGTATAACAAAATACTTCAATCATTCGATGGGGTAGGAGGGTGACAGAATGTCACTTGTCAATTTAGCTAAATTCAAGGCTCTAAAATCACAAAATTATATTTCGTTCGTTTACATAAGTTATTGAAAATCAATTAGTTGATATGTTAAAGTTTAAGCTAAATTCAATCTTGATTTTTGCATCAAAATCGACACAAAGGCTCCTTGAGCGATCTTTTATTTTCTGAATCCATTGAGAATTTCATCATTTTACCCGTTCTTTGTCTTTCAATAATTGCATAAGATTTATATGAATACGTTAGAAAAAATTATTTTAGAAGCTTGGGACAATCCTGAGTTAAGAAAAAACGCTGAAACGGTTAAAGCCATTGAAGATGTGGTGGAGTTAGTGGATAAGGGTCAGTTAAGAACTGCCGCGCCTAAAGAAGATGGAACGTGGCAAGTTAACGAATGGGTAAAAAAGGCTATAGTGATGTATTTCCCTATTCGCCAGATGGAAGTTAGCGAAGTGGGCATATTTGAATATCATGATAAAATGCGCTTAAAGTCGAACTATAAGGAATTAGGTGTTAGAATTGTTCCTCCAGCTGTCGCTCGTTATGGCGCATATTTAGCTAAAGGAACCATTTTGATGCCATCTTATGTCAATATTGGTGCATTTGTGGACGAAGGAACCATGGTGGATACTTGGGCCACGGTCGGCAGTTGTGCACAAATAGGTAAAAATGTTCATTTAAGTGGTGGTGTAGGAATAGGTGGAGTTTTAGAACCGCCTCAAGCATCCCCTGTTATTATTGAAGACGGAGCATTTATTGGATCTCGCTGCATAGTAGTTGAAGGTGCGCACATAGGTAAAAAAGCAGTTTTAGGTGCTGGGGTAACCATTACTGGCTCATCAAAAATTATTGACGTGTCTGGTCCAGAACCTGTTGAATACATTGGATTTGTACCTGAAAACTCAGTGGTTATTCCAGGTAGTATTCAAAAAACATTCCCATCAGGTACATACGGAGTTCCTTGCGCATTAATTATAGGCAAAAGAAAAGAAAGCACAGATTTGAAAACGTCTTTAAATCAAGCATTACGAGAAAACAATGTCGTAGTCTAATCCAAAATCAATGATTACCTTTACACCCGGTCTTATAAGCCGGGTTTTTTTATGGAAAATGAATTGAAAATTGGCGAATACAATCGCCTACGTATAATTAAAGAAGTTCCTTTCGGACTTTACTTAGATGGTTATGAAGACGAAATATTGCTTCCACTGCAGTATGTACCGGAAACATACCAAATAGATGATATTTTGGAGGTATTTATCTATCGAGATTCGGAGGATCGAATCATTGCCACTACGCTAAAGCCATTTGCGACAATCAACCAATTTGCTTATTTAGAAGTGCATTCAGTCACTCCACTAGGCGTATTTTTAGAATGGGGATTAGCTAAACACTTGTTTGTGCCATTTAGCCAGCAATTTCAAAAAATGACCGTCGGCAGATCTTATCTAGTCTACATTTACCTCGACGCACAAACGGATCGAATCGTAGCTTCCGCACGTGTAGAGAAATTTCTACCGGTTGTTAACGCAGAAAGTTTGTTTACAATTGGCGACAAAATAGAAGTGATTCCATTTGAATACACAGATTTAGGCATCAAGTGCTTAGTTAACAATTGTGTAATAGGGTTGTTGTTTAAAAACCAATTGTTTACAAAGTTAAACATGGGTGAATTAACACCTGTATACGTTTCTAACATAAGGTTTGATGGTAAATTGGATTTAAGGTTAGAGCCTATGGGGCATGTTCGGGTTGATAATCAAATTACCCGGGTTTTGGATGCATTGAAAGAAAACAATGGGGTCCTCATGCTACATGATAAAAGCCCAGCCGAACTAATTTATGATCAATTAGGTATGTCTAAAAAAGATTTCAAGAAGGCTGTTGGCGGATTATACAAAAGTAAACAAATTGCAATTCACCACGATTGTATATCACTTTTGTAAACAAAATTTATCTTAATTTTTTGTTGCATTTTAATGATTTAGAATTTACTTTTGTTACTTATAATTTACAAAAGTATAGCTCATGAACCTAAGCGATAAAATAGAATTGTTAATTAAAAAAAAGCAAATGAGTTCATCTCAGTTTGCAGATGTATTAGGAATTCCTCGGAGTAGTATATCGCATATATTATCAGGTAGAAATAAACCAAGCTTAGACGTCGTACAAAAAATATTGACCGCTTTCCCGGAGGTCAGTGCAGAAGACTTATTATTTGAAGATCGTACTTTATCAGTTTCGGCAGCTAAATTACCCACTACTCCCTCGAGTCAAGAAATTTTACCATTGACTAATTTATTTGATGCCCCAAATGATACCGCTTCAGAATCGATTAAAAATAATTTACCGGAGTCTACTATTGTACGATCAAATCTCAGGCGATCGTCTAAGGAGGTTAATTTAGCTTCATTGCCGACTGGCCATGATTCCGTTTCAGAAAATGCGCCTACTTCAACTAGGTCTCTTCATAAGAAGATTGAGCGGGTCATAATATTTTATACCGATGGCACATTTATAGAGAGCAAACCCTCAGATTAAAAATCCTTTATTTCTAAAGTAAAAATTATAGGGAATTTTGATAATCAAAATTTGAATTGATCTCAAAATCAATTTGGTTTCACTTATCCACAAGATATCCACACTTGTGCACAATTGTATTTCAAGAATAAACCACAAGTCTTAAATAACATCTTATCCACAAGTTGTACCCTACTTATCCACAATTTATTGTGGATAAGTAGGTATTGTGTTGACAAATGGCTCAAAATTCATTTATGTATTACCTTTATTGGGTAGGTTCATAACTTATATTTTTGATAAATTATGCCCTGAGGGTATTTTTTGACTTTGACTTAATAATGATTAATTTTAGAACATCTACACAATTATTTTATGCAAAAATTAGACTCATTAAACCAGGTAGCTCAATTTCACCAGACATTTGGAGCACCCATATTAGCAGAACCTACTATTCCTTCAACGGAAAGATGTGGATTGAGGGTAAGTTTATTGGCCGAAGAATTAGATGAATTAAAAGAAGCTATCGCGGCAAATGACTTGGTTGAAATAGCGGATGCCCTGTGTGATTTACAATACGTGTTGTCAGGGGCAGTTTTAGAATTTGGATTAGGTGAAAAGTTTGTAGACTTATTTAATGAAGTACAACGTTCCAATATGTCGAAAGCATGTCAAAGTCTAGAGGAAGCTGAATATACCGTGAAATTTTACCAAGATAAAGATGGAACGGAAGCAGAGATAAAAGAAGAACATGGGGTTTGGAAAGTTTTCAGAAAGTCAGATAATAAAGTTTTAAAATCAATTAATTATTCTCCAGCAGATTTAGTATCTATATTAAAATGATCAAAATCTTATTGATTGAAGATGAGCCGAAGACAGTTCAATCCTTAAAACAAGGGTTGGAAGAAAATAATTATGACGTTTCGATTGCTTATGACGGCAATATGGGCAAACAATTAGCGCTGGCTCACACATACCAACTCATCGTTTCGGACATTATTATACCAGGTATTAATGGATTAGATTTGTGTAGAGAATTGAGGGCTCAGGGGATTCAAACACCCATTTTAATGCTTACAGCCTTAAGTACGACGGATGATAAATTGAATGGCTTTGAAGCGGGTGCGGATGATTATTTACCTAAACCATTTGATTTTAAGGAATTTTTAGCCCGAGTAAAAGCACTCATTAAAAGATCTAATCAAACGATATTAGATGCTCAGGTCTTAAAATTTGCTGATTTAGAAATGGACTTAAATAGTTCTTTGGTGAGTCGGGCTGGACAAATGATCCATTTAACCTCCAAGGAATTTCAACTATTAGAATACTTCCTTAGAAATCAAGAGAAGGTGATTTCTAAAGCTGAAATTGCTGAAAATATTTGGGAAGTAGAAGATGAAAATAGTTCGAATTTGATCGAAGTATATGTTAATTATTTGCGTAAGAAAATCGACAAAGGCTTTTCAAGTAAGTTGATACATACGCAATTTGGCATGGGTTATATTTTACGACAAGAATAAAAGATGCAGATACGGTCCCGACTAACTTATCAGTTTACTTATTTAGTTTCGGCGATCTTATTCGTGTCTTATTTTGTTATTTATGTCTTTTCGCAACAAAACTACAAAGATAAATTTTACAGTAGGCTACGTCAAAAAGCCAATACAGCAGCTGAATTATTAGTCAATGTAAACCAAGTAGATTCTAAACTGCTAGGTATCATTAATAGAGCCAATCGGGACATTTTATATAGAGAAAATATCATGGCATATGATACTTGTCATGAGCGTATTTACCGATCAAATGATACGATTAATTTTCATATTGACGTTGATCGAGTAAAAGAAGTATTTAAAAAGAAAGAAGTTAGGTTTGAACTAAATGAATTAGAGGTTCTGGGTACCGTATTTGTTACTCCAGAGGGCCAAATAGTGGTTTTTGCCGGCGCTGAGGATCAATATTCAGCAGAAAATGCCAAAGATCTAAAAAACATATTAATTGCCCTTTTCCTACTTTTTGTATTTATCGTGGTTATATCAGGTTGGTTTTTTGCAGGAAGGGCCATTAAACCCATTTCAGAAGTTATTAAACAGGTAGACCAGTTATCTCCCAAAAGTCTGGAACAAAGGCTTAAAACAGGCGATTCTGAAGATGAGATAGGGAAGATGGTATTGACTATAAATCGTCTATTAGAACGGATTGAGAATGCATTTAAATTACAGAAGACATTCATCGCCAATGTTTCGCATGAATTGAAGAACCCGTTGACAAAAATATCATCCCAACTAGAAGTAAGTTTATTGAACGAACGAAAAATAGACGATTATAAACAAACGATTGCCTCCGTTTTAGAAGATACTCAAGACCTTGCCGCAATAACGGAAAGCCTTTTGGAGCTAAACAAAATAAGTATATCAGACTATCAAGCCAGTTTTTCAATTCTTAGAATCGATGAAATCATGTGGGAGTCACGTAGCTTAACCCAAAAATTAAATGCGGCGTATAAAGTCATTATCGACACTCAATTCATGCCCGATAATGAGGAATTATTGCAAATTAAAGGAGATGAAAAATTAGTGCTTACAGCGCTAAAAAATCTGATTGAAAATGGCTGCAAATTTAGTACAAATAAACAGGCGTATGTAAGACTACAAATCGTAGAACAAACGATTGAAGTTAAAATTAAAAATGAAGGAAAAGGAATTCCAGAAGCAGATATTCCTTACATATTCCAACCATTTTTCAGAGCAGAAAATACAGCAGCTTCTAAAGGATATGGTATTGGTCTTTCTCTAGTCGAACGAATTGTCAGCTTACACCAAGGATCCATTTCCGTTGATTCCGAGCAAAATGGCTGGACTGAGTTTACAGTCAAATTTCCCATTGCTATTTAGAATTTATAAAAATGCGTTGCTCAAACTAAATCATTATAAATTTATCTAATTACAAGGGTTGAATTTTCTAAACGATCCTAACGTGCATAAATACATCACAATAAGCTTATCAACACCTAATATATCCTCGGTTCTAATTATATCATATTTGTTTTATAATTTATATTATGTTAAATAGACTATTTGATTACACCCCCATGTAACCTATTCTAATTGGTTTAATTGTCACGCGAGGAAATCATATGCACAAGTATAAACACATTAGATGGGACAAATAAAAAAGGCCAACATAATGCCGGCCTTTTAAATAATACCAAAATGAGCTTATTAATTTAACTCAGCTAGTTTAGCATCAAGCTTCAAAGCCTTATAAATCTGCTTCAATACCTCTTTCAAATCATCTTCTTTTTTATTTTTGAATGCTCTCTCAAAATATGGCAATGCTTGTTCGTATTTAGCAGAAACGGCAGCTTCTACAGCCTTCCCTTCTTTTTTATACGTATCCATATCCATAACATCCACTTTCTTTCTGATTTCAACCCCTTCATTATAGTAATAAGCACCTAATTGGTACAAAGCATCATAATAATTCTCATCAGCCTCCAATGCCTTTGTATAGAACATAGGGAGGTCTTTGCGGTACTCAGAAATTTTAGCATTCAATTCGGCTAACTTAGCATTATTAGCAGCGACGTCCCCCACTTCTGATTCAGCCTTTGTTAAATCAGCCTTAATATCATTTAAAGCTGTGTTATATTCGACTAAAGTAGATTCCAACTTAGTAACTTGGGCTTTTATCGGGCCTTGTTTAGCTGGAGGTGTCGCTTTTAATTTAGCTTTTGTACGCTTTAATTCATCTGAAAACAAGTCCACTTGGTCCTTTTGTGCCGCTACTTTGCGTTTCGCATCATTTACCTTAAAAGTCTTTTCTTGAATTTTACGTGCCTCATCATTAACCCCAGAAACCTTATTTTCAAACAATAAACCTAAATTCAACCATGACATCGCATCTTTAGGGTCCTTGTCTAAAGTAATCTTTAGTTGAGCAATGGCCTGATCTATTCGGTTAAAGGAAATCAACATATTGAATTTCTCATTCTTCAAATCCTTATTGTTAGGATAAATAACCATCGCTTGGTCGATGATCGCTAACGATTTATCTTCCTCTTTGGCAACCTTATAGATTTGAGATAAGCCATACATGATGGCCATATCTTTTCCGCCAATTTTCAAATAATGCTCATAAGCCAATTTTGCTTCCGCATCTTTTTGACACAATTGAGCTACAACCCCAGTATACATCGCAGAAGTTGTATCATTCGGAGAAATTTCTGACGCCTTACTCATGTATCTATAAGAACCTGCATAATTCTTACCTTGGTATTTAATAACCCCCATATTCATTAAAGCCCCATATGCTTTATCTCGTCCGGTTAGTAAAACCTCAGCTTCCTTCGCTGTACTACCCTTTTTACCATCTTTGGTATCCAATTTAACCGCCTCAGCAATATATTCCAAAGCCTTAAATGAAGCATCCGCATCCTTTAAAGAGAAAGTCGAATCCGGAAATGACGCCAAATCCAAATATGCCACTGCTCTTTCTAACCATGGTTTTGGTTTAGTTGGAGCTTTCTTTACCGCTTCATCTGACTTTTTAACAGCTTCTAAAATGGCTTTTTTTTGCGCTTCGACCAAAGCCTTATCCACCTGGGCGAAAGTCGAGCCTGCAGCCATAGCTACAGTAAACAGGGTTAAAACTAATTTTTTCATTGTTCTTGTTTATATTAAAAAAAAATAGCCCAAAATAAATTTTGGGCCGTTAAAAATTTACTCTTCTGTTAAATCATCTGCAATATCTCCCTCCGTAGATTCGCCTTCGCTATCTTCCGTGGACACATCTGCATTTCCTTCCGCCGACGCATCTCCTTCAGAAATAACCTCCACTCCTTCCGTTGCTTCAGCACCTTCCAAAATCTCTACCTCTTCTGGCTCGGGTTCTTTTTCAATTTTAGTTACGGATGAAATCTCATCTGACTCATTTTTCAAACGGATCAACTTCACTCCTTGCGTATTTCTACCCATGACACGAAGTTCAGCGACCGAAGAACGAATCAAAATACCCGCTTTGGTAATGATCATCAAATCATCATTGTCATCTACTTCTTTGATGGCCACCAATGCACCTGTTTTCTCCGTGATATTAAGTGCTTTCACACCCTTTCCTCCCCTATTGGTCAACCGATAAGCATCTACCTCAGAACGCTTTCCAAAACCTTTTTCAGATACCACTAATAATTGCTGGACAGCAGGATCGGATACACACACCATACCAATTACCTTTTCAGTAGGTATTTTCTCGTCAATCCAAATTCCCTTCACCCCCGCAGCCGTACGGCCCATAGGCCTAACCCGAGTTTCCTCAAAACGTACCGAACGACCAGTATTCGTCGCGATGACAATCTGATTATTGCCATTCGTTAAGGCAACATCTAATAAACGGTCTCCCTCGCGAATCGTGATGGCATTGATTCCATTTTGACGCGGTCTAGAATAAGCTTCCAGCGATGTCTTCTTAATGGTTCCATCTTGTGTACACATCACAATGAAATTATTGTCGATGTAATCAGGATCT
>Ga0164295_10001586_pt1 | contig 18921 bp, 19 predicted proteins | sample GEODES006metaG_FD_111798 | JGI IMG/M metagenome (GOLD analysis project Ga0164295, IMG submission 111798) | Oligotrophic lake water microbial communities from Sparkling Lake, Wisconsin, USA - GEODES006 metaG | ecosystem: Environmental > Aquatic > Freshwater > Lake | place: USA: Sparkling Lake... | reverse complement strand
TCGTTAAACCATTTCACTGTACCTGTTGCCATGTATTGCATTTCTTTAAAAAAAAGGGAAGCCCCCCTCGGGGTCGAAGGTCAAGAAGCGTGTGACGAAGGGAGAAATACCTAAAAGGGCAGAACTAGAAACGAACAGCAACGACATAACTTGATAATCGATACTTGAACTATGCCTGCCTTTAGATTAGAAAGCAATCTTTATTTGTGGTTATTGGGCTAATATGGGCAATATGAGTGAAATTCGCGTCTTGAAACAAGTTTTGCAGCACTATCGAACGATTGCCGTGGTGGGTTTATCAGCCGATTGGTTCCGCCCCTCCTACTTCGCCGCCAAGTACATGCAAGCGCACGGTTACCGCATCGTGCCGGTCAACCCCAAATACCGGGACATCTTGGGCGAGCCCTGTTACCCCGACTTGGCCTCCATTCCCCATCCGGTGGACATGGTGGATGTGTTTCGAAAACCCGCCGACACCCCCCAGATTGCAGTGGAAGCCGCCGCCATTGGCGCCAAGGTGCTTTGGTTGCAACTTGGCGTGGTCAATGCGCAAGCGAAAAGCATTGCCGAGCAAGCGGGTCTCACGGTGGTCATGGACCGTTGCGTGAAAATTGAACATGCCAGACTCTTTGGCGGACTGGGCTGGTTTGGCGTCAACACCGGTGTCATCTCTGCACAGCGACAAGTTCCCCCGGGTTTGACAACCCATGACTGATCGCAAATTTGGATTCGATACGCTCAGCTTGCATGCGGGGCAAATTCCCGATGCCGCCACCGGCAGCCGTGCCGTTCCCATTTACCAAACCAGCGCTTATGTGTTTGACAGCCCTGAGCATGCGGCCAGCTTGTTCAATCTGCAAACTTTTGGCAACGTCTACTCCCGCCTGAGCAACCCGACCGTGGCTGTGTTTGAGGAACGGATGGCATCACTAGAAGGTGGCCGCGCCGCAGTGGCCACCGGCAGCGGCATGTCGGCGCAAATGATCGCGCTTTTGAATATTTGCGAAGCCGGCGACCAGATTGTGGCGGCGCGAACGCTTTACGGCGGCACCCACACCCAGTTGAGTGTGAATTTCAAAAAGCTCGGAATTGACACGGCCTTTGTGGACTCCAGCGACCCCGAAAATTTTGCCCGCGCCATCACCCCGAAAACCAAGGCGCTCTATGCGGAAACCTTGGGCAATCCATCTTTGAATGTGTTGGATATTGAAGCGGTGGCCCGAATTGGTCAACAAGCCGGTGTGCCGCTGTTCGTCGACAACACCTTTGCCAGCCCTTACTTGTGCCGCCCGTTTGAGTGGGGTGCGGCGATTTGTGTGCATTCAGCCACCAAGTTCATTGGGGGGCACGGCACGACCATGGGCGGTGTCATTGTTGAGTCGGGCCAGTTTCCCTGGGATAACGGCCGTTTCCCATCCATGACCGACCCCTCGCCGGGCTACCATGGGGTGCGGTTTTTTGAAACCTTTGGTGACTTTGGTTTCACTATGAAATGTCGCATGGAAGGTATGCGCACCTTTGGACCGGCGCTCTCACCGTTCAATGCATTTTTATTATTGCAAGGCGTTGAAACGCTCTCTCTGCGCATGGACCGCCATTGCAGCAATGCTTTGGCCGTGGCGCTTTACCTCGAACAACACCCCAAAGTGGCTTGGGTCAATTACCCCAGCCTCGCCAACCACCCTGACCATGCCTTGGCCCAAAAATACATGCCTAAAGGGGCGGGTGCAGTCCTGAGTTTTGGCGTGAAAGGTGGCGCATTGGCAGGTCAACGCTTTATTGAAAATGTCAGCTTCTTGTCGCACGTGGCCAATATAGGCGACGCCAAATCCTTGGTCATCCATCCGGCATCCACCACACACAGGCAGTTGTCCGAAGCGCAACAAATTGCGGCCGGTGTACCGCCCGATTTGATTCGATTGAGCGTCGGGTTGGAATCGTTGGATGATATTTTGTGGGATATCGATCAGGCTCTTTCAACCACCTGAACGCCAGCCCTTGGCAGCCATGGGTAGAAGCCGCCCGAACTTCAACCCCAAATAAACCAAACCACAATCAAGCTGATCAAGGTGTATTTGGTGAGCTTGTAAGCCGTTCGGTTCCACTGCTTGAAAGCTCTGCGTTGCGTTTCGAATTTGTCGTGGTAGCGCGTCAGTTTATTGATTGCACCCGTTTGGTCGCGACCATCGTTGGGCGAACTCGCTGCTGACATGACCACCCGACTGAACCACTTATTCAGTGCTGACACCCAAGCCACGGTGACGGGGCGCTCTATGTCACAAAACAAAATGATGCGGTTGTGCGCCGTGTGGTTGTAGGCCTCGTGAATGTAGGTCTCGTCAAATACAACGGCTTGCCCATCGCGCCAACTATGGCGCTGGCCATCGACATCAATGTAGCAAGCGTCATCGTTGGGGGTGACCAAGCCCATGTGAAAACGCACCGAACCGGCATAAGGGTCACGGTGTGGGTTGAGTTGACCGCCCGGTGGCAACTCGGCAAACATGGCCGCTTTCACCGAAGGAATGGAATGCAACAGCGCCACCGTTTTGGGGCAGAGTTCAAGTGCGGAAGGGTGCTGTGCGTCGTACCATTTCAAATAAAAACGCTTCCAGCCATATTTGAAAAATGAATTGAACCCTAAATCGTCGTGATTCTCAGCTGCTTTGATGCGTTGCATCTCGGACAACTTCAGTGCTTCATCCCGAATGTCCTGCCAGCGTTCTTCCAACACTTTGAGTTCAGGAAACTCGCTCAAGGGAATGTAGGGTGTTGTGGGCACCCGTGAAAACATCACCATCAAGGCATTGATGGGGGCGAGCAACACCGAATGGTCCAAAAACAGACGTCTCAGGGGCAAGCGCACCTTTCCGCGGAAGTGGCCAAACAACACGGCAGATATCCAGAGAAGAACGATGATCCATTTCATGGGATGTCCTTCACTCCCACTCGATGGTCGCAGGTGGTTTGGAGCTCACATCCAAAACAACACGGTTGATACCACGCACTTCGTTGATGATGCGCCCCGACACTTTCTTTAACAAGGCATAGGGCAATTCGGCCCAATCGGCTGTCATGAAGTCGCTGGTGACGACAGCGCGCAACGCGACAACGTAATCGTAGGTGCGGCCGTCGCCCATGACACCCACACTTTTCACCGGCAAAAACACCACAAAGGCTTGGCTGGTGGCCTCATACCAATTGCTCGGCAATTTGCTGCCCGCAAAGGCTACCAAGGCGGGGTCGCCATCAAACGGCGTATTTCGAAGTTCTTCAATGAAGATGGCATCGGCGCGGCGCAGCAAGTCGGCATACTCTTTTTTCACCTCGCCCAAGATGCGAACGCCCAAGCCCGGCCCTGGGAAGGGATGTCGATACACCATCTCATAGGGCAAGCCCAAGGCCATGCCCAGCTCGCGCACTTCGTCCTTGAACAAGTCGCGCAAAGGCTCGAGAAGTTTCAAACCAAGCTGTTCGGGCAAACCGCCCACGTTGTGGTGGCTTTTGATGGTGACGGCTTTTTTGCTTTTGGCGCCGCCGCTTTCGATCACATCAGGGTAGATGGTGCCTTGCGCCAAAAAGCGGGCACCTTTGTGGCCACCATTGCCCGCCTTGAGTTTGGCCGCTTCTTGCTTGAAGACGGTGATGAACTCGCCGCCAATGATTTTGCGTTTGGCTTCCGGTTCGGCCACGCCGGCCAGTTTGCCAAGAAACAATTCGCTGGCGTCGACACGGATCACATGGGCATGCAATTGGCCAACGAACATGTCCATCACCATGTCGCCTTCATTTAAACGCAACAAGCCATGGTCCACAAACACACAGGTGAGTTGGTCGCCAATTGCGCGGTGAATCAAAGCCGCGGCCACTGAAGAATCGACACCACCCGACAAACCCAAAATAACCTCTTCGTCACCCACTTGTTGGCGAATGCGCGCAACGGCTTCTTCCACATAGTTGCCCATCACCCAATCGGGCGAAGCGTGACAAATCTGCAGCACAAAACGGTTCAGGAGTGCCCTTCCCTGCATGGTGTGTGTCACTTCGGGATGAAATTGCACGCCATAGAAGTGCCGGGTTTCATCGGCTATGCCAGCGATGGGGCAACTCTCGGTGCTGGCCATCAGTTTGAAGCCCGCGGGAAGTTCAGTCACTTTGTCGCCATGGCTCATCCAAACTTTCAACATGCCATGGCCTTCGGCAGTGCTGAAATCTTCAATGCCGTTCAATAGTTCTGTATGGCCGCGTGCACGCACTTCGGCATAGCCAAATTCGCGTGTCATACCCGCCTCCACCTTGCCGCCCAACTGCTGTGCCATGGTTTGCATGCCGTAACAAATGCCCAGCACAGGAATGCCCAGTTCAAACACGGCATCAGGGGCGCGGTCGTCTTCTTCGTAAACGCTGGCATGGCTGCCCGACAAGATGATGCCTTTGAGTTTGTGCGATTGGGCGTAAGCGTGAATCCAGTCGTCGCTGACATCGCACGGGTGGACTTCACAAAAGACATGCGCTTCACGCACGCGGCGGGAAATGAGTTGCGTGACTTGCGAGCCGAAATCAAGAATCAGGATGGTGTCGTGGGACATGGGCATTAATGGGCAACAGGCGTCTTCATCAAATTATTCTGCGCGGTAATTCGGTGCTTCTTTGGTGATCTGCACATCATGCACATGGCTTTCGCGCATGCCGGCAGCAGAAATTTCAACGAACTCGGCTTGTTGTCGCATGGCTTCGATGCTCGCACAACCGCAATAGCCCATCGAGGCGCGAACGCCCCCCGCCATTTGGTAAATGATGCTGACCATCGATCCTTTGAAGGGGACGCGACCTTCAATTCCTTCGGGCACCAGTTTGTCAGCATTGGGATTGCCGGTTGTGGCTTCCTGAAAATAACGATCGGCACTGCCCTGCTGCATCGCGCCAATGCTGCCCATGCCACGATAGCTTTTGTAGCTTCGGCCTTGGTAGAGGATAACTTCGCCCGGTGCTTCTTCGGTCCCCGCAAACATGCCGCCCATCATCACCGTGGACGCACCGGCGGCAATGGCTTTGGCAATATCGCCGCTGTAGCGGATACCGCCATCGGCGATGAGGGGAATGCCTGTTCCCTGCAATGCCATGGCGACGTTATCGATGGCTGTGATTTGCGGCACGCCCACCCCTGCCACGATGCGGGTGGTGCAGATGGAGCCGGGGCCTATACCCACTTTTACCGCATCGGCACCGGCTTCTGCCAAAGCCAAAGCAGCTGCGCCAGTGGCAATGTTGCCGCCAACGACATCGATCTGGGGATAGTTTCGCTTGACCCAGCGAACGCGTTCAATCACACCATGGCTGTGGCCATGGGCCGTGTCAACCACGATGGCATCGACCCCGGCCTTGACCAAAGCTTCAACACGCTCTTCAGTCCCTTCACCAACACCAACGGCAGCACCCACCCGCAGTCGACCGGAGGGGTCGCGAGCGGCATTGGGAAAACTGGTTTGCTTGTTGATGTCCTTGACTGTGATCAAGCCTTTGAGCTCAAAAAGATCATTAACCACCAATAAGCGCTCTAACTTGTGTTTGTTGAGCAGGGCCTTGGCTTGCTCAGGCGTGGTGCCTTCAGGAACGGTGATCAGCCGTTCACGCGGCGTCATGATCTCTTTGACCTGGACTTCATAACGTGTTTCAAAGCGCAAATCGCGACCACTGACGATACCGACCACCTTGCCCCCTTCACAAACTGGGAAACCGGAGATACCGAGTTGGTCGGACAAAGCCATGACTTGGCGCACGGTGTGTTGTGGGGTGATGACCACGGGGTCGAGCAACACACCACTTTCGTAACGCTTGACTTTGGCCACTTCGGCCGCTTGCTGCTGAGGGGTGAGGTTTTTATGGACGATACCCATGCCACCTTCTTGTGCGATGGCAATGGCCAAACGCGCCTCCGTGACCGTATCCATGGCCGCTGAAACCAGTGGCAAATTCAGGGCGATACGACGTGAAAACTGGGTGGAAAGTTGGGTGTCCTTGGGCAGGACCTGAGAGAAGGCTGGAACCAACAAGACATCGTCAAAGGTCAGCGCTTTGCCAAGTAGGCGCATGGGTTATCTCCAAAAGATAGATCATACCGACTCGGCCAAGTGCTGATTTATGATCATTAACAGCAATCTCTGCGCAAGGGAAGAATCAAATTCATGGTCACGGGTCTCTTTCAAATGCCCAAGCCACAGAGTGGCGTGGATATGACAGCCCAAAAAGAATGGATCAAACCTTTCGTTGAATTGTTCACGATCATTTGTTTCTTGATCGCTTTTGTGATGGCCTTGCTGGCCACAACGCTCTACAGCAACGGCGTCCTGTTCATTGCCAGCGGTGTATTTTTCTGCATTTGGCTCGCGATTCGATGGGGTGCCCCAGCATCCTGGGCGGTTCACGCGACAACCCTGCTTGGCTGTGCAACTTGTGTCTACATCATCAGCAAAACCGGGGGCACGGTGTCTGCGGCGATGGTTTTTTTGAGCATCTTGGCCTGGATGCCATTTCTTCTCTTAAACCTGAAATCAGCAGTGGCATGGTTGATGGTGCATGCAAATGCACTTTTATTCATTTTTCTGGCTTCCCAAAAGGGCTGGATCACAGTTCAAGCCGACGTCTCAACCGACATGACTTACTGGCATTTGTTCGTCAAAATTCAAGCTGCGTTGTGTCTGATGCTGATCTTGAATTTTTTGGCGCGTACGCGGCGACAGCAAATGACGGCATTGCAACAACGCGGACAAGAGTTGCAAGCCTTGCATTCCGAGCTTATTCGGGCGAAAGTCACAAAGACGAATTCATCGCATCGGTGGGCCACGAATTGCGTACCCCCATGAATGCCATCTTGGGTTTGAATGGCGTGCTACGAGACCAAATTAAAGACGATGCTGTCGATTTGCGACGGGTAGAGATGATCCGAAAATCGACCAGTCATTTGCTGGCAGTGGTCAATGACATTCTTGATTTTTCACAGTTGCAAGCAGATCGCATGGTTTTGTCCCTGCAAACCATGGCTTTGAAACAGCATGCCCATGCGCAATTCGAACGTCTCAATCAGGGCGCTAACTTAAACCAAATAGATTGCCAATTGGTGATTGATGAAGAACTGCCTGATTGGGTTTCCTTGGATCCGAAACGATTTTCGCAAACCATCGACAACCTGATCGAAAACGCTTTGAAATTCACCAATGAAGGCCGCATCATCCTGCGTTTTTTGAGTATCTCACATGGCCTGCGGGTTGAAGTTCAAGATACGGGCATTGGCATGACTGATGAGCAAATGGCCCAAGCCTTCGGTCGTTTTGAAAAATCATCATCACCCGCCTTCAAGATCTACGGTGGAACCGGTTTGGGTTTGTCAATCTGTGAAAAATTAGTTCGCTTGCAAGGTGGTCGCATTGGTGTTGAGAGCCAATACAACAAAGGCGCTTTGTTTTGGTTTGAAATACCCCTCACGCCGGTAGCCGAACCGCCAACAACTTTGTCTGCTGATGAAGTAGCCCGATCGACACACGTCCCGACCCATTTCTTGATCGTCGACGATCATCCTGTCAATCTCATGGTGGCTCAGCAAATGGTTAAGAGGACGTGGCCGCTTGCCAAAATCAGCACGTGTCAAAGCGGCCCATTGGCATTGCAATTCATCGACAACAATGATGTGGACATGATCTTGCTCGATATGTTCATGCCCGACATGGATGGATTGGCTGTCGCCCGAGCCATCCGAGAACGCCCTTCGCCTCGCAACCAAGTGACCATTTTGGGCTTGACCGCCAGCAGCAACGCGACGGACCACGCGCTGTGCACACAAGCCGGCATGGATGGCTTGATCTTCAAACCCCTTGAACAAGACCAACTGTCAAGCGGTGTGGTGCATGCGATCCAGTCATCTTGGAAAAAGCGATGAACGCATCGTCTCGTTTTTCCCGCTTTATCGAACTCTTGCCGCCACGCATGCGTGAAAGCCGCATGTTGTTCGTTTATTGCATTGGCTTGGTGTTCATCTTCTCCATCATCATGTTGGGGATTCTGACGCCGTCGCTCGCATCAGTAGAAAGTCGATATGGTGGCATTACCGCCATTAGCTTGACCCTGATTTTGTTGACGCTGGGCATGCCCTTGAACATTGGACTGTCCTTGGTTGCGGTGTATATCGCTGCAGATGTGACTTGGGCCGCATGGTGCAGTCAGGGACTCTATTCACCCCGCATTCACTGGCTCTTCATCATTCCTATTCTCATGTCGCAGATGGTGGGGCGTCGTGCGGGGTGGTTGTGGACAGGCATCATTTCTCTGCTTTTCATCTTCATGGCTGTGGCCACCCATCAGTCATGGTTGCCGCAGATGACCGACTATGACAGGTCCCATGAGATCTATGGCTTGGTGGTTTATGTTGTGACAACAGCGTGTTTGATCGGGGTGAATTTGTTTTACCAAGGCTTTACAAATCAATCGATCAAAGACATCAAACAACACAACCACGAATTGGAAGTCAAGCGCCAAGATTTGCAGAGTATTTTGGATATTCGTGACCAGTTCATTGCCTCGGTGAGCCATGAATTGCGCACACCCATGAATGCCATCATGGGATTTAATGAATTGCTTAAAGAGCATCAGTCCAACAACCCCAAAGCGCAAGAAATATTGAAACTGACCCACCAATCCGGTGAGCATTTGTTGACAGTGATCAATGATGTGCTGGACTACTCCCAGTTTCAATCCGGAAAATTAGGCATTCATCCTGAGGCATTTGCGATACGCCAACTGGCCAACAGCGCCTTTGGCTTGTTCGTTAATCGCATCAAGAGCATGCGACTGGCTTTTGAACAAACCGTCGATCCAAATTTGCCGGAATGGATATTGGCCGATCGTCACCGGGTCATGCAAGTGTTGGTGAATTTATTAGGCAATGCAATCAAGTTCACCCAACAAGGACACGTCAAGCTTCGCATCCAAAAGCAACGAGATTTCATTCGCTTTGAGGTGGAGGACACCGGTATTGGCATCACCCATGCGCAACAAAGTTTGGTTTTCGAGCGCTTCTCACAAGCCACTGCACAAACGCAGGATCTGTATGGCGGCAATGGACTGGGTTTGGCCATCTCCAAGCGCTTGGTGGAACTCATGGGCGGCGACATTGGCGTTGAAAGCACTTATGGCGTTGGCAGTTGTTTTTGGTTCACCCTGCCGCTGATTGAAGCCTTGCCTGCGCTGGATGTTGAAGCCTCGGAGAGCCTCAATACGCGAGATTTCTATCAACGTCCTTGGCACTTCTTGATTGTTGATGACATGGACATCAATCGACTGCTGTTGCGTCAAATGCTGCAAATGACTTGTCCCCAAGCCAAGATCAGCGAAGCAGAGCATGGCTTGTCCGCCTTGGCCATCATGAAACTTTCAAAGTTTGACTTGGTTTTCATGGACATGGTCATGCCGCAAATGGACGGCATTGAAGCCTGTAAACGCATCCGCGCTGAATTGACAGACCCAGACCGCTATACGCCGATTTTGGGTTTGTCCGCCAATGTCAATTTGATCGACCGTGAGCGATTTTTACAAGCCGGGGCCGATGGTTTTTTACTCAAACCGTTTGAACGCAAAGTACTGATGGAAACCACAGAACGCTTGCTGCTGTCTTCAAAGAAAAAAACAAACCTCGCCAATGGCCCAATTGACAAAGCAACCTGAGGGGAAATCAGTAACCCTGTTTTCCGCCTGCGCGGCGTTTGGCAAACAAGCCCGTCGAACGACTGCCCTGCTTTTCAAACCGCTCACGCCGAGCCACTTTGGGGTCCACGCGCAATCCGCGCAATACCTCCACCCGATCTGTATTGGCCAATTTCCGATTGGGGTCTGCAGGCTGGCCCCAGATCGCCACATGCCATTGCGCAGCGTCCCATTGCCAGTCCAGGCAAACCTGGTGTAAGTGGTCCAACGCCATGCTGACCGTCGCGGCAAGGGGTGCATCCCATTCATAACTGCGGATTTCACGCGGTGCCCAGCCCAACAATATTTGGATTTTCATCGGGGGTAAACAACTTCAGCACGTTTGACAAAGGCATCGACCAGGGTGGCAGCGATGCGGTCAAACACAGGCCCCACCAAGGCACCAAACACCGAGTCAAAGCTGTAACTCAATTTCAGTTCTACACGACAGGCCTGTTCTTCACCCAATGGAATGAAATTCCAAACACCATCGAGTTGTTTGAAGGGGCCATCAATCAGTGACAACTTCACTTGTCGCCCAGCGACATGGGCGTTGCGGGTGGTAAAGCTTTTGTGAAGGCCGCCGAAGGTCATGCCGATGCGGGCGGTCATGCCGGAATCTTCGATGCTGAGAATTTGGGTTTGATCGCACCAGGGTAAAAACTGCGGATAGGAGGCGACATCGACCACCAAATCAAACATTTCTTGGGCAGTGAACCAGATCAATACGGACTTCTCGACGGTTTTCATAGAATGGGGCTTGCGCCATCGTGGCACCGGGGTTCATTGTAAAGACCCCAACCTACCTCCAAACCCTTTTCATGGCCAGCAAAACTGCACCCCAAACCCGTATCGCGGACAACAAAAAAGCCGCTTTCAACTATTTTTTTGAGGAACGTCTGGAAGCAGGCATGGTCCTTGAAGGATGGGAGGTCAAAGCTGCGCGTGAAGGCAAGGTGCAACTCACCGACGGCTATGTGGTCATTCGCAATGGCGAAATGTTTGTCATTGGTTGCCAAATCAACCCCTTGAAAACGGCTTCGACCCATGTCAATCCCGATGCCATTCGCTCTCGCAAATTATTGCTGCACAAAGAAGAAATTCGTCGCTTGATTGGCAAAGTCGAGCAAAAGGGCTACACCCTGGTGCCATTGAATTTGCACTGGAAAAATGGTCGCATCAAGTGCGAAATTGCACTGGCCAAAGGCAAAGCCGAGCATGATAAACGTGACACCATCAAAGACCGAGAAGGCAAACGCGAGGTCGAGCGTGCCATGAAGAACCGCACCCGCTGAGGTTTAGATCTCGAGGTGCGCCCGCCCCGCTTCCATGACCAAACGCTGGTCACAACGCTGGCTTAAGGCACGGTCGTGCGTGACCATGACCAGCGTGGTGCCGAGTTCCTTGTTCAACGCCAACATGAGTTGCATCACCTTCTCACCTGTGGCGTGATCCAAGCTGCCCGTGGGTTCATCGGCCAACAAGACATCGGGTTTAACCACAAAGGCACGCGCCAAAGCCACGCGTTGTTGTTCGCCGCCACTCATGACCTTGGGGTAATGGTTCAAACGCTCGGCCAACCCGACCCTGGCCAACATGTCCTTGGCCATCGGTTTAGGGTCAAGGTGTCCGGCCAATTCCAAGGGCAACATCACATTCTCCAAAGCCGTGAGGGGGGCCAACAATTGAAAGCTTTGAAATACGAACCCGATGTGTTTGGCGCGCATGGCAGCGCGCTGGTCTTCGTTCAGCGCAAAAACATCTTGACCTGCAATATGAACCGACCCTTTTGTGGGCGTATCCAAGCCCGCCATGATGGCCAACAAAGTGCTTTTGCCCGAACCAGAGGCCCCAACAATGGCCAGGGTTTGCTGGGGCTGCAGGCTGAAATTGATATCGCAGAGAATCTCGAGTGTGCCAGTGGCATCCGTGACAGATTTTGAAACCTGAGAAACTGCGATCAAGGGTGAGGACATGCTGTGAAATTTGTGTTGAGACGTCGTGACTTTAAATTGTATGGCTTGGGCTTGTCGTTATGGGCCGGTATGTCCTTTTCCGTGCATGCTTCAAAAAAGTCAACGCTGTTGGTGGTGGGCGACTCCTTGAGTGCCGAATACGGCATCCCTCGTGGCAGCGGTTGGGTAGCGCTCCTTGAAAACCAACTGAAAAAAGACAAGCATCATTGGCAGGTCATGAATGCCAGCATCAGTGGTGACACCACGGCCGGAGGCTTGAGCCGTTTACCCGCTTTGCTCAAGCAACACCAGCCTGAAATTGTCGTTATTGAACTCGGTGGTAATGATGCTTTACGTGGTTTCTCACTCAAAATGACAGAGGACAATTTGGTGAAAATGATTCTTGCCTGTCAAGCCATCAAAGCCAAGGTCTTGCTGGTGGGCATGCAAGTGCCGCCCAACTATGGCAATAGTTACGCCACAGACTTCAGCCGCATGTTTTCGCGCATCAGCAAGCAGTATGAAACAGCCTTGGTGCCCTTTTTATTGGCCGGCGTGGCTGATGACAAGGACCCCACAGCCAACTTTCAATCTGATCGCATCCACCCCTTGGCCCAAGCGCATCCGCGTATCTTGATCAATGTGTGGACCGTTTTGAAAAAGTTGCTCTGATGGCACTTCATCCAGTCTCGGCTAGTGTGGCCATGCAACGCATGGCCTTGCCCGCAGACCATCCCCAGGCGTTCAGTTGCATCATTGATGCGCGCAGCGAAAATGAGCATGCCCTCGACCATTTGCCAGGCGCCCTGAACTGGCCTTCCCTCACCAACGAAGAACGCATTCGGGTGGGCACCATCTACAAACAAGACAGCGCCTTCGCGGCCAATAAAGTCGGCGCAGCATTGGTGGCCGCCAACATTTCCCGTCACCTTGAACGCAATGTCATGTCATTGCCCAAAAGCTGGCAACCGCTGCTCTATTGTTGGCGCGGTGGCAAACGCAGCGGTTCATTGGGACTGGTGCTGGGCCAAATCGGCTTCAAGGTCTGTTTGATCGAAGGGGGTTACAAAGCGTTTCGAGCGGCGTTGGTCAAGGACATTGAGCAAATCGCGCCGCGCCTGCGCTTTCAAGTGGTGGCAGGTCCGACCGGGTCGGGCAAAACCCGGTTACTTCATGCACTGCAATCGCAAGGAGCGCAGGTGTTGGATTTGGAAGGCTTGGCGCAGCACCGCAGTTCTGTTCTGGGACGCATCCCTGGGCAAGACCAACCCAGTCAAAAACATTTCGACACGCGGGTGTGGCACCAGTTGCGACAATTTGACCCCGATCGCACGGTCTTCGTCGAAGCGGAAAGCAAAAAAGTAGGCAATGTCAGTATTCCTGAATCACTGGTGAACGCCATGCGCAGCAGCCCATGCATTAACTTGCAACTGAGCCATTCCGAGCGTGTCGCCTTATTGCTTGAAGACTATGCGTATTTCGCCCAAAACCCCGCATTATTTTGCCAACGGCTTGGGGTGCTATCCGCACAAAAAGGCAAAGCAGTGATTGCTCAATGGCAAGAACAGGTGCTTGCAGGACAAACCTCTGCCGTGGTTAGCGCTTTGCTTGAACAACACTACGATCCAAACTATTCGAAATCGGTGGCGCGAAATTTCAGCCAAGTTGGAGAAGCTTTTGTGGCGGTATTGTCAGACCGCCATTCTGCAAGCCTTGTTGCCCTGGCAAAGCAATTGATGCAGCGTTATGCTGAAGCGCGCATGTGATGCAAGGCTTGCGTCAAATCGGCGATCAAGTCTTGCGGATCTTCTAGACCCATGGCCAAGCGGACAAACCCACCTTGCCACATGCCTTCGGCGGCAAGACGTCGCATCGTCTGCACCTCATAGGGCACCACCAGGCTGATCGGGCCGGCCCAGCTGTACCCCAGCTTGAACAGCTTCAAGGCATTGCAAAACGAATCAACCTGTTGGCGCGTCATTTGGGGTTGAAAACGCAAGCTCAACAAACTCGCAGCCCGTCCACCGCTGTGCACTGCAGCTTCGTCAGTGGCATCCGCCGCGCACAATCGGCGCCAATGGTCATGGCCTGGTGACCCGACCACCGCAGGATGCAACACTTTCGCAAAATCCGATTGACTTAAACACCATGCAGCAACTGCACGGCAGGTTTGATCTTGTGCCGCATAACGCAACGCCATGCTGCTCAATGAACGCAAGACCAACTCAACGTCATTCCCCGACACCCCGAAACCCAAACGCATATGACTGAGTTTCAAGGCTTGAGCAAGGTCATCACGGCAAGTGGTGACGCTGCCCATGAGCACATCACCACCGCCACTGGGGTATTTGGTCAAGGCGTGCACACTGATGTCCACACCCAATGTGCTTTGGCCTGGTTGTAAATCAAAGGGCTGAAAAGCGAGGCCTGCACCCCAAGTGTTGTCGAGTGCTGTCAGGACTTGATTTTGCTTGCAAACAGCCAGCAATCCCAATAAATCGGGAAACTCCAATGTGACCGATCCAGGCGCTTCTAGCCAAACCAATTTGGTCGCAGGTGTGATCCGACTGGCTAAATCAGCAGCATCCATCGGGTCGTAATAGTGGTGCCCAACACCCCATGCAGCCAGCTCGCCTTCGGCCAAGGTTTTCAAAGGGCCATAGGCGTTGTCGGGCATGAGAATTTCGTCCCCGGCTTTTAAAAAAGCCAGATTCACTTGCGCCAACGCGGCTAATCCACTGGGCAGCAACACACAATGCTTCGCGCCATCTAGCTGCGACAACCGCTCTTCCAAAATAAAGGTCGTTGGTGTGCCGTGCAAACCGTAGGTATAGCCAGATTTGTCGAGCCACTGACGGCTGCGCATGTCTTCAACCGTGTTGAAAAATACTGACGAAGCTTTGTAGACAGGGACTTGGGGCGACGCAAAGTCGCCAGGGGGTTGGTAACTGTGGTGGATCAGATCAGTGATCGGCTTCATGCCTTAGACCCGCCACTTCTCCAACAAATTGGCAGGCCGGGTGGTGTCATAGGCCTCGAAAGGCTGATGTATCCAAGGGTTGGTCGGCAAGTACTCCACCGAAAAATCAGGCGTGAACGAGGATACACCCTTGGTCCAGATCACGGCGCTGCGCAACTCGGTGATCGGGTTGTAGTTGTTTTTCAACAGGTCAATCACTGCGTTCAAGGTGTGGCCAGAATCGGCCAAATCATCCACCAGCAAAACGCGGCCAGCGATTTCGCCTTTGGGCGTGGTGATGAATCGTGCAATGTCCAAATGACCTTGCACCGTGCCGCCATCCGACCGGTAAGAACTGGTGGACATGATGGCGAGAGGCTTGTCAAAGATGCGCGACAGAACGTCACCAGGGCGCATGCCACCGCGGGCCAAGCACAAAATGGTGTCGAACTCCCAGCCCGACTGGTGCACCTTGATGGCCAGTTTTTCAATCAGGTTGTGGTATTCGTCATAAGACACATAAAGGTGCTTACCGTCTTCAGTCAACATGGCTGTGCTTTCTGTGCGTGGTTAGGATCAAGCGTGAAACGGATGGCGCACCATGATGGTGTGGTCGCGGTCTGGACTGGTGGAAATCACGTGGATAGGCACACCAGTGACTTCAGCGATGCGCTTCAAATAATGCCGTGCTTGGACGGGCAACTTGGCATAGTCGGTGACACCCACCGTGCTGTCGGTCCAACCTGACAGGGTCTCGTAAATGGGTTGGCAGCGTGCGATGTCTTCAGCACCCATGGGCAGGATGTCGATACGCTCACCATCGAGTTCATAGCCGATGCACAGCTTCAATTCTGTCAAGCCATCGAGCACATCGAGTTTGGTGATGCACAAACCGGTCAGGCCATTCACCTGCGCACTGCGTTTGAGCAATGCGGCATCGAACCAGCCACAACGGCGGTAACGACCCGTGGTGGTCCCTTTCTCTGCACCCACTGTACTCATATGCCAGCCGGGAGTCCCTTCGACATCCCAATCCAATTCCGTTGGAAATGGACCACCACCAACACGGGTGCAATAAGCCTTGGTGATGCCCAAAATGTAGTGCAATAAGCCAGGACCCACGCCCGACCCAGCAGCGGCATTTCCCGCAACGCAATTACTGGAAGTGACAAAAGGATAGGTGCCATGGTCGACATCCAACAAGGTGCCCTGTGCACCTTCGAACAGCAAATTGCTGCCGGCATGGTGGGCATCATTGAGTTCGCGCGATACATCGGCCATCATGGGTTTCAACAGCGCAGCGTGTTGCATGGCTTCGTCATACACAACTTGAAATTGAACTTGACCATCACGGACATAAGGTTTCAAGGCATCACCGAATGTGAAATTTTTGGAGCCTAAAAACGTCGTCAGTATGTGGTTGTGCAGGGTCAGCAATTCACGCAACTTGCTGGCAAAGCGTTCGGGATATTTCAGATCTTGCACCCGCAATGCACGGCGTGCGATTTTGTCTTCGTAGGCGGGGCCGATGCCTCTTCCGGTGGTGCCAATTTTTTCAGCGCCACCTTGTTCGCGGGCGGCTTCGCGAGCCACATCCAAAGCTGCGTGGAATGGCAGTATGAGTGGACAAGCCTCACTGATGCGCAAACGTGAACGCACTTCAACGCCGGCTTTTTCCAAGCCTTCAATTTCTTCAAACAATTTGGCTGCTGACAAAACGACACCATTGCCGATATAGCACTTCACGCCCGCACGCATGATCCCGCTGGGAATGAGGTGCAGGGCCGTTTTGACGCCATTGATCACCAAGGTATGCCCCGCGTTGTGCCCCCCTTGGAAGCGCACCACGCCCTGTGCGCTCTCGGTGAGCCAATCAACCAGTTTGCCTTTGCCCTCGTCACCCCATTGGGTGCCGACCACCACCACATGTCGTCCGTGCATTTTGCTCATGTTGTTGTCAACTCAAATTCAATGGGAACCCAAGGCTTGGACAGACCAATGACCATGGGTTTCGACAAGTTCTCTGTCGCATTCAAATTCATCCACTTCGCTATCGTGGCCGGGCAACATACAGACCACGGTATGGCCTTGGCTGCGAAGTTGGGCAATTGCTGCATTCAAATCAGCGTCGTCACGCCAAGGCGCGCGAATCGCGGCTTGGGGCTTGGGGTATGGCAGCAAGCGAACCAAGGCCTTGATGTCCATGCTAAAGCCCACGGCAGGTCGTTTTCGGCCAAAGATGGCCCCGACTTCGTCATACCGTCCACCACGCACCAAGGCGTCACTGGACTCAGGCACAAATACCGAGAAACGCGGACCGCTGTAGTAGGTATAGCCTCGCAGATCTGCCAAATCAATGCTGACCGGGTGATCAATGTGCGAGGCCAGCCAGGCCAGTTGATCGAGTGCATTCAAGACTTCAGGCCATGCAGCAAATTGACTTCGTGCAGCGTTCAAGACGCTCAAGTCGCCGTACATCTGAACCAAGGCTTGCAAGGCTTGACCAAGTGCCGCAGGCAATTGAGCGGACAAGGTGCGCATGGCGCTGATGTCTTTATGGGTCAACGCTTGCGCGATGGCCTCAGTTTGGTCCGAACTCAAGGATTGACCAGCAAGCAACGCAGGCAAGATGCGCGCATCACTCAGGTCGACATGAAAAGTAGCCAATTGGCTGGCGCGCAAACTGTGTAAGGCCAGTTGCAAAATTTCCAAATCAGCTTCCAAGCCAGCATGCCCGTAAATCTCTGCGCCGAGTTGCAATGGTTCGCGTGTGGCATAGGGACCCAAAGGGCGGGTATGCAATACCGGGCCGCAGTAGCAAAGCCGTGTGACCCCTAGTCGGTTAAGCAGATGGGCATCAATGCGCGCGACTTGAGGGGTGGTGTCAATGCGCAAACCCAAGGTGCGACCAGAGAGTTGATCGACCATTTTGAAAGTTTGCAGATCCAAGTCCGTTTTATTGCCAGACAGGAGCGAGGCCACATGCTCGATCAAAGGCGGCATGACCAATTCATAGCCAAAACCGCGCGCGGTGTCCAGACACAGGCGACGTAATTCTTCGATATGCCGGGCCTCAGAAGGCAATACATCCGCAATATGATCCGGCAAGACCCAGGCAGCCATGAAATGTTGAAGTGCTGTTAAAAAAGAGATTCTACTGGTCTGTCACAAGCACGCCATCAAAACATGCTTATTTTTTGGCCGCACCTGCCGAACCACTGCCTCGCATGGCTTTGAAAAAGTCACTGTTGGGGTCGAGCACCATCACATCCGACTTTTTATTGAAGCTGGACTTATAGGCTTCCAAGCTTTGATAGAACTGCGCGAATTGGGCATCTTTACCAAAAGCGTCGGCATACAAGCGGGCGGCTTCAGCGTCGCCTTCACCCTTGATCTTTTGGGCATCACGGTAGGCGTTAGCCAAAGTTACCTCACGCTGACGATCGGCATCTGCACGAATTTTTTCACCTTCAGCACCACCGGTTGAACGCAACTCATTGGCCACCCGTTTTCGCTCAGCTTCCATTCGACGATAGACCGACTCGGTGATGGTATCCACGTAATCGGCTCGGGTGATGCGAACGTCGACCACATCAATGCCCCAAGGGTTGCTCCCTTTGACAATCTCCAACACCTCGCGTTTGACATCCACCATCAACGCTTCGCGCTTCAAAGACAACAAATCTTTCACGGTGCGCTTGTTGATTTCTTCCTGGAAGGCATTTCGCACCACGCGGGTCAGCTGTTGGGCACCGGCTTTTTCATCCAAACCAACGTTACGGATGTACTGGGAAGGGTCGGAGATGCGCCAGCGCACATACCAGTCAATCACCATGCGCTGCTTCTCAGCTGTCAACATCGGCTCAGAGTCCACGTTGTCCAATGTCAGCAAACGCTTGTCAATGAAGTTCACGTTTTGAAAAGGTGGTGGCAATTTGAAGTTCAATCCAGGTTCAGTGATGACTTTCTTGATTTGACCCAAGGAATACACCACACCATATTGACGTTGATCCACGACAAAAATGGTGGAACTCAGCAAAAGCAAGGCCAACAGGAGGGAGGAGATATAAAAACCAAGTTTGTTCATGGTGTGCTCTTAGCGAAGATCGCGGTCACGTTGACGGTTGTCTCTACCGCGGCTGTCGGTTGCGGTCGAATTGGGGGATGTGGCAGGTTGCACATCGGCATTGGCAGACTCAGAGGGTGTGACTGCGGCAGAGGGGTTGACGCCATTCATCTGCATGATTTTGTCCAAGGGTAAATACAACATGTTGG
>Ga0164295_10001583_pt1 | contig 18944 bp, 17 predicted proteins | sample GEODES006metaG_FD_111798 | JGI IMG/M metagenome (GOLD analysis project Ga0164295, IMG submission 111798) | Oligotrophic lake water microbial communities from Sparkling Lake, Wisconsin, USA - GEODES006 metaG | ecosystem: Environmental > Aquatic > Freshwater > Lake | place: USA: Sparkling Lake... | reverse complement strand
CATTTTCATCATAAGTTTCAACTATAACCTTAAATGTATTTGGCACTGTGCATCATCCTCTACAATAAAGACTTAAAAAGGATATCACAGTATTTCTTCTATGTCTATTAATTTAATGCTTTCTTCTAGATACGATTCGAATCAAACACGTTAATGCAAATGATTCTGATGTGATTGAGGCTTCGTTTGAAGTCTTGGATAAAAGTGATGATGCTATCGAAAATATTTTAGAAATGAAAAAAAAGGTTCTAACTATAGATGATAGATTGAGCTTTGCAAATGAAGCTGTGAGCTTAAGATGGGATAAACAAAATGAACGTCCCGATTTTGAGATTGAAAAACTTTTAAAACCAAGACGAAAAAAAGATGTTGATTTAGATTTGTGGACTACGTTTAATGTTTTGCAAGAAAATCTTGTTCGTGGTGGTTTAAGTTTTTATAAATTAAATAAATTAGGTTATCCAATAGCTAGGCAAAGTACGAGAGCAGTAAATTCTATATCTAAAAATTTAGAACTGAATAAAGACTTGTGGACGCTTGCAAATAAGTTTTTGATTTCATCCTCTTGACTTTATCTTATTGATATGAAAATATCAAAGTAGAAAATAATTTAAAACACACGAAAGCCATAGGCGTAGTGTGTATACTTGGTGAAATAAATAGGAGAAATATGATGACGCAAAAAGAAAAAAGATCTGGAGCTGAAGCTAAACGTAACACAAAACCATTTTTAAATATACGGATGCTCGAACCTGTAAAAAAAAGTTTTTCAATTTCAAAAGAAGCTGATTCGATGTTACAATCATACATTCATTTTTATAATGATATTAATAATGAAAAAAAATACACTGAGGGTTCCGTAATTGAGGCTTTGATTGGAACCCTTTCCCAAGATAAAGATTTTTTCAAATGGTTTTCTAATAATCCAATGAAACAAGATTCAATAAAATTGGAAGATGAAAAAACAATATAATTTTTAAGTTAAGCAAATGAAAAAATGCAGAGAAAAAAATAAAAAACTTCGAGAGCCTCTGAGGGGAATGATTGAACGTGGTACGGAAAATTATTTATGCCGCTGGTGCAATAATTCTGTACCTAAAAACCGCCGTACATTTTGTTCAGATGAATGTGTTCATCAACATAAACTGCGATCAAGCATAGATCATATGCGTAGAGAAGTTTTCAATAGAGATAAAGGAATATGTAAATTTTGTAGTTTAGATTGCGAGGCTTTAAAAGCACAAGCAATTGTTATTTTAGAATCTAAAGGTAAAGAAAAAGTAGCTGATTTTTTAGATTCTTTTTCAATTCCAGTAAATAGAATTAAAGGTTTTTTAAATAGAAGACAATCATTTTGGGATGCGGATCATATAATTCCTGTATCTCAGGGTGGTGGTGGGTGTGATGTTGAAGGAATGAGAACTTTATGTGTAGTCTGTCATTTAAAGCTTTCTAAAATGCAAAGAAAAGAGCGAGAAATTGGTTATGTTGGAAATTCACTTTGGGACGAATAATGAAAAATAATAATATTAAAATAACTGCTAAAAAAAATATTATGGGTCGTCCTCCTGCTTCATGGTTGCTTGATATGCATTTAAATAAAAAAATATCTGACAATCAATTATACACAAGAGAAGAGCTTTCTATCATATTTGATAAACATCCGATGACTATTAGAGATGTAATTGAAAAGGCATATTTTAAATTTTATAATGAACAAATACCTTATATCAAAGAAATGAATGAAAAGAATATAATTATTAAGTATCCTGGTTCTTTACTTCGTAAACTTGCTAGTGAATATTCAGAGTTTATTAACGAAATTAAAAATTTAAAAAATTGAGTAATATTTTTTAAATTTTATTTACTTATTTTAATTTATTATTCAGTAATTCTTTATTCTTGTTCGGTTCTGGGAGAAGTTTACAGGGAAGAGCCGTCGATCTAATCTCTTCTAGGTCGAGAAATGAGGAGAGTTATGTGCGTTTATGTATGGACTTTAAAATTTCCAAATTAACTTTTATCTGAAGAGATAGTAGAATTTTTGAATTCTATTTTATTTCTAAGATCTTTCATAAAGTGAATGCTATTAGAAACATCCGAAAATTTGAGATTACTGCTAAATATTTCATAAGGAAATAAGGATAAAATCCCTATCCATTGATTTCCACTTAAGATTTCAAGAGATGGATTTAAAATATAAAGACCAGTTCTCAGGCGTACAAAAATCCTTTTGCTTTCGGCGGAAGCTTTTCCTGAAATATTGATTTTTTCAATTTCATTTTTTGAAAGAATCGAGGAAATATAAGATCTTTTTTTTCTCCATTCAGGAAAGATAAAATCAGGAAATTTCTCTACAATTTTTGTTAGAATTTCAGAATTGAAATAGATCTTTGAACCAACAATTTCTTCTTTAAAGATAAAATCAGTTAGAAGAGTCAATAAAATTTGTATAAACATAAATTCTGGTGACTTTTGATCAATTTTAATTAATCTATTTTTGTACTTTAAGCTGATTGATGAAGGAGATAAAATCCGAAACAGCTCTTCAAATTGATCTTCTTTTATAAGAGATTTATTTAGAAAAGCATAAAGTAAATTTCCAAAAGGAGTTCTCCCAGAAAGATCGAAGGAGTCTTTTGCAGCTCCCCAACTGATCAATTCACGCAAAATATCTATTTCCTCTAATTTTGCAGCGATAGAATAGGACTGTTCACCAAGTGGATTTTGAAACTCAACTCCATGTTTAAATATCAGTTCTTTTAATTGATTCAAATTAGCTTTTTTTACATTGCTGTAAAACTTATTATAAATATAAGAGCGGGCCTCGTTATGATTTGTAGCAAGAGAATATTTAGCTTCTATTAGCATGGGCATTAGAAATTTCCATTGATAAGCATATGCCATTTCAAATAAAAATCTTTGAGCTTTTTTATCGAATGCAAACGTTTTTAAATCATTTCTCAAAAGCTTTTCTACATCTCCCATCGTTGTTATTTTCCAAGGGACTGGAATTTGTTTTAAAACATTTTTTCTAATATCATTGGCTTGTTCTTGTTTTCCTTGTAATTCTAGCTTTCGAGCTTCTTTTTGCCACTCATCTATAGAAGATTGTTCTTCTTTTAAAGTAATTTTTTCTTTAACTTCCTTTAGTCCAATCAAAGAAAATAAGGGTTGTTGCGTTGCAGATTCGATCCAATAAATTCCATCTGTTGCTCTTGTTACTGCGACATATAAGGAGTTGATATAAAATTTTAATCCTTCTACTGATTTGTCATATTTATCTTTGGCTCGAATATATTGCATATGTGTGGATTCAAGATCCTGTTTTTCAACATTAGAGCAAATTTCCTTAAATTCATTTTGAGCTTCACTGACCATATTAAAAAGAATAATGTTAGGATATTCTAAACCTTTTGCTTCATATACTGTAAAAACCAAGGGTGTATTAAACACCGATTTAGCAATTTCTTTTTGCTCTTCATTTAAGGTGATAATGGCAAACTTAGTGGAACGTCGTGTTTTTTCGTTTAAGTCTTTTCTGATGCTAGCCATGTCTTTATAAAAATCGATTATACCATTATAAGAAGAATCAGATTGTACAAGATAATTACTTTCTTTATCTATTGAACCAAAACGCTTTTGTTTTATTTTTAATAAATTATTTGCTAAGTCATTTACAGAAATAGCGTTTCTGTAATTATGTTGTAAAACTTTTATCAATTCATTTGGTGAAAGTTCATTTTTAAAAAAGAAGCTCTTTACCTTTGACCAGGAAAAGAAATTTGGGTGTACAATTTGATTTGAATCTCCACAAAGCAAAAAGTTATCTTTATCTTGTAAGAATTTCAGTATTAAGGTGATTTGAATTGTTGTTAAATCTTGGATTTCATCTACACAAATATAGTTATAAGAAGGTGAAATATTATTTAATACTTGGTAGCTTTCAATATTAATATCAAAAAGATTTTCTTGTTTTAAAAAACTCAAGTATCTTTCAAATAAAGAATAAATATCCACCCGTTCTTCGCCTAAAAATATGGATTGTTTTATACCTAATCCCAAGTATTCTTCTTTTGATAAGTAGGGTTTATCAAAAGATGTACCTGTCAAAACCCCTTTAAATTCTTCAAATACCTTTCTTGAAAGTTTTGAAGAAAAAGGTGATTTTTGTTTTAAATACCAATTTTTAAATTTATCGTAAGAGCATTCTTTTCCTTCTGGCACAAAGATGCTTTCAACAAGCTCATTATAAGAAAAAAAATCTATCTCTTGTTTTTCATTTTGATAACCATAGGAAAAATATAAATTTCGAGCAGATTCTGATAAAAATTGTGAAAGAGTCACATATAAAATTCGTCCTTCAAATTGTTTCATTTTTTCAAGCATGATTGCTGTTTTTCCACTTCCTGCTGAACCTACAACAATCAAAGGCAGTGAAGAGGAAAAAAGTTCACTTTGAAACTCATCAAAGGAAATAGGTTTGTCCAAGTAATGGAATTGGGAATGTTTCGTATTTACAAATCGAAGTGATAACTCTTCGGTATTTTGTGGGGAGTGCACATCTTCCCATTTTTCTTCCAATATGCTTTTTTCAAGCACAGAAGCTCCATTTAAAAATCGAGAACGACTATAATTGTGGTTGCGAATTGTTTCCAATAGAAGCAGGTAAGCTTTATCTTTATGAGAGGAAATTTTAAATAATAGTCTGTTACTATCGTCTAATTTTGCTCTATAATATTCTGTGCCGGTGAGTTTTTTTATCTGTGCGGATTTAAATTCACCTTCTTTTATTTTTGAAAGGACTTTTTCAATTTTATTTTGTAAACCGGATTTATCCAGATCGTAATATTCTAGAATTTCGAACATGATTTTATTTCCAAATTTGCGTTGAAGAGCCTCTTACGATATGGACTCGTTAAATTCCATGTTTAATCTAAATTCCTAAAAAATCAAGCCATTATAGTGATTCGAATATAATTAGCATTTCAACTGTTGGATTTATTTTTGATCTTTATCAGACATCTTCTATAATGAAGGGTTTAAGTTTATAAGAATTCTTGAATAAATTCAAATTAGTAATAGAATAAAAAAATGAATTACAAAAAAACATTGAGACAATTGAGGATTATTCTTCAATTAATAGTGTTAAAGCAGTTTGGCGCATACGATTATCAATTTGTTTAACGGCCAAAGCTAAAGCTTTTCGACTTCCAACAAAAATGCAAAGTTTTTTTGCTCTTGTTAAACCTGTGTAGATCAAATTTCTAAAGAGCATATTATAATGTTGCGTAGAAATTGGAATAATAATCGCATCAAATTCACTACCCTGTGATTTATGGATTGTAATTGCGTAAGCAAGAGTAATTTCTGTTAAATCTTCTTTTTCGTAAATTATGGGATTTTGTTTATTAAATTGAATATGACATTTATAATTTTCTAAATCAATATTCTTTATTCTACCAATATCTCCATTATAAACTTCAAGATCATAATTATTTTTTGTTTGAATAACTCTGTCGCCTTCGCGATAAATGCGATCCCCAATTTTTATCTGTTTAACCCCATTTCTTTCGGGATTAGTGGCTGATTGTAGTCTTGTATTAAGATTATGAGTGCCAAGACTTCCTCTTGTTTGTGGAGTTAACACTTGAATTTCAGTGTTATTTCCAAAATATTCAGGAATGGTTTTTATATACATTCTTATGATAACATCAAGACTAGTCATTCCATAATGAAGTGCTGACCAAGGATGAATTGATTTTAAAATAGATTGGAGTTTTTCAATATCGCCAGTAGCTTTTTGAATATTTTCTAAATTTACATGTTTAAATTTTTCAGGAATTACAAATGCCGGAAGACGAATTTCATCTTTATCATTAAATTCTTGAACTAAAAAGCTTTCTACTTTGAGCTCTTCATTCTGGCGTTTCATAATGCCCGTAATTTTTTCGCCGGTTTGTATAAGTTGCTCATCGCCTGAAAGAAGTGTTCGTTCAATGGCGCATTTGGCCTTTTGTAAAAAACGAATTTGATCGAGTGTTGCTTCTTCTGCATCAACAAAAAGACACCCGGCTTTATCTTTTAAAAGTTTAGGATCGTAAAAAGGAGAAGCAATTTTAGGAATCTCACCTCTATTTATTTGATGAGCATAACGTATAATTAAAGATTCTTCGGCTTGTCTAAATACTTTTGTAAGTTTAAAACTTGGGACATTGTGAGCTAGAATTAAGTCTTGAAGAACATTCCCTGCTCCTACTGATGATAATTGATCGGGATCGCCTATAAAAAGAATCTGAGACGATTGCGGTAAAGCTTTTAGTAAAGATGCTGCTAAATTGATGTCCAGCATAGAGCACTCATCAACAAGTAAAAAATCAATTTTAAGAGGGTCTTCTTCTGATTTTTTGAAACCATTTTTTTCGGGTGCCCACTCTAAAAGCCTGTGAATTGTTTTTGCTTCAAGCCCTATGACTTCTTTCATCCGTTGGGCTGCTCTTCCAGTAGGTGCCGCAAGAATAACTTTTTTATTCATGGCAACTAAAAGTTTTACCAAGACCTTAGTTGTTGTTGTTTTTCCGCATCCAGGCCCACCTGTGAGAATAGAAAAAGAACTTCCTGAAATTTCTATGATTGACTGAGTTTGCTCTTCACTCAGTTTGATTTGATGCCTTTCACAATAACTTTCTACCCATTTTTTTACCCTAGAAAGATCAATATTAATTAATTGGCTTGTCCATTGTTTAACCCGTTTTGCGACATAAAGTTCATCAAAATAAAGACTGTTAGAATAATATGCCTTATTAAATTCCAATTTAGCTGATTGAAGAAGACGCATTTTAATTTCATTTTTTTGAATAAGAGATAAAATACACAATCTAACTTTTTCTTCTTCAATAGCTCCAAGAAGCGCAAGAGTATTAGTAATAATTTGACTTTCTGTGAGAAAGCAATGACCTTCTTCTCTTGAAGAAGCTAAAACATGTTTTATACCAGCCTCAGTTCTTGGGGCACCATCTCGTTCAAAACCCATATTAAGAGCAATTTTATCGGCAGAAAAAAAACCTATGCCATAAATATCTTTTGCTAGACGATAGGGATTTAAAGAAACTATTTGAATTGCATTATTACCATATTCTTTATATATTTTTACTGCATATAATGAGCTTATTCCATACTCTTGTAAGAATAACATAACATCTCGAATGCTTTTATGCTCATTCCAAGAATGCTTTATATCTACCAATTTTTTTTCTGCGATGCCAGGAACCTTTAAGAGGTCATCAATACGTTCTTCAAATATTTCTAATGTTTGTTCTTTAAAGAATTTTACGATTTTTCCAGCCGTCATTGGTCCTACGCCTTTTATAAGGCCAGAACCTAAATACTTTTCAAGTGCTGCGCTGCTTGCTGGTTTTTTTTCAATTACTTTTTCAGATTTAAATTGTTCGCCATGTTTAGGATGATGATTCCAGACTCCCCAAAACTCCATGGAACTTCCAGCAAAAACTTTTGCTTGATGGATTAGAACTGTGACAAGTTTATTGGGCTCATTAAAAGGCGAAACCTTTAATACAGACCAGCCATTCTGTATATTATGAAAGGTCACTCGTTCTACAATTCCATAAAGACGAATAAGATGTTGCTCATGGCTCAAAAATTAATACCTCTAGCTCACTTTTTAGTGATATCTAAATCTTATCTTTAGTGGAAAAGTTATATCTATTAAAATCTTTAGTACTTATCATTTGTTATATAAGTACTAAGCAAAGAAACAACAAAAAAGGACTATCATTCTTGAATTTAAATATCAATAGATTTACATTGCTGAGTTTTTTAATAGTTTAATTCAAAGATAGGCTTTCTAACTTATTGAAAAATGTAATTCAAATTAGTTTTGTAGAATCAGGCATTTTTCTCTAATTTTAAAGTTTGAATTATTTTCTTAATGTTTTAGATTTTGTCCGTCATGATTTGTTGTTGAAAAGTAAGAAATGAAAGATTTTATGCAAATTTACATTACCCCAAGTCAGAACCTAGGAATAAAAAAAATAGAGGGAGGCGAGAATAAACCCAATGGTTTATTTGAAAACATAGAAAAAGAATTTATCAAAAGCACTGCGGATGGGCTTTTGTATTTAGCAAAACAAAATAAGCAACAATGGCAAGAGGAAACCTTTTTATACTGGCTCGATTTTATCAATCACTATTTATATCGATTGTGTGTTTATGATGGCAATCAGTCTAAACAAATTCATGTTCTAGTTGATGAACAATTCCTATCTGAAAAAATAGAAAGCCTTCCCCCCATGATAGGAGGGGAGTATTTAAATTTTTCTGGATTGATGAAGATTTGGTATGAAATAAATTTTAAGGTAAGTGAAACATTAATAAAAGAAGGTTTAAGCTTGGATCTTTATATAAGCCAAGCTTTTCCTCATTGGGATACAGTTGGAAAAGTATATTTTCATTTGGCAGAAAATAAAACAAACCCAGAATGGCCTTTTGCATTCCTTGTTACTTATTCAACAAAGCTGAATGAAAAAGCGAAACCCAAGCATTTGCCTTTAGGCAGTGCGATAGAAAATGCTACTAGTGAAAAAAATAAAAAGTTAATAAGAAATATATTGCAACCCTTGCAAAATATTTCCGTGGAATGTGATTTTATAAAGGGATTGCTTGATAGGAGAGAGATATTTCAACCGCAAATATGGAGTCCTTCCCAAGCATTTTCTTTTTTAAAAAATACACACGTATATGAAAAACACGGAGTTGTGGTTCGTATTCCAAATTGGTGGAATCCTAAGAAACCTATCAAACCACAAATTAAAGTTACACTTGGAGATGAAGAACCAAGCTATGTTGGTATTCATTCCCTTTTAAATTTTCAAATAGATCTTTGTTTAGGAGATTCTTCGCTTACTGAAGAAGAAGTTTTTGCAATCATGAATGCAAAATCTCAATTCGTTAATTTACGCGGAATTTGGGTGGAAGTTGATAAGGAAAAATTAAAAGAAGTTTTGAACCATTGGAAATCGGCGTTAAAAGCTACAAATGAAACGGGAGTTTCGTTTTTACAGGGGATGCGTTTGCTTGCTGGAGCTTCCCTTGCAAAAGATGATGAGAAATCAAATTCATTATCTGATGATCTTCGAAGTTGGACATCAATAACAGCTGGTAAATGGTTTGATGAGATATTAAATGGGTTACGTTCACCAGAAAATAATAAATTTATTTCCCCTAATTTTGAAGAAAAATTAAATGCCACTTTACGTCCCTATCAAAAATCAGGAGTAAATTGGCTTTGGCTTTTATACAATTTAAAACTTGGAGGGTGTCTTGCTGATGACATGGGGCTTGGCAAAACAATTCAAGTCATTTCACTTCTTTTATGCATTAAAGAAAGCAGAAAAAAATCTAAACCTTCTCTTCTTATTGTTCCTGCTTCTCTCATAGGAAATTGGAAAGTAGAGATTTCAAAATTTGCGCCAAGCCTATGTTACTTTATTGCGCATACATCTGAAATGGAAAAAATCAATCAAAATAATTTTGAGCAAGATTTAATAGATGATTATGATGTTATTATTACTACTTATTCTTCTTTAAATAGGATTTCTTGGCTCCAAAGTTGTGAATGGGAGCTGGTTATTTTAGATGAGGCACAAGCTATTAAAAATCCGGCTGCAAAACAAACTCTTGCTTGTAAACAATTTAAATCTAAGATGCGTCTTTCTTTAACAGGTACTCCTGTTGAAAATAATCTAATTGACCTCTGGTCTATTCTTGATTTTTCTTGCCCAGGACTGCTTGGAAATATAAAAGAATTTTCAATATATTCTAAGAAAATAAAACAGCAGTCAGCAAAGTCGGAAGAAAATGTTTATAGGCCTCTTAGACAACTTGTAAAACCTTATATTTTAAGAAGGTTAAAAACCGATCCTAAAATTATTTCCGATCTTCCTGATAAAACAGAGCTTAAAACTTATTGTCACCTTACTCTCAAACAAATTTCATTTTACAATCAAGCCGTTTCTGAGCTTGCCCAAATTTTGCAAGGGCTTGATGGGATTAAAAGACAAGGTATTATTTTTTCCTATATAAATCGATTTAAGCAGATCTGCAATCACCCTGATCAATGGTTAAAAGAAGGAGAATATGATCTTCTTCAAAGTGGAAAATTCATACGTTTGAAAGAAATTTTAACTGAAATTGCTGAAAAACAAGAAAAAGTTTTAATTTTTACCCAATATAAAGAAATTATAGATGTTCTTAATGAAGTAGCTCAAAGTATTTTCAATCGAGAAGGTCTTCTCCTTCATGGAAGTATAGCAATTAAAAAAAGAAAAGAATTGGTAGATAATTTTCAAAGTGAATTTGGTTCTCCTTTTTTTATTCTTTCATTAAAGGCGGGAGGAACGGGATTAAATCTTGTTGCAGCTAATCATGTAATTCATTTTGATAGGTGGTGGAACCCTGCAGTAGAAAATCAAGCAACAGATAGAGCATTTCGTATAGGACAAAAGAAAAATGTTCTTGTGCATAAGTTTATTTGCCAAGGAACTATTGAAGATAAAATAGATTCTATGATAGAAGACAAAAAATTTCTTTCAAATGAAATTTTAGAGGGGGATTCTCAGATTTCAATTACATCACTTTCCAATGAAGAAATTATCAAACTTGTTTCTCTTGATATCAATAAAGCAATGGGTGATGAAACTTCTGAAAAATAATGATGTTTTATTTAATAGAAAGGAAAAATGAATGAGTTTTTGGGGGCCCTATATCTCACAAGCTGAAAGGAAAAAACAAGCGAAAAAGAAAGTAACAGTTCTTCAAAAAAAAGGAATTCAGGTGGATCCTGTTGTCATTGAAGGAAGGGCTATTGCAAAAACTTTTTGGGGAAAATCATGGTGCGACAATTTAGAAAACTATAGTGATTATGAAAATCGACTTCCACGAGGAAGGACTTATGTACGCAATGGCTCTGTAATTGATCTTAAAATAACCGCTGGAAAACTTCTTTCCCTTGTTAGTGGTTCTGATATTTATAAAGTTCAAATTGATATAAAACCCATTCAGCATTCGAGATGGGTTTATTTAGTTCAAAACTGCAATAAAAAAATTACTTCTGTATTTGAACTTCTTCAAGGGAAATTTTCTAAATCTGTAATGGAAATCGTAACAGAAAAAAAGAATGGTTTATTTCCTCTTCAAAATGATCTGAAATTCTCTTGTTCTTGTCTTGATTTTGCAAGTATGTGTAAACACGTTGCGGCTACCTTATATGGAGCAGGAGCGCGCCTTGATGAAAAGCCAGATCTTCTTTTTATTCTTCGGGGTGTGGATAGCAATGATTTAATAACTTCTGTTGATGTAAATAAATTTACAAATAAATCAAATAATTCAAAAATAAAATCAGAAGATATTTCTAAGCTATTCAATATCGACCTAGAAGAAAAAAAAGATACCAAAATAAAAAATAAAAAAGAAACTCAGGAAAAATTAAGAAAAAATAATGAAAAAAAATTGTCAAAGAAAAATTTAATAATAAAAAAAGAATCACTAAAAAAAACAATGCCTAGAAAAAATAGTAAAAAGAATCCTGCAGAATTAATGAAAAAAAGCAAATAAAATTTTTAAATGTTTGATGAATTAAAAAAAGTATCTGTCTTTCTAGATCTACGAATGAAGGTTCTATCGCAGAAATAAATTAATTAAAACTTATTCAGATAAATCAAGTCAATCTCTGTTTCTTGGCGTAATTATCCTGCAAGAGCTACTTTGTGCAGAATAGAACTTCATCACATACTTAGAAAAGGTCAGCATAAAATACTTCACAATAAACCTATCTGTGAGCAATTTTCTCTCTTGCAGGATAGCAGCGCCTAAAGTACAACGATTCTCTTGATTTATCTGTAGTAGATGGTATATTATCTGACAATCTCCCTGTTTAAAAAGACTCCCAAAAATGAAATTGTCTGGCAGTGAAAAAATCATATTTTTAACCTTTAATTTAATTCTTTTGGAAGTTCTATCATCATGTATCTTGGTTTTCCGCTACCTACTGTTGTCTTTGTTACCTTAATTTCAACATTCTTATTTAAGAGCGAATTTATTTTTTCAGGATTTAATATTGTTGTCGAAATTTTACCTGAAATTACATCATTTCCTATTTTAAATTCAAACGTCCTTTTGTTTGGAAGGATGCCTAAAAATTCCCCAATGATAGAAATATTTTCTTCTTGTTTGATGTTTTCAACACTGAGACGTTCCGAACAACTTTTGACTTGTCCCACATGATCAAATTTAAAAACCTTCTCTTGAAAATTAAAGGTACAAATTGCTTCTTCAGTGGCTAATTTATCTAAAAAGCTTTTCACAGCAGAGATTGTTTTTTTGTCCATACCTTCTGTGATATCTGCAAGTTCTTCATCTGACTTTAAGAGGCCACTCAGTAACAAATGACTTTGTTCAAGGGCTTGAGCTAAGACAGGAGAAGGAGCATTATTATTTTCTGGTGCAAGGTATTCTTCAAGTTCAAAGCCAAATGAACCTTGAGCAGTAGAAGTAATTAGCATTTTATCCGTGCTTTTATTTGGCATAAGTTTTGTAATCATATCATTAAATTTTGCAAGAATTTCTGTTCCAAATTCTGCAAAAATTCCATGGGATTTGACAACGGGTTTGCCCCTGAATGTGAGCTTTATCCGTGCTGGTTCTACTTCAAGGGAAGGCATTGATTTTAATTTATCATTGATGTTTGTAAGTCTAGATTGCAAACTTAATAAATCAATGACTTCATCTTCTGGGGTTTCTGCAATTAATTTTTCGAGCGTATTTTTTTCTGAAAGCAATGATTGGTAGTACTTGTTCATATTAATTCCTCTTCTACCAAACCTAAGTTTGTATTTAAATTTGCCCTAGCCGTATCATCATCGCTTGGAGAAAGATCGATTTGCAAAAAACCTTTCCAGGATTCGTCTCTCTTATGGGACCACATACTGTACCAATATGCTGTTCTGCTAATTAATCTTTCGGGAGATGCTAAGGAAATGGAAATAAAATAACCATCGACCTTAAAATTTTCTTTAACCAATATGGGATCAAAAATTTTGGAATTCCTTAAAACCAATTCTTTCTGCGATAACCCTTCTGGAATGTAATAAAAATTTACCACATCGATATCATTGGGCGGCCTGCATTCCAGGGTTTCGATATCTTCTAAAAAACTTCCATCAATCCACTGGAACCCTTTTGTAATTCCAATTTTGTGGAGTTCCCTTCTAAAATTAAGAAGCCCTAGTAAAATCTGGTTCCGTTTGGGTGAAGTCCCATATTTTAAAATCACGTCCGTTAAAGATACTTGGTATGGAGATCTCTCAATACTTGTTGGGCTTAAATAATTTATGGGTGGGATAATCCCTTTATCCGTCCAGTTTGGAATCATATAATATCTCTTTTATTTAGTTAAAAAAGGTTTAAATTTGGAGTTAGCTTATCAATTAAAAAATGAAGGGCTTTTTTATTTTGGAAAAAAATGCGAACTTCACCAGCTCCATCCTCATTATCAAAACTTACTCTTGTGTGAAATCCTAAAGCTTGTTTTATTTGAAATTCTGCTTCAAGAACTTCATTTAATTGCGTGATGGATGTTTTTTTTAATATATCTTTTTTTTGAATTTCAAGTGAATTTATTTTTGTTTTTTTGGGTTTTGGAAATTTAGGAATAGAACCTGCTCCAGCTTTTGCCATGCGTGAGACTTCTAAGCGTAAAAATTTAAACCCATCCAGTTCACAGTGCCTTCTTTTTCCTGCAAACCCATTTAAAAGGACTCTACAGGTAAATATTTCAGGATTATTCCGAATGATTTCTTTGATATCATTTGGAATTTTTGCAAGCCAGATAGAGCGGCTTACAACCTGTTTATTTTCATTAAACTTATCAGCAATAGAAATAATCGGAGTCCCTTTTATGTAAAGTTCCCTCCAATGCTCTCCAAGTGTAATGTATTTAATGCCTTCTACCTTTTTTGCCATAAGATCCTCTTTTTTGTTTCTCTTATGATTCTTTCATCTCTTACAGAGTATTATAAATCCTTTAAAATGAAAAGAAACTCGTCCTTTTTTCTTCTAAAATGCTTTTCTTCTTAGGTGTTTTTTTGGGAAAAACAAAAAATAGTGTCCCATAAGATTACTTATGGGACATTTGAATACATATATAATACATTTAAATTTTGATATACAAATATATTATATTGATATACGTGAATTATTTTTAAAATGTGATGTAATATATATTGTAATATGAAAGTGGACGAGCCCCTTTTTTGGGGCAGTGCAAGGAGCATGAAGATGTCTAAGGAACTAATTTGCTATACAGATGTGCAATCTGGCGTTTTAAACGAGAGTGCCTCTGGTATTTCTTTTCAAAAATCACCCCCGAAAATCGAACAGGAACGAGCCCGATTTTTAATCACGTTTACATCGCTAAATACAAGAATGACCTATAATCGAGCACTTACAAAATTTATTGCGTTTTGGGCTTGCCATGGATTTGAAATTGGGAGTGCTTCCGAAGTTCAAAGGACTCACTTAGATACTTGGAAACAGGACCTTACAGAGTATTTTCCACCAAGTACGGTTGGGGCTAATCTTGCTGCCGTTTTATCCTTTTTTAAATTCGCTTATGAGAGTGAATGGATCTCAAAAGACATCACAAAAGGCGTTAAACTCCCCAGAGTTCAAAAGTCAAAAGCAGCAACTGAGGCTTTATCTGAAGAGGAACTCAAAAGAATCCTTCAAACCCTTCAAGCTGAGTTTGAAAGTATGGACTCAAAAATCGTTTCCAGTGCAACTAGAAAAAAAGTTTGGAATCAATATTGTATTTTTATGACCCTTTGTTCAGTTGGTATGAGGGTATCTGAACTTGTAAATATAAGAATGACCGATCTCGATCTTACAGGAAAGTACCCAAGAATTCATTTAAAATTAAAAGGTGGCGAGCTTCATCAGCCACTCATTCCGGATGACCTTGCCGTTCTCTTAAGACGATATGTGATGTTTTTTAGACAAAGTTCAAGATGGGATGAGCCTTTATTTACGCTATCAGCACAATCTAAAAATCCATTATCAAGAAAATTTGTTGCTCGAATAATAGATGATATTGCTAAAAAATCTAAGGTAACAAAAAAAATATCTCCTCATTCTTGTAGGGCAACTGTTGCTTCCCTTTTACATAAGAATGGGGTTCCTATTGGTGAAATTCAGGATCTTTTAGGCCACCGATCTATTCTTACTACTATGAAGTACATAAAAAAAATTGATGAAGAAAAACAAAGTGCCGCAAGAAAAAATCCGCTTTTTAATTTAGCAAAAGGTTCTTGATATGTATGGGTTTGAGAAATGTTTTGGATGGGAATGGAATACGGTTTGGACTGCTTTTGCTGCCATTGGTACTGTGGGTGCTTTTGCTGCTTTACTTGCTCCAAATATAAATAGATGGATTAGAAAACAAAATAAAAGACTTACTCTTCAAAAATTTTTTAGGGAAAGAAAACTAGAACGGTTTCCCACTAAAATAAAAAGTGAATGCATAAAGTTAAAAATAGTTAATTATATTGACTCTTCTGAAGCTTGTATAATAGGAACATCTTTTGAACATAAAGAAATAATTACTTTTTTTAAACAGTCAAATGTGTTTTTTCATGATTGTGAAAATCTTTTTTTAAATGGGATTCAAATAGAAAAAGGTTATAATTTATATAAAGTATTAAATGATTCTTGCATTCAAGTTGAGATTATCAACGATAATTCAGGTGAAATTAAATACGCTTATATTTTTAAAGACAATAATATTTCGCTTCATATAGATATTGCTTTAGATAACGATGAAGGCAATTCATATTTTGATTCACTTTGTGATATTGAATATGATATTTACGGTCAGCCTCAATATGATATTTCTGATGAAATTTTTAATAAGGAAATAATAAAAGATGATATCGAAAATATTAGGGCTTTTGAAAAAATAGTATCCTGGAGATTTGAGTGAAATGAGAAATTTTAATGGGAAAATTCTACTATTTATTTTGATTTAAAGTAAAACTATTTAGTAAAAATAATTAGGATTTATATAACTTTGATTCTTATTAAAATGGGAGTGGCTTTATGCGCGAAATGATCATTGCAAATGAATCTAGAATAAATTGCATTGCTCTAGCCATCATTGATTATTTTGATTTTGATATGGAAGACAGCAAAATTCGAGATTATTCAACACCGCTTAAAATATACAAACACATTTTTGGCACGATAAGTAATTGTTGTAAATTAGATCCAAGAGTAAATGATGGGAACAAATATTATAGTATATTCAGTAAAACTTGCAATTCGGAATATCTGTTCTCTATCGACTTAAAAGAACACATTGAATTGATAAAAAAATTATCCATGCTTATTTTTGAGGAAAAAAATATTTCATTTAAAAATCTATCTCTATCCTATAATTACGATGATACAGACTTATATTATAAATATGTACTTTGTCGTAAATCATTTGAATGCGTAAAAAAAGTATCTTCCTTGCTTAAAAAGGACGAGAATCATAGTTTAGTCAATTTCTATATTATGCTGAACTATTTTAATAAAATAAATGAGAATTTAAAAGAATCAGATATTGAAAATTATTGGCCAAGTGACATAAAAAAATTTACATATAATGAACAAAAAAGAATGAGTATGAAGTCTTTTTATAGTTATGATAAATATCATTGTTTTTATCCTAGCTGTAATAAGAAGGAAGAAATAAGAACATGTTTATTTTTATGCATTGATGAATCTAAATATTATGTAGGGAATATGAAAACTCCGATTGTTGAATTTAATCTTTTTAAAAATAAGTCTGATTATATAAGTAGTATAGATTATAGCTTGAAAACCTACGATGGTTATTACCATTTTAAAGATAATAATATTGATATAAATTGGGAAAGTATTTTTGAGGATCCGTCCAAAATAAATCCATGCCGTAATCTTCATAGTGTTTTTGGCGAATTTAACTAAATAGAAATTAAGGTTAGGAGAAAATTATGCAAGACGTTGAAAAAGAAATTCAAGACCAAGGGATGGGTAATTGGCAAGTTCGCTGTTCTAGTAAAGATTTGAGATTTTTTAAAGAAGTCACTTCAAAATTTAATATGACAGCCCCTCAAGTTGTGAAATTAGCGTTTGAAAATCTTTTATTAAATCAAGATAAAGAAAGTGAATCAAACAAAATATTAACTGAAGTGGATGCCTTAATGACAAGGTTACATAATACAATCCGTTCTCATGTACTCTTGAATTTTGAGAAAGAAGAACAGTTAAAAAAGCAATCTCTTGATTTAGAATCAGAACAAATTGCTCTTGAAAATGAAAAAAAATCATTTGAAGGAAATTTAAGATTTGAATATGAAGAAAAAATAGAACAAATTGAGTTTGATTTCAATGAAAAACTTGGAATCCAGATGCAGGAATTTGAAGAGAATATATCTTTAAAAGAGGGAGAGCTATTGTTGTTAAGAGAAAAATATGAAGAATTTGAAGCAAAGTATGCTCGTCTTGAAAAAGAATATTCAACACTTCAACAACAAAATAAAAATAATTTAAGGCTTGTTGAAATATCGGATGAAAGGTTGTTAGAAACAAAAATGAAAGTGAAAGATCTAGAAGATAAGCTTCAAAAGCAAGATGCTTTATTTGAAAGAGTTCGCTCTTTAGAAATTGAAAATGCGGTATTAAAATCAAAAAATGATGGATTAAGTCAACAGATGTTAAAATATGAGAGTAGAGAATTAAAAAATCATGATCAAATTTCAGGAGCAAACTAGTAAAATGTGCTTTAATAATAGATTAATTATTTTAGTTTTTTCTCTTTTGAATTCATCAAGTTTATATGCAGATAATTTTAAAAATTCAACTTATGAAATTTGTTTCACTCCAGGTCAAAATTGTACGAACATAATTGTAAAGAATATAGATAAAGCTAAAAAATCCTTGTTAGTTCAAGCATATTCATTTACAAGTGCGCCCATTGCAAAAGCAATTATCGATGCTAAAAAAAGAGGTGTGGATGTGAAAGTGATTCTTGATAAGTCTCAATTTTCGCAAAAATATTCATCTGCAAAATTTCTAATGAATCAAGAAATCCAAACATGGAGAGATAACAAAGTTGCTATTGCGCATAATAAAGTAATGGTTATTGATGATATGATTACGATAACGGGGAGTTTTAATTTCACAAAAGCAGCACAAGAAAGAAATGCTGAAAACGTTTTAGTAATTGAAGATTCTGTTTTAGCAAAAAAATATACGGATAATTGGTTTAATAGGCAGAAGGTTTCTACTAAAGTGAATTAGTGTATATTTGAGATTTTCTATTACTGATTTAAAGATGTTTATTTTAAATTAGAATATTATTTATGTTTATGAGATATAATTCTTTATGAAATTAAGTAAAAATGAAAAATTAATGTTAAAAAAATATTTAAACTCTATTATAGTTTGTATTTGTAGCTTTCTTCCTGAAGAAAAAGTGAATGAATATATCAAAGAATCAAAAACATTTCCTGAATTACTTTATTATATTTCTAATGGTCTTAAAGATAAAGAAGTTGGAGGTTGGCTTGGGGAAGACCTTAAAGAGGATCAGCTTAATGTACTCACAATAATTTCTGAATTTTATTTAAAACAAAATAAAAGCAAATATAAAAAAATCGAAAAACCAAGTGAAATTATTATCTGGTTTATAAATTTAATTGAATCAGTTCTTACAAAAAATGAGTTAAAGTTAAATCAAAAAAATTAGGATTCTCATTATTTTTGGATAATTCAGTTAGAATTTAATAATTTTCAATATTAATTTAGTATTTATTCCTATAAAAATATTACAAAACTTGTCTATAAAT
>Ga0164295_10001582_pt1 | contig 18947 bp, 15 predicted proteins | sample GEODES006metaG_FD_111798 | JGI IMG/M metagenome (GOLD analysis project Ga0164295, IMG submission 111798) | Oligotrophic lake water microbial communities from Sparkling Lake, Wisconsin, USA - GEODES006 metaG | ecosystem: Environmental > Aquatic > Freshwater > Lake | place: USA: Sparkling Lake... | reverse complement strand
TCTCTCATAGTCATCCATACATCTTCACATTCTCCTTCCTTATATTTATCAGATTTTCTAGAAAATTCAATCCATTCTGATAATAAACTGATATCAATATTATGTAATGCCCAACCAACGCGAATCCAATCATGATAATCATTTGCTCTTGATTCTTTTAATAATTCAACTAAAGTTCTTGCTTTTTCAATATCATTCTTTTTATTTTCAGTTAAATCTTCAGCTTGTTCAATTACTAATTTATTTTTATTATATCCAAGATTTTCATATTCTTTATTAATTTTTTCATCATTATAATTCTTAGTATAAGGTAATGAATTTTCAATATTCCATGCTTTCTGTTGAATTGAGAAAATTTTTGTTTTTGTATAATCATCTCCAAGAGAATCTGGACCAGAGTCACACATTTCTGTATCAATTACTCTAGTTAATTTATATTTATTACCATCTACTTTTTTACAACCATACATTAACCACGGATTTGTATTAATAATTGATTTATCAAAAATTTCAGATACACCTTTAATAAAACCGTCAAATGTTTTTGATTTCTCTGCTTCCATTACAACATAGTTTCTAATCAAATGTCTGATTTTTGCAGAAGTACAAATTTCATGAAAAAATCCATGAAATCCATCCTTAACTACAAGTTCTTTAATATTTATTTTATCTTTTTCAAAAATACATACTTTTAATTGTTCATTAGAAACATCAAGATATTTTTTAATACCTTCACGATACAAATCAATAACTTCAACTATCATATCATCATCATATAATCTATTTCCTTTGTATTCGGTTTTTTTATTATCCAAATCAATATCAAAAATAACTGGACCAAAATCTTTAGGCATCTCTGCAATATGTAAATCAACTCCATTACCAGAAGCATTTGCAACAGCTTTAATTAATCTTTTTCTTTGTTCTTTATTGAAACAAAATTTACCTTTATTTCCACCCATTGATACATGGGTAATATTGGTCTTTTGACCTGGAGGGATTCTTCCTTCCTCTAATATATTATTTATATCATTTAATATTTTAGCAACCTTATTCGGATTAATCGAATTTAAGTCTTTGTCTGTCATATAGTTATATTAAATAAAGATTTTTTTATATATATTTTTCAATTTTTTAAAAATAAATCATTACCGTATGTAATTATGATGATAATCATCGAAATATATATAATAATATTAAACTATATTTTTTAACATCGAACAGAAAACACATTTAAAAAAGACTTTCTATTATATAATAATGAATACAACAATGAGAATTATGCATGATATTGTAGATTTTAATGAAAACAAACCAGAAGGGATATTTCTTTATATAGATAAAAAAAATATTAAAAAACAATACAGTTTAATTATTGGTCCTGAAGGAACACCGTATTTTGGTGGATTCTTCTTTTTTGAAATAATTTATCCAGATGATTATCCAAATAAATCTCCGACTATTAAATTTTTAACAATTGATAATAATGTTCGATTTAATCCAAATTTATATCAATGTGGTAAAGTTTGTTTATCTATTTTAGGAACATGGTCTGGTCCATCATGGACTCCTGTTATGAATATTCGATTAGTATTAGATTCCATTAGATCTTTGTTAGGACAATATCCAATTCAAAATGAACCTGGATTTGAAAACGTAAAACCTGATGATATTCGGTCGATGGAATACAACCAATATTTATTATTTCATACATATCGATTGGCAATTGTTGATGTATTAAATAATAAGTTTATATTATATTCAGAGTTATTTAAAAATGAAATTAAAACAGAATTTGAAAAAAATAAACAAAAATTATCAGAAGATTTATTATCTTATGAAAATATTTATGGAAATTCAACAATTGAAAATAGAGTGTATTTTATAAAGAAAAGTAAGTTAGATTTTAAAGAATTATTAGAAAGTTTTAATAAAATTTAATAAATAACTTTAAATAAATCATCAACAGGAAATCTAAATCTTTTTTCTAAAGGATATCCATCTTTTTTATTACCAACTGTAAATAATACACAGGGTACCAAGTCATCATCTAAATTTAAAACTTGACTAATTTTTTCATGTTCAAATCCTTCCATAGGACAACTTGCTATTTTCCTTTCTGATGCAGCTGCAAGAGCATAACCTAAAGCTAAATAAGCTTGATGTTTAGACCATTCTGTTTTACTTGGTTGGTTATTTAAAAATTTAATCATAGATTCTTTTTTCCCATAAAATCCAGTTTTAGATACATAAGAATCTATTCTTTTATCCAAATCTTTTAAAGCACAAAATATAAATAAGGCATAACATTCTTCTATTTGTGACTGACCATAACAAGCTGGTTTTAAACTTAATTTAGTTTTAGGGTCAATAATTAATATAACTTTAAATGGTTGAATACCATAAGAACTAGGAGAATTTACAATAGCATTCATTATTGGTTTAATATCAACTGGTCCTGGTAGAAAATGTTTTTCAGCCCTTCTCCACAATAAATTATCTGTAAATGTATATTTATTACTTATTGAATTTTTTAGGTTTTGATATTTTTCTTTATATTTTAGATATTTATTTTTATAATCCATTAAATTAGCATAGTATATTTTATAATGTAAGATTTTAAAGAATTAATAAAATTTAAATATCTTCATCAGTACTTTCTTCTATATCAGTCGAAAAACCTGTTGAATGAGTAGTTGTATCATCATCTGAAGATAAATGTTCATTTGAAGATAAATGTTCATTTGAAGATAAATGTTCATTTGAAGATAAATGTTCATTTGAAGATACATTTTCATTAGATACTAACTGTTTTTCTAACATTTCAATTCTCTTTTTATAAAGTTCTGTTATGTTAATTTCAATAGTTTCTTTATTAATATATTTTTTATGAAGTTTCTTTAATTCATTTTTAACTTCTAGTTCAAAATTAATTACTTGTAATAATTGTATTTTAATATTTTCTGTTTCGCTTATAGGACTACAAAAATTAAAATTATTTTTATTTGAATGTATTTTAGTAATACTTCTACGCGTATTAAACATATTCCATAATTCATGTAAATTTTTTTTTTCTGCCTCCATTAAAATTCTTTGATTTCTATCAAAAGTTTTTGGTAGTACATTATTTAATTCTTTAAATTTTTTAATTTGTTTTACATATTCATTTAAATCTATATTTTGACTAAGTATATTTTTTTTTGATTCTTCTGCACAATTTTCTAAATCTATCATTTGACTAAGTATTTTTTTCAAAAAAGTAATTTCATAATCAATCTCTTTAATACTTGTAAATTTATTTAAATATTCAGATGGTTTAACAATAGCTTTTAATGATTCAAATTCATGTTCTAATGCTTTTATCTGGCAATCTTTTAAATTATAATAAGAACCACCTTGAACATTTTTAATCCCATATTCCATCATATATTTTTTTGTTATTTTATCAACATCCATTTGATCATCTGATTTAATAACATCAACTACTTCACCAGAATTAAGTTGGGAACCAACAACTACTTCACGTTTAGTTCTAAAAACAATATATTTATTATCAGGGTATTCTACTACGTAAATTAAATGCATTAATGAAATAATATTTAAATTATAATATAAAATAATCAATTTTTTATAAAATAAATAAAAATTGAGAAAAGAATTATAAAAAATACTTATATTATAATATAAATGTATTTTTGCCCGAATTGTTCATATTCATTTGATATCGTTAAATCCTCTCAAGGTGGAAGTAAGGCTGATAGTCGTACACCTATTGCAAAATTGCAAGAGGCATTAAAGAAATTTGAAGCTAATGAAGATTTATCTAAATACGTCGCTACTTTTAGTAGAGATGAAACTAATAAAAATAAAAAATATCAAAAATTAGAAGATAAAGATAAGATAAAATTTAATCAAATATTTGAAGAAATTACATCTACTGGTGCTGAATTCAAATGTAATAATTGTAATAATATTCAAGCTATTAAAGAAACAGTATTATTATATAGTATTAATATGGAGGATAAAAATTCTAAAATGAGAAGTTTAGATGAAAATGAATTTTTATGCAAAGATCCAATTCTTCCTAGAACTCATGATTATAATTGTAGAAATCCAAATTGTATTACACATAAAGATAAAGGGAAGAAGGAAGCTGTCTTTTTTAAGGAGAAAGATAGTTTCAAGGTAAATTATATTTGCTGTGTGTGTTATTATTCGTGGTAAAATAATAAATACTTCGTATTTATTTCGCCTTTGGCTCAGTTCGTTTCACTCACAGAATAATCCTTTTGGATTATTTCGCTACCGCTCAGTTCACTTCGTTCACTTTACTATTTTATTTTAATATATTCTAATATTAAATTATAATAATTGATTATTATAGTTTAATAATTAAGTTGAAATGGTAAGGTGAACGAAGTGAACTGAGCCGAAAGCGAAATGAATCGTAAGATTCATTCTTACTCTTCGAGGAGAGACATCAAATGGTCTTTCTTTAACTCATCTAATGTCCATAACTCATATTTACCATTTGGTAATGGTCTTCTGATTTTAAAAGGAATCATATTTACTTTAAGTTCTTCTTCTGCAATTCTATCATACGGTAATCCTTGATGATTTTTAATTAATGGTTTAGCACCAGTTGTTAATTGTTTACATCTTTCTCCTAAAATTCTAACCATTTCATATTTAGTTAATTTAGGAGCAGATATTCTATCTTCCTTTTTAACATATTGAATTGTTGTATCTGGTTGAACTTCAATATCTTCCTCTTCATTTTCAAAGTACTCATTATCATCTTCAATTGCTTTATCAATGGAACATTCTTTTCCTTCTTTATCTAAAATTCCAGTATTATCTTCTTCTGCAAATTCAAGATCTTCTTCTTCATCTTCATCTAAAGGTGGTTCTTCTTCATAATTTTCATCTACATCTTCAATTTTTTCAGTATCTTCAATTTCAACATCAGGAAGATCATCTTCTTCTTGTGTGTTCTTTTTAGTTTTCTTTTTAGGTTGAGACTTTTTTGGAGGCATTATTAAATATCTAGAAAGAAACTTTTATATTAATTTTACACAATTTTTATTTAAAATCTTTGATTTCAAATAAAAATAACGAATTAAACATTTCTGGGGTCATTAGAAGGTGATGTAGGACTAGATACTTTAGGACTTGATACTTTAGGTGTAACTAAATTAGGTACTTTATTTGCTTTAGGTGATGATTTTTTCTTTTCTGATGAAATATTTTTTCTTCTTGTTTTCTTTTCAGATGCTATATTTGTTTGTGCATTTCTTTTAGCAATAATTTCATCTATGTTTTTAAATTTTTTCTCAGCATTAGAAACTTGTGTAGCAGTTACACCTACTAGTGTTTTAAAAGAAGATAAATAATTTTTTGCAAGTGTTTTTAAATTATCAAGTTCTTTTTTATCTTTACTTTGTAATTCTTGTTTTCTTTTAATTTCAGCTTCAATACCTGCATATTTTCTGCTTTTTTCATCAATAGTATGAAATGTATCAAGTAATTCTTTCTTTTTTAATTGTAAAGTATTTTCTAATTTTTCAATAGTAGTTCTAAGTTCTTCATTTGGAATATTATTACTAGTATGTTTTTGATAAATATCTTTAATTTTATTTATTGAAAGATGAACTTTTGTAATAACTTCTTCTATTTCTTTTCTACCAACTTGAGTACCAAAAATATTAGTAGGTGTTAATTTTTTTTAATTCTATATATTTTGCTTTGTATTTTAAATATTTATTTTTAAATTGACTATCACTGTTCATATATTTTAAACTACAAAATAATAGTTTTTAAATATTTTAAATATATTATTATTATAATTTATATGGATTATGGATTAATTATAGATGCAACATTATATGGTTTTATAACTTTTGTTATTGGAACAATTCTTTTTAATTTAACTATTAATAAAAATAATAAATATAATGCAAAACCATATGGAATAAATTTATCCTTTTTTGCAACAGGATTTTTTATCTTCATAATATCTGAAATACTGCGTTTGAATAAAAATATTTTCTAAAAAAAATATCATTAGATTTTTTTTAATTCTATAATATTGTAATGGAGGATTGTAATATTTGTTATACGAATCAATCAACTAAAAAGCTCCCTTGTAACCATGAACTATGTTCAGAATGTTGTGTCCGTTTAAATTCTGCTATTTGCCCTTTTTGTAGGAGTAAATTTACTTTCAATTCTATTGAAATGAAGCAGCGTATTTCACTTGGATTAATTCATGGTTATAATTGGGAGCAACCTCCGGTTATTAGAAATAATAACTTTATCTTGCCAAATAGGCAATTACATATATCTGAAGAATATGAAGTAAATGAACCTTTTTCTAGAATCATAAATAATGGTACTAGAAGGAGAAGAAGAGCTTTAAGTTTAGATGAAGTTTTAGAAAGAAGAAAAGAAATTAATGAAAGGAAAGCTAGACATTGGGATAGAAAAGATGCTAGATTACGTAAATTAACTGCTTGGTGGGAAGTTTAATATTTTTAAAGAAAATTTTAATAAAGATTTTCTTTAATTATTATATTTAGACTAAATTTGGTATCTTTTCTAATATAGAGTTGAGTTCTTCATCACTATCATTATTATCATTATTATTAATTCCTAGTTTTGCATAGATATTTTTCATCTCATCATCAACTTTTAAATTAAGTGTCTCTCTTTGAGTTCTTAATTCATCAATAAAAGAATTATTAATAGTAGGAGAACTTTCTTGTACTGTTGGTTGTACTGTTGTTGGTTGTACTGGTGGTTGTACTGTTGTTGGTAATCCCATATGTTGTGCTAATAATCTGTAATAATTAATAATTGGATTTGTTTTACCATTAAAGAAACCAAATGATTGAACCATTGTATAAACTTGTTGTTTATATTCAAGAGGATGAGCTAATGCTTCAGCAGGGTCCAAAATAGGAACAGGTAACTTAACTTTTTTAAGAGCCATATATGCTTCTAATAAATCTTCAGGTACTGAAGAATTTTTCATTTTCGATTTTAAATTAGTAACTGATGTTCTATTACTTCTCATTGCTTTTAATTTATCTTTTAACATTAAACGTTTTTCATTTACTTCATTTTTTAAAGGAACTACGTCTTTTTTCATAATTTCTACTTTAATTTCAGTATCAGATTTTGATACTAGTTTAAATGTCCAACCTTCTTTAAAATAATCATTTATTTCTAATTTAGATTTATCATCATTTTTTAAATCCCTCTTTAATCTATCAATAGCTCCTTTAGTAATGAAGTTAGATTTATCACCGTCAATGTGAACAGATAGCATATTACTATAAATAAATAATTATCTTTAAATAGTTATTTATATATATTTTAATTATAATTTATTGTTGAACACATTGTTGTGGATGTTCCTCTTCTTCTTGTTGAGGTTCATTTTTATTATATTCTTTTTCATTAATATCTAACATTACTGTTTTTAATAAATCTGTTTTTGTTAAAATTTCTTTTTCATTTATAGATTCATTTTTATCGACTAACATTAATGCTTTCATTAATGTTTCATTTGTAATTGTTGGCAAGTCAAATTTAAATATTAAAATTAAATCACCTTTAGTTTTTGTTCTTAAATCATACATTCCTTCACCTGAAATTTTTCTTACTTTACCATAATTTGTTTTTCCAGTATGATGTAAATGTAATTTTCTATCATCTAAATGTGTTAATACTTTATCAAATCCAAATAATGCTTGATATAATTTTAAATTAATATCTACAATTAAATCACTATTGGAACGTTTAAATACATTATCTTCAACTTCATTAATAACTAAAACTAAATCTGATCTAACTCCATTTATATTATTACCCTTGCCTTCTAATTGAATTTTAAGTCCATTTCCAAATCCATTTTTCATTTGAACTGGTAATACTTTTTCTTTAATTGTATAAGTTACACCTAAGCAAGTACCGCATTTATTTTCTTCTTGAATATGTTTACCTTTTCCATTACATGAACCACATGGTGCTAATGATTGTTGTAATATTGGTCCCATTCTTATTTGTTTTAATTGAACACCTTTTCCAGCACAATTTTTACAATCTGATTTAATCCCATTTTTAGTTCCTTCCCCATTGCATTTACCGCATGATATTTTTTGATTATATTTAATATCAATTGTTTCTTCTTTATAAATTTGTGTTAATGTAACATTTAACTTATAAATAATATCTTCTTTTTCTTGTCTAGTTTGTTGTTCTCCAAAAGGAAATCCACCACTACCAAAAGGAAATCCTCCACCTCCAAAAGAAAATCCACCACCTCCAAAAGGAAATCCACCACCACCAAAAGGAAAACCTTCACCAAATGGACTATTACCATCACCCATTCCTTTAGCACCTTCCATACCAAATCTGTCATACATTTCTTTTTTTTCAGGAGTATCTAAATAAGATAATGCTTCTTGAATTTCTTGGAATTTTTTAGTCGCTTGTTCTATATTATCTGGATGTTTATCAGGATGCCATTTAATTAATAATTTTTTACCTTTTTTCTTAATTTCGTCGACTGATAAATTTGGGTCTACTTCTAATCTATCATACAGAGTTCTATCTTTAACCATTATTATATATAAAATATATTCTTTAAAACAGTAATAAAATCAATTTTTAATTTAAAAAATTGATAATAATATTTATATATAAATAAATAATTAGTATGACAGAAAAACCACAAATTTTAGTAAATTTAAATGATAATGAATTAATTTTATTAACTTCTCCAAAAAAAGTAAATAGTATTATTAAAAATATTTCTAATTTTATATTTACTAATATATTACCAGTATATAACACAGATATAAAAGAAAGTAAAGAAAATATTTCTAATAAAGAAGATAATTCTAATAAAGAACAATTAGATATATTGAAATATAAAGATAATCCTAATATTTTATTTTTAAAATGGGACCTTGAAGCACAACGTTATAATTGAAAACGTTTTATTAATTTATAAAATTATTTTATAAATTAATTTAAACTACAATGAAAATATATATTTTAAGACATGAAGATAGAACTCAAGATGCTTCATTTTTTTCCCCATTAACAATAAATGGTTTAGAAAATTCAAAAAATTTAATTAGTTATTTAGATAAAATAGATATTAATGTAATTATATCATCACCTTTTATTAGAACTTTACAAACAATTTATCCATACGCAAATAAATATGAGATGAAAGTAAAACTTGATTATAGTTTAAGTGAAATTCAACATCCAGAACTAATTGCAAAAAATTCAGTAGGAACAAGATTACCTGAATATATGGCAAAATCATTTTTATATGATACTAATTATAAATCTACTTTAGAACCAGAAGGATTAAAATACCCAGAAACAGATAAAGATCTTGATTTTAGAGTTAAAAATTTTTTAAAAATACTTTTTACAAATTATGGTAAAACTGATAATAATATTTTATTAGTTACACATCAAGCAGTTTGTAATAAAATTTTACAATTAGTTTATAAAATGACGGGTAAAGAAGTCGTTTTAAATTATCAAAAAGGAGCAATTACATTAATAAATGATGAATTAACTTGGACGTTTAAACCAATTAATTATAAATAAAATTTAATTTGTGAATAATAATAATGGAAGAAATAACTTATGAACAATTCAACATTATGTTGAATTATTTTAAGAGAGAAACATATTCTTTCTTGAATGATAATTTAAAATTATCTATAAAAACAAGTATCCAAACATTATTCCCAAATATAAATAATGATGATTTTCAAATTTTATATTTATTTACAGAAAATTTAATTGAAAAAATTTCACAATATATGTATTTTAAAAATGAAGAAAACTATTATTTACAATGGAAACAAAATAATTTTCGAGATATTAAAGGAACAATTTTAATTTTATTACCATATATTGATGATAAAAATACAAAAGATATGAATGATTTAAATCAATTTATATATTCTAAAATTAAGAAAAGTATACCTAATGATATTTTAAATGAGGATAGAAATATTATACTTAAATCTGATTTTAAATTTAGTAATATAGGGATAGGTTTATTAAATGAAACAGATGATATATTAAATCTTTATGAGAAAGATAATAAAATGAAATTAATTTATAAAATTATTCATCATAATTATATTGGTTTATTAAAAACATTAGAGATTATGAATGGTAAATATTATATTAATTGGATTAATATAGTTCCAATTGGATTAGAAGATTATAAAGATTCTGAACTTTATAAAAAAACAGTAATTGGTTTAAATAACTATAAAAATACAAATAATTATTATGGTTTATGGTTTGGAAATATTTACAATACTATTAAAATTAAATTATATGAAGAAATTAAAAATATTAAATTTTTAATATTTACTTATAAATTTGATAATAAAAATATTTATTTAGTGAATCATTTAAATAATATTTTTAATATTGATTTATTTTTTAAATTTGAAAAATATAATGATTTAGATGAAAGAGACCAGACTATTTTTTCAAAAGAAATTTTTAATCAACTTAGTGAAATTAAAGTATCATCTAATATTTTTGATATTTGGAAGCAGATATTATTATTTTTATGTAATGATTATTCTAATAGATTCATTGTAGAATCAGAAAATAGAACTAATTTTAATAAATTTTCATTTAGAAATTTTTCTGATGAAAACAAAGAAGAAGATTATACTAATCGAATTATAGAAAAATTACAAAATTTAACACCAGATGATATTATTGATTTTCTTAAAAATATAAATCATAAACATATTTGGAATTTCTTACAAGAATCAATTAAAAAATTAGAAGGGACATATTTAAGAGATTATTTAATTAAAAATAATCGTATTAGTAATGATTATTATTTTCCAAATACAAGATTATCTTTTAAAAATATTTATAATATAGCAAAATCAATGACACATTATACTCAAGGAACTAATTGGTTATCTTATGATATGAATTATGTATCATTTAATCAAGAAAACCAAGATGAATTCATGGATAGATTTATTAATGTCTCAACAAGGTGGTTAAATATAAGACAAAATGTAATTCGAGAATCTGGAAATATTAATGATATTATGAGTGATTGGAATAAAATTAAATTAGATTTAATTTTTGAAATATTAGTTAAAAATGGTGTATTAAATAAATTTGATGTAGATATTGATTTAACAGACAAAAAAAGAACTTCTAATTCTCGTCAACTTCAAAAGAAATTAGGTGAAAAATTTAAAAAGAATCCTAATTATAAAAAAGCTTATTATTATTTAACAAATGATCGATTTGAAAATTTAAATAAAATTAGAAGAGAAAATAATAGAAAGAAAGAAGAAGTAGATTATTTTCAATTATTACAAGATGATCAATTATGGTATTCTTTCTATGCAATGGATTGGTTAGCTCAAATTAATTTCTTCCATCATTATATAAATCATAGAATTTTATTTGTAACCGGTGCAACTGGTCAAGGAAAATCTACCCAAGTTCCTAAATTATTAATGTATGCATTAAAAGCATATGAATTTAAAAATAATGGTAAAGTAGTTTGTACTCAACCCCGTATTCCACCAACTACAGGGAACTCTGAAAGAATTTCAGAAGAATTAGGATTACCATTAAGTCAAGTTTCTAATGTTAGCAAAGATAAAGTTAGAACTAATAATTTTCATGTTCAAATGAAACATTCAACTGATTCTCATATAAAAAAGAATTGTTCTCATCTTACATTGAAAATTCTTACTGATGGTACTTTATTAGAAGAATTAAATCAAAATCCAATGATGAAGGAGAAGATTGAAAAGAATAAAAAATTAGATTTTATTTATGGTTTAAATAATCATTATGATGTTGTTATATTAGATGAATCACATGAACACAATACAAATATGGATATTATTTTAACATTAATGAAACAATCTTGTTTTTATAATAATTCATTAAGATTAATTATCATGTCTGCAACAATGGACGAAGATGAGCCAATTTATAGGTCTTATTTTAGAAATATTAATGATAATTTAGTTTATCCAATTAAAGCTCCTTTGTATAAACATCCTATTTTAAATATAAATATTATTTTACCAGATACAATTTATATGGATAGAAGATTCCATATTTCTCCACCTGGAGAAACAACACAATATGTAGTTACAGAAAATTATATTACTGATACAACTTTGGATAAAATGGATGATAAAATTGCATCAGAAAAAATTCAAGAATTAAGTTATAAAAAAGTATTAGAAATATGTACTCAATCCGTAACTGGTGAAATATTATTATTTTCAACAGGTGAAGCAGAAATTAAAAATGCTGTTGAACATTTAAACAGAATATTACCAGTTGGTAATGTTGCACTACCTTATTTTTCAAAATTAAATCAAACATATAAAGAAATTGTTGAAAAGATAGATAAAAAAATTTATACTATTCGAAATAAAAGAGATAATATTTATCAAGAATGGGGACCAGAATATATTGAAGATAAATCAATTCCTGAAGGAATATATCAACGTGCTATTATTGTTGCAACCAACGTAGCAGAAGCATCAGTTACAATTCCTCGATTAAAATTTGTTGTTGATAATGGATATGCCAAAACCAATATATATGATACAAATAAAGAATTATCTATTTTACAAGTTGAAAAAATTTCAGAAGCTTCTAGAGTTCAAAGAAAAGGACGTGTAGGAAGATTATCAGATGGTACGGTATATTTTTTATATCCAAAAGGAGCACGAGAAAAAATATTACCCAAATATAAAATTACTCAAGAAGATCCATCAAATTTAATTGTTAAATTAACAAGAAATGATGATGATTATAATAATCTAGATAAATCAGATATAATTATTTCAAGACAATTTGATCCAAATTTATATGTATCTTCTAAATTTTATACACAAAAAATTACAAATGAAGATATTAAAAATCCATTTATTACTAAAAATATTTATAATATCCTAGTTAAACAATATTATATTAATAATTTACCAATTAATAAAGATTTATATTGGAATTCAAAATATTTTCAAAATATAGATCAATTTTCAAATGATAGAACATATACAGGACAGTTTTTTCAAAATGTAATTGATAATAATGGAATATTTTATATTATTCATCCTTTTGAAAATTTACTGAAAAGAAATATTAATAATGAAATAATTGAATTTAATAAATCAAAAAGAAATGAAATACCAAAATTATATTTTGCTAATATACTTGATTCTCTTAAACAAAAATTAATTATAGTTAATATAAATGATAAACCTAATGTAAAATCAGAAGATATTAATTTAGGAGATTATTTTAAAACAACAATCTATGAAAAAATTATGTTATTACAAAAGAGTTTAGCAAGTAAAATTATTGATATAAATGATTGTTTAACTATTTTTGCGTCAATTGGTCTTGATTGTTTTAATGAAGTATTAGCAGTATTATTAATGGCAAAAATTATTACTTTTCCAACAAATAAAAGCTTTTATAATAAATGGTACAATAATCAAGAGTTAATGATTTTTTATAATATCTTTAATAGTTTAAAGAGACATATTAATAATTTATTAATTTTTAAAATTATTGAAAATCCAAAAGAATTAAATAATTTTAATGATAAAATATCAAATTTAATTAAAAAATTTAAAAAAGAAATTGTAAATAAACCTTCTGATATTCCATTTAGTTTTAAAAATGATATTAAATATTGGAATGATTTAAATAGATTATACAGTTCTGGTAATTTAGAAACTTCGAAAGGAGAAAAAGAAATGAAATATATTATAATTAATGATATAATTAATCAAGATATAATTAATAATCAATTTAAAATAAAAGAATGGACAAATAATAATTTTTTAGATTTTGAAACAATAATAGTTTTTTTAAAAATATATGGAGAAACATTATTAAGTATTTTAACTCTTGAAAGAAATTTAGATGTTGAATTAAATGAGATATCGCCATTAGTATGGATTAATGATATGAAATCAAATTTTATAAAAATATTAAAAACAGGAGAAATGAATGAAAGAATTCTTAAAAGTTTTATAATTGGAAGACCATATAATTATGCTATTAAAATTAATTCATCAAATAATTATTATCAGACTTCTTTACCAAATATTAGAGCATATTCAACATCTAGTTCCAATGTATTATTTTTTTATAATTATACGGATGTAAAACAATCAAATAAAATAAATTTAAATTTTGTAAATAATGTTGAAACAGATTATTTTACAAGTTGTTTACCTCATATATTTAATAAGGAAAATTTTAAAATTATTAGTGTTTATTTAGGATTAAAATATTCAGATCAAAATTATACTGAAGAATATAAACAGATTATTTTCACTGGTGATATTTATGATAGAATTGTTCATTATATTAAAAATCATTCAGGAACAGCATCCCCATGGGAATCTGAATTATTACCTATTTTAAATATATATTTTAAAAATTTAAGGAGTAATTTGTTAAAAAATTGAAAAATATTGAACAAGATTAAATAAAATTTAATCTTATAAAAATTGATAAATCTAATATTTAATCAAGTATATCAATTATTATGTCCAAACATACAGTTGACCTTATAAATGAGACAACCAATAAACAATATAATTCAAAAGGTTTCTTGTTTAAATATGATGGCGGTACTTATATTATTTCAGTACATCATTGGATGCCAATTATAAATACTTATTTAAAAATAGATAAAGCTATTTTTAAATTAAATAAAATTAAAAATATATATTGGAATGAATTAAATATATTTGAATTAAATATAAATAAAACTATTATTAAAAATTATATTCAACTTAAAGCTTATAAAACAAGATTTCCTGAATTTAAATCAGAAATCAAAATAGAAATTAATAATAAATTTGAAAAATATCCAGTATATGATTATGAATATGTACAAGATGAATTTTCAATGTTAGAATCTATATATTTAAAGTTCTTCATTTCAAAAAATAAAAATGATATTAATAAATATGTAGGATTAAGCGGTTCACCAATTTATAATAATGATAATATATTACTTGGTATATTTACTCAAATCTGTGTTGAAAATGATGAACGAGTTGTTGGATTATTTTTACCAATGGTTTATATTATCAAATCACTTCAAAGAAAAGATAATGAACATATTTATAAATTAGATATTAGTTATGATACTAATTTGAAAATTGGAAATTATGAAATCCAAAAACATGTTGATTCATTACATAATTATGAAAAAGATAATTATGTAATTTATCATTTTACTACCAACTTTAAATTAAAACTGAATGCTTTCTTAAATTTAGAAGGCGATATTGATAAAAATGTTATTATTAAAAATAATAAAACAAATGAAATAAGAACTATTAATTATGAAAAATATGAAGATTTTGATATTAATATAAATATTTTGAAAAATGAAGAAAATAAGTTTAAAATTAATAATGGTTTTACAACATTATTATGTAAAAATAATTTAGATAATAAAGTAGATGAAATAAATAAAAAATTCAATAATAAAAAAGATTTGTGGTTATCTTTAGAAGATATTGGTATTAGTTTATCACAATTAACTGAATAAATACTTCGTATTTATTTCGTTGCACTCAGTTCACTTCGTTCACCTTTCAGAGACTACGTCTTTCGCCTTTGGCTCAGTTCACTTCGTTCACCTTACTATTTCAACTTAATTATTAAAATAAAATGGTAAAGTGAGTGAAACGAACTGAACGAAGTGAAAGACGTAGTCTCTGAAAGGTAAACGAAGTTTACTGAGCCAAAAGGAATCGAAGATTCCGGATAGAAACCAAAGGTTTCAGGCGAAATAAATACGAAGTATTTATTCTTTACTCATTTAATTTGGTAAGTTTTTTTATAATTGATTTTTCTTGATTACTTAATTTAGGTCCACCTGAATTATTAATTGATTCTAATTCATCTACTGAATATGGTTTATATTTTATTTTTGTTTCTGATTCAGTTAAATTTTCAGTATTTTCAATAAAATAATTTTCTAATTTTTCAATAGTTTCATCTGATAATAAATTAATATTAAAAAATATTCCATTACGATTAATAGATACTTCTTTTCCTAATTCTAATTGTATAATATTAAAAATATTTACAAAATCAGTCTTTTCTTTTAATTTTGAAATTTTTAAAACAATTTTTCTTCTTATGTCAGAGCCATATTTTCTTACTTTGGAATTAATTTCCATTAAAATAACTAAATAATTTTATTCTTAAAAAGGCGAGAAAAAAATTTTAATACGTTTATTATTCATTTAATAACATTAATGCCATTGCTGCATAATTATGTAAATCTAATAAGGTATCTTTAATATTTTCGTCCTCAACTAAATTAACACTATTTTTACTAATTGTTAATGATCGTTGAATTTTATCTCCAATTCTTATCAATACTCCAATTATTCCATATTTTGCAAAAGCATCTCCATAATCTTTATTTTTTTTAGTAAATAATTCTAATGCTTCTCTTTGTATTTTCTTCATTTGATCAATTCTATCCATTAATAATAAAAATAATAAGGTTTTATATCATTTAATAATATAAAAATAAAATCTAAAACTTTATAATTATGTCAGAAAAGAAAAATAAATTAGTGAAAGATTATTCATATCCAGAACCATCAGATGATGAATTATTAACTAAAATTTTTAAAAAGAGAGAGTTCTATTATCATAAAGTTCCTGAGAGGAATGAGATGAAAACATATGAAGAAATAGAAAAATATAGAGATAAAAACTGTAGAGAAGGAGATGTACAACCTCGTGAACAACAAGCTATTGTCCCTAATTTTATTTCTCCAAATACACCATATACTGGTTTAATTTTAATGCATGGTACTGGATCAGGTAAAACTGGTAGTGCTATTTTAATTGCAGAACAATTTAAAGAACAAATTAAAAAATATAATACTAAAATTTATGTAATTGTTCCTGGTCCAAATACAAGAGATAACTTTAAAAACGAAATTTTAACATGGACCGGAGAAACTTATTTGAAGAATAAGAATACTTTAAATCAAATGACTAAAGCAGAAAGAGATAGAGAATATAAAATTGCATTATATGCTGCTTCTCAATATTATAAAATTATGTCATATAAAACTTTTTATAAAAAGGTTTTAGGTGAAAAAATAGTAGAAAAGAAACTAGCAGATAATAATAAAATTAAAAATAGTTATAAAAAAAATACAGAAGGTGATTTTGAAAGAGAATTAGTTGTTGATAGAATTAATAATATGGACAATTCTTTATTAATTATTGATGAAGCACATAATTTATCTGGTAACGAATATGGTGAAGCTTTAAAGAAAATTATTAAAGTATCTCAAAATTTACGTATAGTATTATTAACCGCTACACCTATGATTAATTTAGCAGATGAAATTGTAGATTTATTAAATTTTATAAGACCTCAAACTAATCAAATACAAAGAGATAAAATTTTTACAGGAGAAAAAAATTATCAAATGAAATTAAAACCAGGAGGTTTAGAATATTTAAAAGATAAAGCAAGAGGTTATATAAGTTTTTATCGTGGTAATATTCCTTACACATATGCAAAGAGAGTTGAAAAAGGAGAAATACCAAATGGTTTATTATTTACACCAGTAATTAGATGTACAATGGAAAAATTTCAAGATACTGTTTATTTAAAAACAAAAGAAAATATTGATGATACTTTAGATAGAACATCATCTGCTGCAGCAAACTTTGTATTTCCTGGATTAAATGCAGATAAAAATGATATTCAAGGATATTATTCAACAGAAGGATTAGGAATTGTTTTACAACAATTAAATTCAAATGCATCTAAATTAAGAGGTTTAATTAATAAAAAACTTTTTAATAATAAATTATCTAAAGCAGATGAAGATAATTTTTTACTTGAAACTGAAGATAAAAGTATAACTGGAAATATATTAAAATTAAAATATGTTAAATACTTTTCAATAAAATTTTATAAAATAATTACAAGATTAAACAAATTAGTAGAAGGTAGAAAAAATCCATCTACTGCTTTTATTTATTCAAATCTTGTAAGAGCTGGTGGTATTGATTTATTTTCTGAATCATTAAAACAAAATGGTTATTTAGAATATAGAGAAGATAATAATTATGATATTAAAGATGATACAATTGATTATAAAACAGGAAAAACTTTTGCCGAATATAAAAAAATAAAGAAGACTGATTTTAAACCAGCTATTTTTATTTTAATTACTGGTTCTGCTGATGAATCTGGTGAAGATATTTCTGAAGTTAAACAAAAAATTATTAAAGATGTTTTCAATAATCCAGATAATATTGATGGGAAACATATTAAATTATGTTTAGGTTCTCGTGTTATGAACGAAGGTGTAACACTTAAAAACTGTTCAGAAGTTCATATTCTTGATGTTTTTTATAATTTACCAAAAGTTGAACAAGTTATTGGTAGAGCAATCAGAATGTGTGTACATAAAGATTCAATTACAGATGATAATAGATTTCCTAAAGTTAGAGTTTATAGATATGTAGTTTCTAGACAAGGAGAATTAACAACTGATGAATTATTATATAAAAAAGCAGAAGAAAAATATTTATTAGTAAAACAAATTGAAAGATCTTTAAAAGAAACAGCAGTTGATTGTCCATTATTATTAAATGCAAACATGTTTCCAGAAGAAGTAGAAAAACATAAAGGATGTGTTCCACCTACAGCTGAAAATGTAAAAGCTGGTAAACATATATGTCCTGCATTATGTGATTTTAAAGAATGTGCATTAAAATGCGATGAAAGTAAATTAAATGATAAATATTTTACTAGTAAAAAATATAGAGAATTAGATAATAATGAAATTGATTATAATACTTTTAATGAT
>Ga0164295_10001581_pt1 | contig 18955 bp, 17 predicted proteins | sample GEODES006metaG_FD_111798 | JGI IMG/M metagenome (GOLD analysis project Ga0164295, IMG submission 111798) | Oligotrophic lake water microbial communities from Sparkling Lake, Wisconsin, USA - GEODES006 metaG | ecosystem: Environmental > Aquatic > Freshwater > Lake | place: USA: Sparkling Lake... | reverse complement strand
TTTATTATATGCTTAATTATGAAACAAGAAAAAAGTATAATTTTATACTACAGCAACAATTAAAAATACCTTATCCAATGAAAAGATTTTATAAAACAGAAATACCATTGAATATTTTTCAAACATGGCATACAAAAGATTTACCTCCTTTAATGAGTAAAACTGTTGATTTAATAAAATCTTCTAATCCTGCTTTTACCCATAGATTATTTGATGATGATGATTGTTATAATTTTATAAAAGATAATTTTGATAAAGATATATTAGATGCTTTTAATATATTAATACCTGGAGCTTACAAGGCAGACTTATGGAGATATTGTGTTTTATACAAATTAGGAGGAATTTATTTAGATATTAAATATCAACCTATAAATGGATTTAAATTTATAAATTTGGCTGAAAAAGAACATTGGGTTTTAGATTGTAATAAAATAGGAATATATAATGCTTTAATGGTATGTAAACCTGGTAATAATATATTATTACAAGCAATTAAACAAATAGTTGAGAATGTAAAAAACAATTATTATGGTGAAACATGTTTACATCCAACTGGACCATTATTACTAGCTAAATATTTTGATGAAAAGGAAAAAGCTAATTTTGATATGAAACATAATGTTTTTGAAAACGCAAATAATAGATTAATATATTTTAATAAATATATCATTTTTAAAACCTATGTAGGATATATTGAAGAATGTGATAATAATAGTAAGTTTCCCCATTATTCAGGTTTATGGGCACAAAAAAATATTTATAAAAATTTTTGATTAAAGTTTTATACGTTTTATTTTAGTAAAAGGTAATAATTCAGTATTTTTTAATGGAATATATAACTGATCATTATAAAAAAAAATATTTTTACTTTTATTAGAGGCAAAATTACCTATATTTAAAAATGTTTTCATATTTTTGAACCAATCACATATATTTACTTCATAATTTAACACAACATCCCAAAAACAATTTATTTTTTCTTTTGAAGAATTTATATTATTTAAAAATATTGGAATAACCTCTTTTCTTAATCCAAATAAATAGGATTGGTAATGATATTTTATTTCTGAAGAATCTGTATAACCATATAAATCTAAATTATATTTGAAAATTAAATTAAAAAAATGGTTAATAGAATTATGAATTATAAATGAATCATTGGTTAAAATAATATAGTCATATGAATTATAATCTACTAAATTTTCTAACACATGTGTCCATTTTCCGAAATCTGCTAATTTTGAATTTTCTATTTCATAGTATTTCATATTATTATATCTATTACAAATATCGGCTACCACTGGGTTGTAAGGTAAATTTGTGGAGTTTATTACAACTTTATCCATATTGGAAAATGAAAAATATTTTAAATTATTTTTTATTGCGTTTAATTTTATTTCAGAGTCACAATGGCATGCCATTATAACTAGATATTTTTTATTATTTTCATCTGGATTATAATTATTGTGATTTTTTTGTATAATTTTAAAATTCATATATTTGTTAAATTCAATTATTTGATTTTTGTCCATTATATATATAGTAAGGAATTTATTTAACTTATTTAACTAATAAATAGATATCGTTTGTCATGATTATATAATAAATATATATTTTTCAATCACCTTTATTTTTTTTGTAAAAATATTTATATTTAGGAATATTATAATGAGTCCTCATATCGACGAGACCCCTTGCGCTTGTGCTTCCGACTGTAAGCAAGTTGATCTTAAATCTATGTCTGCTGATGAGAAGCAAATTGATGAACTTATCAAAATTGGCGAAGAAGCTCCACTTTCATCATTAAGTGCTTTATTTAACGCCAAATTTGCTTCTGATGGGTTTGTGGCAGCTGTTGTTGAGTTGTATGCTTATGCTAAATACAAAAATGTAAGAATTACATTTAGCGGTAGTGATGGAGTAACTTTTTTAGATACAAATATTAAGGACGAATTGATTTTTTACAAAGACGTAAAAAACGCTAAATCAGTTCATGAAAATATGAATACTAGAAATCCAGTTAGAAAAGCACTAGATTCTAACTGCCCAGATTGGCAGGTTGAAAGTAAATTTTCAAGCACTACAGGTCGTGAAGAAATGTACGTAGCCCGTCGTGTAGGTCCAACGTCAAACAAACCTATAGCTGTTATTAGATTATCAAGGCCGAAATATTTTTAAATAAAAAACCATTCAATAAAATAATTATAATAAAATAATATTAAAATTATTTATATTAATATTTATATATGTCACAAAAAGTAAATGCCAGAGACGCATTCATTCAATTAAATGATAGAATTGTAAAGCAAAAAAATTACATAACATACTTACAGCAACAATTAGATGAAAAAAATATAGAATATAAAAAAATATTAGATCAAAATGTTGAATTAAAACAACAATTACAATTGGAAAAAGAAAATAGATTTATTCATTTACAAAAAGAAGAAGATGAAGTTGTAAAAGAAGTTGTAAAAGAAGATATACAAGAAAATGAAGTTATTTATAAACAAGTCAAAAATGGAATATCATTTAAAATTACTGAAATAAATAATCAACCAACTCCAAATGTAAATAAAAAATCAAATATGAATATTAATTTTAATGATATAAGTTCTCTAAAAGGTTTAACTTTAGGAGATCTTATGCGTAATTAATTTCTAGGATTTTTTGTTTATTAACTTGTTCATTTATCATATTTATCCAATACTTCAATGTTAATTTTTGATAATTAAAAATTCTACCTCTAAATTCTATAATAGTTTTATCAAGCAAATCTTGTGTTAGTTCCGACCAATCTTCTACAATTAAAACTGGTAAATCTTCTAATAATTTTTTAAATTCAGGAACACATATAATTGGTATACACCCAATACATAATGCCTCCCATATTTTATGAGAATCTAACCCTGAAGAAGAAGGTGTTAAAACAAACGTATAATTAACAGCTTTTTCTAAATAGATTGATCTAGGTAAAATATCTTTATTTAAAATTAATAATTCCTTTGAAATAATATTCAAAGCCTTTCTTTTTTGTTGAAAACGATCATCATTTAAAGAAAAATTAACAAATATTTTAGGAATCCTTTTATAATAAGGTATAGAATCGTTTATAATGCTTAATAAAACTAGTTCTTGATTTTTTGGTATATGAGATTCTTCAGGTAATTTAAATATATTATTTGGATTATTATAAAAGGTATGATAATCTAGACCAATTGGCATTTGGATGATTTTATCATTTTCATGAATTCGTGAATTTTGAACAAACCATTTTAATAAATACGGGTTTTTAATAAGCGAATACGTTTCTTGTTCAGTTAAAACTTCTTTTGGAACACATAGATTAGATTCTCCGGTAACAAGAACAAATTTATATTTAATGTTTGGTAAAATAATATTCACAAAATATTTGAGTAAATCGCTAAATATATAAATAGACATTCCGTCAAACATTTCATTAGAGGTTAACATATCATACAAATAATTTACGTCTTTACTTACATTAGTTGTTTGATTTATGTAATGAAACGTACAAGATTTTAATATTCCACGACAAGACACAAAATAACATTCATTTTCCATTAATAATAATATATAAATTATTATAAATAAAAGAAACGTATAAATATAAAAAATTGATTTGTTAGTTTATTCTTATTTAATTGTTAAACTAACAAATGTTTCATATAGCATGTACACGATTCAATAATTCAACATATAAAGAAAATATAGAATATAGAGAAAAAAATAAAGAAGCTGTAATTTATGGTTCAGCTTTCAAAATACGTGAATTATATTCTCCAGGTTGTTTAATATTTGTAGCAGAAATGAATAATGAAACTAATAAAATAGAAGGAATTGGTCTAATAAGAAATTCATTAGTTTCAGATAAACGGCATAAGATATATGAAAATAGTGATTATAATCGTTTTATATATCGTGGTAAATATTGGATTAACAGACTTCAATTAGATAACCTAGATATAGAAATTGGACAAGTTCTAAATAATATTTTATTTAAAGGTAAATCACATTTAAAATTTAGAACAGGAATAACAATTATAACTGATAAATTATTTACTCATTGGGATTATGAATTGCGGACTTTAAAAAATAAAATAAAATATGTTTTCTTGGAGCATTTTAATAATATGAGTGAATTTTATAATGAAGTAAAAGAGGAACAAGAACAAGTAGTTGAAGAAGTATTTGAAATAATTCCAAAAAAAAGGACTAAAATATAGAATTTTTTATAAAAAATATAGAAAAATAACATTACTTTATATATGACAACAATTGATTATAATGTAGATAATTATACAATTACTGAATTATTAACAATATTAGATTTAGATGATCCTGATTCAGACCAAATAATTGATGCTACTAACAAATATATTCAGCGTTATTCTTCTTCAGGTCAGAATCAACCACAATTAGTAAATTTTTTTCAATCTATTCAAACAAAATTATTACGTTATATGAATCAATTAGAAACATCAGGTATAGACGCAGAATATACTCCAAATACTAAACAAACCGATGAATGGTATAAATACGAGGCTTTACCCCAAGATAATCAGGTTCAAAAAGATAAATTAACAGATCGTTTCCAAAAAATAGATGTATACGATAATCAACATGTTCCAATGAATAGACAACAATTAGGAGTAAATAACACTCTTCCGATAAATGTTGCTCAAGATATTTTGAATCCCAATTTGAAAAATACAACAAGTCGTTTTATAAATATTGATAGTCAATTTCGTCAAGCATCCGGAGGTTCTGAAGCAATATCAACAGATTTTACATTAGATTTATCAGATCCTTTAACTGATGTATTAAATTTAACATTATATTCTATACAAATTCCTTATACTTGGTACACAATTGATTATATTTATGGTAATACATGTTTTTGGATAACAAATCCTACAGATGATGGTACAAGTACAAACACGTTTAAAATATTTATTGAACCAGGGAATTATTCACCAACCGAATTTTGTGACGCTTTAAATAGTGCGTTTAAAAATCCAGATAATTTTTTAAAACCATATTCAGATGTAGATTGGACACAACCTTTTACTTACGTAGGAACAGCCTTACCTTTAGCCCCAGATATAGCTAGATATAATCAGAATAATGGAAAAATAACACTATATTTAGGTGATGATTGGGAAGATCCTTCAAAAAATAAAATAAAAACTTTGACCAAGGGTTTAGATACATTTGATAAGGATTTGTTTGCTTTTTTTACATTTTTTGATTTAACAGGATCCAAAAGTTGTTATGAATCTGGATCTTATCCATGTTCAGCATCAACAGGTCAAGGTCATACATTTAATGGAACATTAGGATGGTTAATGGGATACCGTTTGCCAATAGAACCAGTTTTTACAACAACTATTTTAAATACAACACCAAATTATACATATAATAAAGGTAATAAAGCAACAGCAGTTTTAAATTTATATGGTCCAAAGTATTTTATATTGGTATTAGATGATTATAATCAAAATCATATAAATAATGGTTTAATAACAATAACACAATTATCAAAGACATTGCCGATACCGTCATATTATAATGCTTCTCAGCCATATATATGTAATGCCGACCCGACAAATTTACCAGCTCAATTAGATTTAAATACAATAGGTAATTTATCAACATTAAATTCAGCAGAGGCGATAGCACTAGGTCTAAATAAAGATAATTTATTTAATAGTTTGAATGATAAAATAGATTTAGCAGGCGCAAAAGTTGAGCAAATATTGCCTTCAGCACCGAGAACATTAACTCAAGCACAAATATATACGGTAAATGAAATAATAAAAAATAGAAATAAAACAATCTCATTTAGATCAAAAGCTCCAACAAATTCAGATACATTTGCTTTAATACCAATAAAATATGGTGGAATGAAAACAGGTGATATTTATGTTGAATTTAGTGGTTCTTTACAGGATAATAGGCGTAATTATTTTGGACCAGTTGATATAGATCGTTTGAGAGTAAAATTATTAGATGACAAAGGAAATGTAGTGGATTTACATGGTGGTGATTGGTCAATGACAATAATATCAGAGAATTTATATCAGTATTAGAGTGGTTGGTTCTTTAAGTACTTTAAGCAATATATTATTTTTAAAATCAACTTAAAGAGTCTTTAAGTTAAAAATTCAATAATATATATTGTTGAACAACTTCGATTCATAAAAGTGAATTGGTTTTCCGGCGAAGCACAGTAAAATGGACAAAAATAAATGTTATAACGAAGTAAAAAATGAAAATCCGAAAAAATCTTGGAAAAGACTCTCTAAAAAAGGGTTTCTTACCAAAACGCTCTAAATTTTGAAAAAATACAAATGTTTTTGTGATTGTATTTTGAAAATTCACGAAAGACCTTTACATTGCTCCGATCAAAAAAGAGAAGTTATTTACATTAAAGATAATAACGCATGGACCAAAGAACATGATGATAAACCAATTTTAACAAAAGCCATTAAAGTTATTGCTAATGAAAATATTAAAAATATTTATAACGAAGTAAAGAATGGCGAAAAGAATATCCTGATTGTACTGACTATGATTCTAAAAAAAATAGTCTTTACTTAAAAATTGTTAGTAATTCTATGTCTGGATCATCCAAAGAAGAATCCGATAAAAATTTACATAAAATTATCAGCAATATTTCAAAAGAAGTCATTATTGATAAAAATTAATGTTCCTATATAATAATGTATGTTTATGATTTACTTAAATATATAGGGTTATACGCGCCCATTATTTTATTTTTTTTAACATTAATTCTTCTAAGAAATAAAGTTAATTTTTTACAGTTTTTTGTTGCTGGATTCATTTTAAATAACATTTTAAATATTTTATTAAAATTACTTTTTAAACATCCTAGACCTTCTAATGATATTAAAACATTAGAAATTGCTGTTAATAATGGTGTACGCATCGGTTTTGATAAATTTGGCATGCCTTCTGGTCATGCTCAAAATTGCGGATTTTGTTTAACTTTTATCTTTTTAACATTACATAACCCATTTTATACATTTTTATATCATTTTATTACCATCGTTTCATTATTTCAACGCTATTTATTTCATAATCATTCTATTTTACAATTATTTATTGGTTTAATAATTGGATCCTTAGTCGGATATTCTACTTACTTTTTAGCTAATAAATTTATTGTTGGAAATATTACATTAAAAAACGACGACGACGCGCCTATATAAAAATAAAATATCATTTTATTATATGACCAATGACATATTATTAACTATTATTTTAGGAGCAGTTGCTGGATTATTTGGAGGAGCACTTGGACAATCTGGTGCTGAAGTTATGCTTCCTGGATTATTAATTTTAGGTATTGTTCCTAATTTTAAAACTGCTGCTGGTACTGTTTTACTTGCTATTGTTCCACCTATATCTATTCTTGCGGTTATTCAATATTATAAACGTGGACAAGTTAAAGTTTTAACATCTGTTTTATTATTTGTTTGTTACTTTTTATTAGCATTTGTAGGAGCATATCTTACTAAATCGGTTTCAAATAGAACTTTAGAATTTATTACTGGGTTTTATTTTTTGATTATCAGTGCCTTCTTCTTTTGGAACTCTTATACTGGCACTTTTGGAGAAACATCTAATGGTAAAAAAAGTGTTACACATGTTAACGCATTTACACCCTTGAGAATTTTATAATTAGATTGTATTTCATTTTTTATTTATATTTACAAAATATGAAATATTTATGCCCTTTATGTGCTATTGATCCAATGTCTCATTCTTTAAATGAAGTTTTTAAGACTCAAAATGTAAACTATTATTATACATGTCCTTCCAAAGCAAAACTCTATTATGATACCAAAAGTATAATCAATCATTATGATGGAGTATTAAGTGAAATACCTCAAAATATCTCATGGATATGGATTTTTGATGGCACAGATTTTAATTTTAAACATATTTTACAAGTTAATGTTGGAATAGAATTAGGCAAATTAATATCATCTAAATTTAGTAATAATTGTAAAAAAATTATTATTATTAATCCAACAATATATATATCCATTATTTATGATTTTATTAAACCATTTTTGAATACAAAAATACAATCTGTAATTGAAATAAATTATAAAATCAAATCTTATCATGAAATTATTTCCTAGTTTATAAACATTTATTAAATTTATAAATTATTATTACAATTAATGGTTTAATAATATTTTTATATTTATATTATAAATGTCAGGGCTACTTTATAGTAATAGTGGGAAACGATGTGTAGGATGGTCTGATACATTACCGTCTTTAGCACCAACTATTTCATCATTATCATCATATTTGAGTTTATATGGTTATCAATCAATAGTTACAATTTTTGGTACTAATTTTAGAAGTTATTCCATAGTTCGTTTTGGAACATATTCATTATCGGTTTCATTCTTTAATACGAATCAAATTAGTTTTTATGTTCCACAAAATGCTTCTCCTGGAACATATAGTGTTCAAGTTGTAAATGATACTGTAAGTTCTAATTTTGTTTTATTTGATATTTCTAATATTAATGGTCCTACTGGACCTCCTGGACCCTCTGGAGGTGTTACAGGGGCTACAGGCCCTCCAGGTCCTACTGGTGCTACTGGTCCAAGTAATTGGGTTTATTCTTCTGGATTTTTATCACCAGATTCTAATCTAGGACCAAATACAATTGTTACCGCATATCAATTTACATCTACGTCTGATTATAGGATAAAAGAAAATGTTAAACCTTTAAATTTACAAGATTTTACTATTGATCATCTACAGCCATATTACTTCCAATTCAAAGACAATGGAAAAGAAAGTATTGGATTAATTGCTCATGAATTACAAGAACAAATTCCTTTCTTGGTGGAAGGAAAAAAAGATGGTGAACAAATTCAAAGTGTGAATTATAGTGGTTTAATTGGTATCCTTATTAAAGAAATACAAGAATTAAAAAAGCGTGTTCAACAATTAGAAGCTAATTAACGGACATATTAACGGACATATTAACGGACATATTAACGGACATATTAACGGACATATTAACGGACATATTAACGGACATATTAACGGCTATATTTCCTACCTTTTTTTCTTAGGGTTTTTCTTTTTTTTCTTCCACCTGTCTTTTTATTTGATAATGTTCCAGTTATTACTGGAAATTGACTTGGTATACTATATTTATTATTTATTTTTTTACCTGTATTTAATATTTCTTTACATATATTTTTTTTATCATCTTCAGTTAATGGTGTTATTTTATTTTTTGAAGAATTTGGGGTTTGATACAATGTTTCTCTAAATCCTGTATTTATATTAACTGGCAAACTCATATTATAATACAATATTTATTATATTATAATTTTTTTCATTTTTATAGTTTTACATTTTTATAGTTTTTCATTTTACACGATAATAATTTAACATTTGATATCCATGTAAAAAACTCCATTTTAATGCTTTTCCATCTGAATCTTTTGACCCATCAAATTCCCAAACAAAATCTGAATTTATATATTCTTTCCAAGATAATGGAACCAATCTATGATAACTTAAACCATCGTAAGCCATTTCATTTTTTTCACAAGTTAATGTCGCACAAAAATGTTGCTGTGATATATCTCTTATTATACAACTATCCAATTCATATTTCGCTCCTTTTATAAAAAAACTTCTCGGTTTGTTAGTAGTTTGACCCGATATACCCGCATTTTTATTTGCTCCATCATATATCTCTAAAATTATTACATGTGGTAAATGCTTCTTTGTTTCTAACTGTTTTAATATCATATCTTTCCATTTTTCATTTGTATTTTTTATAAATAACATCTCTAATGATTTATTATGTAAATAATAAATTAAACTCCAATAATAACGAATTGGATTCCCTGCTTCCGAAACATCCTTTATATACGGCAGCTTCTCTTTATACTCTGATGGAATTGCTTCATATATTTTCCTTATTATTACATTTGTGTCTAATATATAAGCATATTTGCTACCAGTTAAACATGAATCTATCGCATAATTTAATAACGCAAACCCATCTCTTAACTTACTTGGAATTTTGGCACCATCTTTTTGTATACCTTCTATCATTAATTGACGGAAAAAATGGAAAAATTTACGACCTTTATCACTTATAAATAATGTTACAAACATTGTATTAAACCAACAATTTGATTGACTTTGTATAGGAGGAACTACTTTATCTGGGTTAACATGCTTATTTGCTGCCAAGTTTTTTAACAAATATTTTACTGCTTTTTCATCATAATATGGGACACATGACTTACCATATATTACGCCTGGCAACCCTATTTGTAGAGGTTCTTTTAATTCAAACGCTTTTTCATTATTACAATTATGAACTTTTTCTCTTTCTACCGATTGGAGTGTAACTAATTCATTATTTACTGTTGGTGAATAGGATTTTATACCTTTTTTTTCTAAAGAATTTACTAAATCTATATTCAAATTTATATTATTATTCATTAACTCGTTTATATTTTGACTTATTTCATTTATAAAATATGGTGTTTTATTTGCTAGTTTTTTAATTTTTTTACTTTTATTATGCTTTTTTTTCATTCTTTGTTTTTTAGTTTTTTTTGGCATTACTTATATTATGATTTTATATATTAAATTTATTTTGTAAATAATTTTTTACGCTTTCTGAAAATAAACGACTTTTTATATTATTGTAATTTTCCATAAATATTGGAGAATTTATTACGTTTTTAAAAAATAACTCTATTTTCGTTTCTATGTCAACTTTTGTTTTATTATCTAACGTTTGTTCTGTTTGTAAATAATATACGATTGAACCTAGCTTTTGTAACATGGAATGAGTTATTTGTTGTTCTTCTGAATAATATCTTTTTTTTACATTATTTGGTTCATAATATAACGGTTTAAACATTGAATTATAGTAATAATTCATTTTAGGATTATTTTCAAAATATGTTAGTGTATCACCGATTAAATCATTAAACATTGTTTCATAAATTTGAACTTCAGTATCTGATTGTGTCACAGTAAATGTATATAGTTGTATAATTATCGCAAAACTAGTAAACAATATTGTTAATGCGACTATTAATTGTAAAAATTGTTGGTATTTCAAACTTCTATGTAAATCACTATTCCAAATTAATATACATATTAAAAGTGATATAAAAAACAAAAAAAATACCCAATAATACATTTCTAACATGTTTTATATATTATTGTTATAAATTTAAAATATATAAAAATTATAATATATAATTATTTTATATGGGTGGAAGTATTTTACCTGTAACTATACATAATAATCAAATTTATTTTTTATTTGGAAAAGAAAGGGATATTGATGAAAATCCAGGTTGGAGTGATTTCGGTGGCGGCACTGATAAAGGTGAAACGCTTTTTCAAACTGCTATTAGAGAAGGTTCAGAAGAATTAACTGGGTTTTTAGGAAATACTAGCGATATTAAACGTTTATTAAAAAAATATGGTACATATAATATTGATTATAAATCACAAGGTCATACAACTTATAGATGTCATATATTTCCTATGGAATATGACGATAAATTACCTTTTTATTATAATAATAATCAACAATTTTTACAACAAAAACTGGATCCTAAAATTATTAGAGATACTAAAATATTTGAAAAAACTCAAATCAAATGGTTTTCATTTGAAGATATTCAAAAACAACATAATGAATTTCGCTCTTTTTATCAAAATATTGTTGTAAAAATTATAGAGCATAAATCAGGCATTGAATCTTTTGTTCAAAAATCTTTTAATAAACAGAATTATAAATACACTCGTAAACTTAAAACTCGTAAACTTAAAACTCGTAAACTTAAAACTCGCAAACTTAACTTATAGTCCACCAGTTAATTTTATATTTTTTATAAAATTAAATTTTTGTATTATTAATTTACTATAAATTATTTAAAAGACATCAGCTACAAATTTACCTTCTTCATTTTGACCTGCTAAATATTGAAACTCTATTTCTTTACTTAGCTTCCAAGGGGTAATTCTCAAACTTTTTGATATAACTAATGAATTTATATCTGAATTTGGCATACCTATATCCACTAAAGCAGCTCTTCCACTATCATTTAATTTAAATATATCCTTACTATTGTCAGTACTTGAAGCAATTAAACCTGCTAATATCTGATCTTGTTTTGAATTAGTCCCTATGAAATCAATTAATTTAAATGGTCTATCTATTACAGTTTCTTTATCTACATTTTTATCCTTGTTTTTTAATAAAACAGCTAATTCAGCTAAATATATAAGAGCATATGAAATGGTTGGTGTAAGTAATGCTGTGTTATTTGTTGATAAAGTATCAACAGCGCTAGATAAAAGTCTGTCATCTAAATTTAAATTTCCATCACTAGCAGCACCCTGTAAGTAAGTCATGATAGCATCTTTAACTATAATATAATATGTATCAGAGGAAACAACAATTGGACTGATTGATTGAGTCAATTCATTTTGTAACCAGTTTGTAATAATATTTTTAAATATTCCTTGATTTCTAGTATTAAAATTGGTACCATATCTTACAAACTTATTAAAATCAGGTATTCTTTTTGCTAATTCAAAAATTTTATTTGCTCTTAATGAACTATTAGTTGATTTATTATAAACATCAATCAATCTACCAATATATTTAATTCTTTTCACTAATATTTTATGTTCATCGTTATTAAAAAGATATGTAGGCAAATAAGAAGTACCAGTTGGAAGATTGGTACTAAAGGAAAAGCAACTATTTTCATCAAATTGAGAACTTACTACAATTGCTTCGGTTCCATCTTTCTTTAAAGGTATTTCTGTAAGTCTATAAATAACCTCTTCTCCAAACACAGCTATTAAATCAATTATATCGGACATTTCATTCGCAGCACCATTTTTTTGTTCATTATAAAATCTAATTTTTGTATATGTGGAAATATCATTCCTTGGATTCAAAAGAGCAAAAATTTCTAGTGCGGTTCCTATTTTAGTTTCTGATGGAACGTTACCAACAATTATAGAAGAGGAATTGTTATAACTATATAAGTCTGTTCTTTGTAAAGGACTTATACTATTATCAGTTTTTGTGCCAGTCTTAATTAAAAGATCAAAATATTTATTGTTGCGTTGGTCTTTTAATAATCTTAAATTGTAATTAATAGCAATATAATTTGCCATAAGACGCTTAGCATGTTCTTCAGTGTATACACCTGTAGCAGGAATGCCCCAAAAATCTATCGCATTTGTAGCAGGAGTCATACTAGGGAATTGAGAAGTCACATTTGGTGTGAACCATGTAGATATAATTTTGTTAACATCTTCAATAGTTGATCTATTAATATTACTTTGATTAGCCATTAATACAAGTGCGTCAAATATTTGATCATGACTTATACTTGGATTAGGATCATTTACAATAGCAGTTAATAAAGTATTAAACTTTCCCTCATCAGCATTTATACCATTTGTTAAAGATGTAGTTGCTGCTGGGGCCGACGTAACATTTACTCCGGTACCTGAACTACTCAAATAATTTGCTAAATCCTCAACTTTTAATAATTTTGTTAAGTTAAGAGGTTCAGTTAAAAGAGCATCAGTTACTGCTCTAAATACATTTATATAATCTTTAGTCTGATTATTTGTGGTTGTTACACTAGAATTTGTAAAACCGTTAGCTCTAATATCTAATTGTGCTGTACTTAATAGGTCAGCTTTTATTTGACTTGAATTAGAATCATTGTTAAGGTAAATTTTATCCAATATGTCACTACCCCTATTAATAGTTCTTAACCAATCAATAATTTTGGTAACTTTAGCTGAATATTGATAAACGTCAGATGATATAAAATCAATTGGTCTTGTTGCTAAAGGAGTATCGTCACTAGCATATGAATAAGAGTCATTATAAGTTAGCATAAAAATACCTTCTGCTAATCTTTTATCAGATGCCGCGGCATCACCAATTGCTTTTTTGAGAATTCCGTTGGGAGTTCCGTTAGTACTAGAACTAGGAAGAAAAATTAATTCCGAAAGTAAATTACCTGATGGGATACTAGTAATTAAACTAATAATAGACAATACCGTTGTGCCTTGGCTAATAGAACTTAAATCCTCAGATGTAGAGGCCTGTTTACCAGTTACTAAAACAACGGCGGCTTTAGATTTAAATGTTCCAGGAGGTAAATCGGATGGTTTCATTATAGATGTAGTATTATTTGTTCTAATGGCAACAGCTGCTGTAAAATCATCTATAATAGGATTAGAAGGAAATTTCACGAATAATACATCATTATAATCAGTATCAGCTGACGTTACTTCAGCAATAGTAAATGTACCAGCATTAGTACCTGGTGTAATTTTTATTTTAAATTGTAAATTACCAACTTGAAACTTTAGTAAAGACTTATACCAACTTGGTCCAACTCCTGGACTAACTGCTTGAGCTAAATAAGAGCCTGTTTTAGCATTTGCTAAATTTAAACTAGTAAATCCTGTAGAAGTAACAGTTGTTCCAGTTTTATAAATTTTATTAGCGGCAGCAGCGAGTAAAGCGGTATTGAATTGACTAATTACATCATCTTGGGTTGCTAGATTCATATTTGTAAAGGTAGCTGCCCCACCATTGGCGGAAGCTACTTCAGAAAATTTAATAGTTAAGGCAATATCTTTGAACCTAGCAAGATGGACTTCTTGTAAAATATCTACACCAGCTAAAGCTAAAAGTGCTTGTGTTTCGGCAAAAGTATTATCTCCAGAATCTGCGAAATCAGAGCTAATCAATGTCTTAGTCAACATTCTAGTAATACTTGGATCAAGAGTAGTAGTCATCCTTTATATATTCGTTTTAGAAAAAAAAATTTTTCTAAATTTTTAAAATAATTAACGCAACACAAAAATTAAAGAATATTCATGATTTTATATTCCAAATCCAAATAATTAAAAATTTTTTCCATTTTTTCTAAATATATTATTGAAATTCCTTGATTAATATAATTAATAAATTTATATTTTTCAAATTGTTTATTAATATTTAATAATTTATACACCGAATCGTCATGAATACAATCTAAATCCAACTCATTTTCATTAGATTTGTCTTCAAGTAATTTTAAAATACATTTTTTAGATCTTATGCTAAACAAAGTGTTAATCATATTATAATTATTATATAATTGATTAGAAACATAAAAATTATTAGAAATGTTTATATTATTATTCAAAAAGTTAGAATTTATAAATGTCAATGTACTAAATAAAATTATAAATTCAGAATTAAATTTTTCCCAAAATGTTTCATCAAAAAGAAGATTATTATAATCGTTAAAAGTAAAATTATTGGAAATGGATATTAAGTTTACCTTAATATTTTTGTTTTGTATTAAATTAGTGTAATAAATAAATTTTTCAGAATTCTTGACATTATCATTAAGTAATAAATATAAATTAGAAATATCTCCTAAATAATTTAAATTATTTAAAATGGATAAATAATTATGAATATAATCATCATTTAAAAATACAACTACACAATATTTATCATTATTATTTGAAGGGTTAAGATTGTAAAAAGAATTAATAATTTGAGATTTCTGAATAAATAATTTATAAAAAGAATTAGATTGTTGAATTTTGCGATAAAGATCTAAATAACTGTAAACTTTATTTTCATTTTCAATATTATAATAAAATGTTGTATATAAAGGAACTTTAATATCCATAAAAGTAGTTTCCTCTTCATTATAATATTCAGTTTCATCATATTCAACATAAACAGGATTAGAAGATTTTTTCATAATATCAATAAATTTAATAATATCAGTCTTATTTTCCATTTTATCTAAAAGATTTACTCTTCTTGATAAATTAGGAATAATTTTAGCAATATTATTATCGTTTTCTTCTTTAATTTTTTGTTTTTTAATTGTTCTAGTCTTTTGTATAGTTTTAGTTGTAGAAAAATAGGATTTTTGATTGATTAATAATTTTGGTTTATTGAAGTATTCATTAATAAAATCTTTTATACAAAAATAAAACCGTCTAGATTCTTCATTACAAATATAATTTTCAAAATTTTTTAAATATTCATAATTTTGAATAAATTTAATACCAATTTCAGAATCAGGATAATCTAAATATAAATTATAAATGTCTATTAATTTTATATTGGAGTTAATAAAATCGTAAAAAAATACATTTTCTTTAAATATAACCTCAGGATCAATTAATTCAAAAATATGATAATATTTTTCTGTATTATATTTGAATTCTTTTGAGTCCAAGTCTTCTTTTTTAAGTTTTTGAATACTGTCATGGTAATATTTAAAAACATCTTGAATAGAATCATTATTTTTAATTGTATTAGGATATAGCTTTTTATAGGAATCCAAATATTTAGATGTTAATTCGGAAGGGGTATTGTATTGAATACGATAATATGCCTCGTCTAAAGAATGTTTTTTTCCATTTGTTTTAAAATATTTATATGATTCTATTTCATTTAAATTGAGTTGATATCGTAAATTGTAATTTTCATAATTGAAATCTTGTGGTATTTTTAAAATTGCCCTTACATTTTTATCATGTAAATTAGAATCTAAATTATTGCCATCTAAATTATTGGAAGTCAAAATATTATCATCTGAATTATTGGAAGTTAAAATATTATCATCTGAATTATTGGAAGCCAAATTATTGGAAGCCAAATTATTACCATACAAATTAATATCATTCCAATCATTACCATCTAAATCATTAGAATTTAAAATAGTAATATTTGATTCATTAAAGTTATCTGTATTAATAATTTTAGAATTATGATATAGATTATCAAAAAAATGATTACCATTTGGTATATTATTTTTATATTTGCGATTAAAAACAGTTTTATTTTTAAGATTATAGTATTCTAAGTCCAAAGGGTAAGAATGTTTTCCTATGTTATTGAAAAATTGATAAGCATTGGATTCATTATAATTAAAATTATAACGTTGATTATAAACCGAAATATCAAAATCATCAGGAATGTTATATTTGATAGCGTAATATTTTGAGTCCAAAGGGTAAGATACCTTACCTATATTTTTGTAAAATTGGTAAGCATTGGATTCATTATAATTAAAATTATAACGTTGATTATAAACCGAAATATCAAAATCATCTGGAATATTATACTTAAGACGATAATAATACGCATTTAATGGAAAAGATTCTTTATTATAATGGTAGAAATGATATATTTGATTATCATTTTCTTTTTTAGCTTCCGGATACAAAGAGATATATATTTTAGGATCAAAATCATCAGGAATTTCAAAATGAATTCTAGAATATTTATCATTTAGTGGATACATTTGACAACCTTTAGTAACATAAAATTTATATAAATCTTCAAAATTATTAAATTGAAATTTGACGCTATTAAAATTTAAATATTTTTTGTAACTTTCTTCAACAAAATTGTTAGGTATTTTGTAATAGGTTCTCCAATATAAGCGATAATTATGTGAATTAACAGTACATTTGTGTTTATAATGTTTATAAGCACTTGAACTACTATTAATTGTAGGATCTTTAACGATACTCGCATACAATTTCCAATCAAAATTGTCAGGAGTATTACTAGAATAGTTTTCAGATTTGTGGTATATAGTAGATGATAAAATACTATTCATTAATACTAAATAAAAATATTTAAATAAAAAAAATTAAACTAATAGTAAAATTAAACTAATAGTAAAATTATAATAATTAAAATATAGATATTAAATATTATGATATTAAATTTAATTGAAAATATAGGATTATTTATACGTATATTTTTTCAATATGTAAAATTTAGATTAAATATTATTGATTTTAATAAGATGATAAAAACCATATGTAATGATTTGAGTAAAACAAATATGTTTTATTTAAAGTGTTTCCAATGGGGTATTCAAGATATTTACGATATAGACGAAGAATTAATATGTTATTTTAAAAAATTTTATGATAATGTTCCTTACACAGAAGATGATATAGATTATGAACTTTTCAATAAAATTTCAAATTACGTAAATAAGGAAAATATAAATTTTTCATTTAATAGTTTTACTCCAATAAAAAGTGGAGTTGTCGCATTAGTATTTAAAGGTAAATTAAATGACAACCCTGTAGCTATTAAAATATTAAGAAAAAATATAAAGTTAAAAATAAAAAAGGGAATAGAAAATATATTAGGGTTATTTCATATTATAAAATTTTTAATATCGTTTTCACACACATCAAATATAAATACAATACAAATAATACAAAATAATAAAAAACTATTATTAGATCAATGTGATTTTGAAAATGAAATAAATAATTTACAATTATTTAAAGAAAAATTTGTTAATAGTACACATATAATTATACCTGATGTATATCCAAATTTTACACATATTTCAAATGAATTAATTATAATGGATTTTTTGGAAGGAGAATTAATGAACAATATTCCGAAAAATGAAATACAATCATATTTTTCAGTGATAAGATCATTTATTTTTGAATCATTATTAATACATGACATAAATCATGCCGATTTACACCCTGGAAATATTATTTTATTACCTGATAATAAGATAGGGATAATAGATTTTGGCTTAGTAATAAAAAATTCTAAACTATTTGGACAGTCTGTATTTTCTATTCTTTTAGGTATAAAAAATTCAAATAAAATTTTGATTATAAATAATTTATTAAAACTTATTGTATCTGATATTAAAGATATAAATAATAATATTAAAGATCAACTATTTAAGCAGTCTGATTTAATTTGTGGTTCATTTGAAAATTTTAGTACCAAGAATATTTTGGATTTAATTAAAATAATAGAAAAATTAGA
>Ga0164295_10001580_pt1 | contig 18956 bp, 16 predicted proteins | sample GEODES006metaG_FD_111798 | JGI IMG/M metagenome (GOLD analysis project Ga0164295, IMG submission 111798) | Oligotrophic lake water microbial communities from Sparkling Lake, Wisconsin, USA - GEODES006 metaG | ecosystem: Environmental > Aquatic > Freshwater > Lake | place: USA: Sparkling Lake... | reverse complement strand
GTTAGAAACCCACCCTGGCAACAGGGTGGGTTTTTTCATGGCTGGCTTAAGCGCTTATATTCGTCCACCATGAAAACAAAATATCTTCTCACCGCCGCACTCTTTGTCACTGCCAGCGCCGCCCAAGCGGTGGACAACAACACATTGAAAAACACGGTGATCTTGACGGGCCTGGTCACCAATACCTTTGCCATGAGCCATCGCGACAAATTCAAAGCCTGTGAGACCGACTGGCGCTTGGGCTACCAAGCGGGCTCGGAGCGCGATATGCACGCCCAAACCCTGCGCCTGAGCCCTTGGACGTGTGAATTGGATGCCCCGAATGTGCTGCCGTCTGGTTTGCGTTTTTCGGTCATTCCAACTGTGTTGGCCTCAAAATGGCGGGCAAGCAGCGGTCACTATGCGCTGCACAATGAAGAAATCGCCTTGGTGCCGGTGGGTCAATTTGCTTGGCACCTAGGCGCGGTGGTCTTGGATGCCAGTTTTGGTTTTGGCCCATCGCTGATTTCAAAAACCAATTTCGGGATCAAAAGCAAATCCACGAATTTCCAGTTTTCGGATGAAATGGGTTTGGGTATTTCAGACGCCAAACAACGCTTGCGTTTGGACTTGACTTACCGTCATATCAGCAATGCGGACATCAAGTTGCCCAATAACGGCATGAATTTCTTGGGTTTTGGCATCACCTACCGGCTGGACTGAAGATTGCATGGTTCATGAAAAAACCCGCTGTGTTGCCACAGCGGGTTTCTCGCTTTTAAACCTTCAACTGACTTGCGTCAGCGTTAGATTAGAAAGCGTGGCTGATACCAACGGAGTTGGTAGCGACTTTGCTTGCGCTGGCATTTTGGAAGTAAACACCAGTGCGCTTGCTCAGGTTGTATTTGGCGATCAGCGTGTAGTTGTCAGCAATGCCTTTGCTGGAAGCGCTGGCGATCAAAGTGGCGGCACCAACTGGCACGGTCAGGCCGTAACCGGTGGCTGTGGTTGCGCCAGATTGTGTCAACGAACTCACGAACAACTTGGCCATGCCGAAGTCGTACGAAGCGCCAATACCGTTGATGGATTTAGCACCGCCGGCTGTCAAGCTGTAACCGTAGCCAGCGTTGAATGCGCCAATGCCGTAGGTCAAGCTATAGCCGGTTGTTTTGTTGGTCGCAACGGTGTCTGTTTGCGCAGACAAAGTCACACCAGCAATTGAGGGGCTGGAATAAGTGATGCTGTTGGGCACTTGGACAACGCTGTTGGACAAGTTGCCAGAAGTGGCAATGCCACCAGCAGCGTCATTGCCGAAAGTCACCAGGGTCAATGGGGCCCATTGTTGGCCAATTTTCACTGAACCGAAGTCGCCAGACAGGCCAACGAAAGAGTTGTAGCTGGTCACTGCGCCGGCTGTCGTACCGTATGCGCCACCAACAGTCGCTGGGGAAAATGCGGCGCCATTGTTATGGTTTTGCACAAATGCCCATGAGAAGTCTGCTTTCATGCCATTGCCCAGATCTTCTGAACCGCCCAAACGGAATTCTGAACCACCGTTGAAGCCGGTGGTGATGCCTTTGCTGGCACCGTTGAGGTTGTAAGAAGATTCCAGCACGCCAGTGATAGAAACTTGCGCAAAAGCGCCAGAAATAGCTGCTAAAGCAGCAACTGCAACGAGGGTTCTTATAAATATAGTATTATCTAGTGACGTAAAACAATATATATTTAAAAATTTAATTAATAAAGTTTAATATAGTTCGACAAATGCTGTATATTTTTAAAAATAAGAAAATAAGAAATATTTTGAAATTAATCAAAAATATAAAGTTTCAAATCAAGCGCATATTAAACCTGTGATTCAAGAGGCCATTGCGTCCGAAAAATCCAAAGTCCTGCGCAATGAAATCACCGAAGGGACATTTCGCATCAATGCGGTGCGTCTGAACACCCATATTTATCAATTCTTTAAAACCAAGGTCATGTCCGAAATAGACACCGACACCATCGAAGAATTTGTCGAATATTTAACCGCCCAAAATTTCAGCACACCCACCATCATTGGTTATTTATCAAATTTTAAAAAAGTCATTCGACTGTTGATGCGCAAAAAAATACTGGCGCAAATGCCCTTGTTTCCGCGCTTGAAAATGAATTCCATCCCGCGTGGTGCTTTCACCCTGACCGAATACGCGGCCATTCTCAAGGCCTCGAAAACCTTGCGCTACAAAGCCTGCAAGGGCGACAGCCCCGAAAAACGTTTTCACATGCGGCTGAGCTACCGCAACATGCCGTTTGAAATGAATTGGCTGATCCGCTTCATGGTCTACACCTTCTTGCGCCTCGGGGATATTCGGCAGCTCAAGAACAAACACATCGAAGTGATTTTGGGCAAGTACAACTACCTGCGCATCACACCGCCAGAAGTCAAGCGGCACCGCTCGGCCATGGTCAGCATGCCGCAGGCCGTGGGCATCTACAACCGGGTGCATGCTTTCAACACCGCCAATGGCTTTGGCGGTCCTGAGGACTATGTGTTTTTTCCGCAAGAAAGCAATCGCCAATTTGCCTTGAGCACCATCGGCTGGTTGTTCAGCTGGATCTTGAAAGAGCTGGGCTTGAAGCTTGGGCCCCACGGTGGCGACCGCACCTTCTACAGCCTGCGCCACACCGCCATCACGTTTCGTTTGATTTATGGCGGCAATATCGACTTGCTCACATTGGCCAGAAACGCCCGCACTTCGGTTGAAATGATCGAGAAGTTTTATGCGTCCACCTTGTCGGCCGAGATGAACATCAGCCTGCTGCACAGTAAACGACAATGAGGGCTGGAAGTATTGAACGGCTCTTATGCAAACACTCACCCTGACCCGGCCCGACGACTGGCACGTGCATTTGCGTGACGGCGATGCCCTCCAAACCGTGGTGCCCCACACCGCCGCCCAGTTCGCGCGCGCCATCGTCATGCCCAACTTAAAGCCTCCGGTCACCAACACCGCCATGGCGCTGGCGTACAAGCAACGCATCTTGGCCGCGCTGCCAGCGGGCTTGAAATTTGAGCCCTTGATGACGCTGTACCTGACTGACGACATGCCTGCCGATGAAATCCACCGCGCCTTTGAAGCGGGCGTGGCGGCAGTGAAGCTGTACCCGGCCGGTGCTACCACCAACAGCAGCGCCGGTGTCACCGATATTCGCCACACCCATGCCACCTTGGACGCCATGCAACGTGTCGGTATGCCGTTGCTGGTTCATGGTGAAGTGACCGACGCCGAGGTGGATTTGTTTGACCGCGAAGCCGTGTTCATCGACCGCCATTTGCAACCGCTGCGCCGTGATTTCCCCGCACTCAAAATCGTGTTTGAACACATCACCACCCAAGAGGCCGCGCAGTATGTGGCGCAAGCGGGGGCCTTCACAGCCGCCACCATCACGGCGCACCATTTGCTCTACAACCGCAACGCGATTTTCCTGGGTGGCGTGCGCCCGCATTACTACTGTCTGCCGGTATTGAAGCGGGAAGTCCACCGGCAAGCCTTGTTGCAAGCAGCCACATCGGGCAGCGACCGGTTTTTCTTGGGCACCGACAGCGCACCGCATCCCGCACATTTGAAAGAACACGCCAGTGGTTGCGCCGGTTGTTACACCGCTTTGTCCGCTTTGGAGTTGTATGCCGAAGCTTTTGACAGCGTGGGTGCACTCAGCCAACTCGAAGGCTTTGCCAGTGTTCACGGCCCCGCGTTTTACGTACTGCCGCGCAACACGGGCACGGTGACATTGCAACGCCAAACCTGGACCCTGCCCGAAAGCGTGTCCCTTGGTGACGCCAGCTTGAAGCCTTTGCGCGGTGGCGAAGAATTGCATTGGCAATTGGTTTGAGTCGCTGTTGTGCTGCACATTGACTGGCAAACCCCTTGGTTTGCACCTTGGGCGTTGCATGGCGAAAAGGTCTTGAAAGCTTGGCAGCAGTTGGGCCAATTACCGCAGGCCTTGAATGCACAAAAACCCATCATTCAATTTGTGCCGCAAGCCACCTTGCCCGCAGGCACAGCCTACGAGGCCTTTATTTTCAACACCGGCCAAGTGCCCACGCGTGACAACGCGCATGACTTTTTCAATGGCTTGTGCTGGCTGCGCTTTCCCCACACCAAGCGTCGCTTGAACCAGTTGCAAGCCCAAGCGATTGCCCGCGACGGCGTGCAATCCCAGCGCGGCCCCCTGCGCGATGCGCTGACTTTATTGGATGAAAACGCGGCATTGCTGTTGGCAACGCCCGCACTCTGGCAAGCCTTGCAAGCCAAAGATTGGCCAACTTTGTTTGTGACACATCGTACCGATTGGACGCATGCGCAACTGATGTTGTTCGGCCATGCATCCTTGGAGAAACTGCTGCAAGCCTACAAAGGCATCACGGTTCATGTGTTGAACGCGCCAATGCCGGCGCAGTTGAATGATGCAGATTTAGACACTTGGTTGTGTCAGTTGTTGCATGACGACTGGTTGCAAACCAAGCCTTTCATTCCCTTGCCCATCATGGGGATACCCACTTGGTGCGCCGAAAATGAAAACCCTGATTTCTACGCGGACAAAAACGTCTTCAGGACTTGAATTTCAGTTGTTCGCCCTTACCATTCGAGCCATCTGACCCACTGGCGGGTCGGTTTCAAAGGAACACATGAAACGCATTTTTCTGTTGATCGTCACCAACCTGGCTGTCATGCTGGTGCTGGGCGTGGTGGCCTCTTTGCTGGGCGTCAACCGCTTCCTGACGGCCAATGGCTTGAACCTGAGCGCTTTGTTGGGCTTTGCCATGATCATGGGCTTTGGCGGCGCGTTCATTTCGCTCTTGATCAGCAAACCCATGGCCAAGTGGTCCACGGGTGCACAAGTGATTGTGCAACCGCAAAACGCCGACGAGGCTTGGATTGTCGAAACGGTGCGTCAACTGTCTGAGCGTGCGGGTTTGCAAATGCCCGAGGTCGCTATTTATGAAGGTGAGCCCAATGCATTTGCCACAGGCGCATTTAAAAATTCAGCCTTGGTGGCCGTCTCCACTGGATTGCTGCAAGGCATGACGCGCGAAGAAGTCGAAGCCGTGTTGGCTCACGAGGTGGCGCACATTGCCAATGGCGACATGGTCACACTCACCTTGGTGCAAGGCGTGCTCAATACCTTTGTGGTCTTCTTGAGTCGCGTGATTGGCTACGCGGTGGACAGTTTCCTGCGGAAAAACGATGAGGAAAACACCGGCCCCGGCATCGCCTATTACGTCACCAGCATCGTGCTCGACATTGTGTTGGGCATCGCTGCCAGCATCGTGGTGGCCTGGTTCAGCCGTCAGCGCGAGTTCCGCGCAGATGCCGCCGCCTCTGTGCTCATGGGGCGCAAGCAACCCATGATCAATGCGCTCACCCGTTTGCAGCACATGCAGTCGGAGGGCTTGCCACCGAGCTTGCAAGCCATGGGAATCGCTGGCGGTTTGGGCAAGATGTTCTCGTCGCACCCGCCGCTGGAAGAGCGGATTGCGGCGTTGCAATCGGCTTAAATTTCTGGTGTCAGTTCAACACCACGCTTGTCTCATTGCCCCCAAAGCGACGAGAGTGGTGCAGCCCACAGCTGCGGGCCCAAGGGCAGCGTTTCCTCACCGTTGTAAAGCACAACGCCCATTTGGAATTGGTCTCCAGCCAAGCCGGCTAATTTTTTCAATCCTTTTAAATCGCTTTCATTGACAGTGGCTGAAGCCTTCACTTCAATGCAAATCAATTCACCCGCAGGGTTTTCAATCACAAAGTCAACTTCAACTTGATCGATGTCCCGATAGGACATCAATCGATACGCAGTGTCTGCAGCGTGCACATGCTTCATCAACTCGCTAAAGACATAGGTTTCCAACACATGACCAAATCGCGACTTGTCTTTTTGAACCTGTGCGAGTTCCATGTCAAGTACGGTTGCAAGTAAACCTGCATCCACGAATTGCAACTTTGGCGTTTTGACAATGCGATTGAGATGGTTACGCGACCACATGTCTAGTCTTTTGAGCAAGTACATCTGTTCAAAAATACCGATGTACCGCGCCACTGTTTTTCCATCCAAACCCACGTCACCACCCAGTTTGGTGTAGTTGCACATTTGTCCTGCAGTTTGTGCCAAGGCGCGTAAAAACCGAGGTAGTTGCGCCGACTTGTCTATGCTGGCAATGTCGCGAACATCGCGCTTGATCAATGCATCAAGGTACTGCATGCCCCAAGCTTTTCTTCGTCGCGCCGTTGTGCGGGTGAGTGCTTCAGGAAAACCACCACGCAGAACTTGCTCAATCAGCTGATCGTCCAAGATGGGCTGCGCGCATTTGAGAATGCGTCCGGCAAATGCGTTGTCTATCCAGTTGGCATCAACACCCACAATTTCGCTTTGCGATAACGGCAACAAGGTCAGCGTTTCCATGCGACCTGCAAGCGAGTCGGCCATCGTCGGCAAAGCCATGAGGTCTGCGGAACCCGTCAATAAAAAGCGACCTGGTCGCCTGTCTTCATCAACACTTTTTTTGATGGCCAGCAGCAACGTCGGCGCACGTTGTATTTCGTCAATGACGGCCCGATCCAAACTGCGGATCAATCCCATGGGATCTGCTTTCGCTGACAACAAGTTCAACTCGTCATCCAACGTCAAATACCGCATCTCTGTGTCAGCAATTTGGCGTGCCAGCGTTGTTTTGCCCGATTGGCGTGGTCCCACCAGCAAGGTCACAGGCGTGTCCAACATGGACTCTTTAACCCTTTTGCGGAGTTGTCGTGGATAAGCAGGGAAAGCCGTCATCCGCGGAATAATACCGTGAAATACGGAAGATGATTATGATAATTTCGGATTTAAAAGACGATAATCAAGGAAAATTCAAATGTTCGTGGATTGAAGGGCATAAGCAATCGCGTTTTTTTTCACCTGCGGTTTTGGGCAAGCGCCTTTGGGCAATTCGAACCAACTGCGCACGTTGGCCTCTAAGCCGACGCCGTGCATGTAGTTGTAAATGGCTTTTTTCAAGCCGCGACCCAGCAGATCATGGTCGGTGCCTGTTGGATCAATGAATCCAACATCGTTTTGCGCGAAACCCCCTGGTGCCAATGGCAGCAGTTGCACGCCATAAGCCGCAGGGTCTTGACCGACAGGCGAATGCACAGTGCATGCAAACCGGTGAAAAAAACCACTTTGGATGCAACCGTTTTCAAACAACTGCCGCACATATTCCAGCGCATCCACCGTGTCTTGCAAAGTTTGTGTGGGAAAGCCGTACATCAGGTAGGCGTGCACCAAGACGCCGGCCTCTGAAAAACCTTTGGTGACCCGCGCCACTTGCGCGACTGAAACACCTTTTTGCATCAGATTGAGCAGTCGGTCTGAGGCCACTTCCAAACCACCGGACACCGCGATGCAACCGCTCTCAGCCAAGAGTTCAGACAGCTCCGGCGTGAAGGTTTTCTCGAAGCGGATGTTGCCCCACCAAGTCACTTGCAGTTGGCGTCGCAAAATTTCTTCGGCCATGGCTTTCAAAGACTTGGGTGGTGCGGCCTCGTCCACCAAATGAAAACCAGTCTGTCCGGTTTCTTCAACGATGCGTGCCATGCGGTCGACCAGTGTGCTTGCCGTGGCCGCGTCATAACGCGAGATGTAGTCCAGCGAGACATCGCAAAAACTGCATTTCTTCCAATAGCAACCATGCGCCACGGTGAGTTTGTTCCAGCGGCCATCGCTCCACAAACGGTGCATTGGGTTGAGCATGTCCAGCAAGGACAAATAACGGTGAAGGGGCAGTCCATCCCATGTGGGTGTGCCCACGTCGTCAAAAGGCACGTCGGGTTCGGACCAGTTGATGTACTTCACCACTCCATCGACCCGCACAAAGCTGCGCACCAAGCGCTGCTGTGAGCGTTGGCCTTGCAGGTGGGCTATGTAGGCCAGCAAGGGGCGTTCACCGGCGTCCAAGGTCACCACATCGACAAAGTCGAACAAGCGCGGTTCACTGAGTTGCCGCAATTCGGTGTTGGCATAGCCGCCGCCCAAACCGATGGTGATCTGTGGGGCATGCGCCTTGATGGTTTGGGCGATGCGCAGCGCGGCATACATGGCGCCCGGAAAGGGCACAGACAGCAGCACCAAAGTGGGTTGGTGTTGCTCAAGCGCTTGCAAGGTGCGTGTTTTCAGCAAACGGTCCAGCAGTGTGGGTGCAGCAGCCAAGGCGTGTGCCAGCGGTTCGAAGCTGGCTTGACTGCTGGCCAAGGCTTCGCCGTAACGCACGAATTCAAACCGCTCGTCCACGGCATCACGCACCACATCGGCGATGTCATTCAAGTAGAGCGTCGCCAAATGCCGTGCGCGGTCTTGTTGCCCCAAGGCCCCAAAGGCCCAAGCCAAGGGGTCGTCACTGTCGTCATCGAATGCGTCCAGCGCGGCAAAGCGCGGGCCTTCGGGCAAGAAGCCACGCCCGCTGATGCGGTGACACAAGGTGGCGTCAAGGCCTTGCAAGAAAGCGATGGTGGGCGCAATGCTGTGTTCGTAGCGGCCGAAATGATCCAGGAAAAAATTGACGCTTGCACTGCGTTCTTCCAGCGGCTGTTGCAAGGCTTGGTCACGCACTTGGCACAGACCTTCTGGCGTCAGCAAATCCAGCACCAGGTCCAAGGCCAAATCCACTTGCACGGCGTCGACGCCTTGGCTGCGCAAAAAGCCCGTGAGATAGGCGGTCGACGGGTAGGGTGTGTTGAGCTGCGTCATCGGGGGAATGACGCTGAGCACACGCAGCGGGGCTGGCGTGTTGGCAGCGTGTGCGGGGGCGGTCAAATCAAACAGGCAAATAGCCTTCAACCGACAAATAACGCTCGCCGGTGTCGTAATTGAAGCCCAGCACCTTGGCACCAGCCGCCAACGCGGGCAGCTTTTGTGCAATGGCAGCCAGCGTGGCACCCGATGAAATACCGACCAACATGCCTTCTTCACGCGCCGCACGTCGACCATATTCACGCGCATCTTCGGCATCGACTTGAATCACGCCGGTCAGCAATTCGGTGTGCAGATTTTTTGGAATGAAACCGGCACCAATCCCTTGAATCGGATGCGGCGATGGTGCACCGCCAGAGATGACGGGCGAGGCTTTGGGCTCGACGGCAAACACTTGCAACTGAGGCCACTGTGCTTTCAACACCTGTGCGCAGCCGGTGAGGTGACCGCCGGTGCCCACACCGGTGATGAGCGCATCCAAACCTTCCGGAAAGGCGGCGATGATTTCTTGTGCCGTGGTGTGCACATGCACGGCGATGTTGGCGGGGTTTTCAAACTGCTGCGGCATCCAAGCGCCGGGGGTGGCCGCCACCAGTTCTTCGGCGCGGGCGATGGCGCCCTTCATGCCCTTTTCGCGCGGCGTCAAATCAAATGTGGCGCCGTAGGCCAGCATCAATCGCCGCCGTTCGATCGACATGCTGTCGGGCATCACCAAAACCAATTTGTAGCCTTTGACCGCGGCCACCATGGCCAAGCCGACACCGGTGTTGCCCGAGGTCGGTTCGATGATGGTGCCGCCGGGTTTCAAGACACCACTTTTTTCAGCGTCTTCAATCATGCTCAGGGCAATGCGGTCTTTGATCGAACCGCCGGGATTGCTGCGTTCCGACTTGACCCACACATGGTGTTGATTGCCAAACAAGCGGTTGATGCGGATGTGGGGCGTGTTGCCAATGGTGTCGAGAATGGTGTTGGCTTTCATGTCGGTACTCCTTGGATAGGGGATCGATTTTGCAACAGTTGCAGGGCCACGGCTTCGCCCAGTTTGATGCCATCGACCGCCGCCGACAAAATGCCGCCAGCGTAGCCCGCACCTTCACCGCCAGGATAAAGCCCGCGCATATTGGGACTTTGCATCTGCTGATCCCGATCAATTCGAAGTGGCGACGAGGTGCGTGTCTCTGCGCCGGTCAATACCGCCTCTGGCCAATCAAAGCCTTTGATTTTTTGACCAAACACCGGCAGCGCTTCGCGCATGGCTTGCACGGCGAAGCTGGGCAAGACCTGGTTCATGTGGGTCATCTGGACACCGGGTTTGTAAGAGGGTTCGACGCCACCCAAGGCGGTGGACGCGCGGTCGGCCAACAAGTCACCCACCAATTGCGCGGGTGCATGGTAGTTGTGGCCCCCCGCCACATAGGCCAAGCTTTCCAGTTGCCGTTGCAACACCATGCCCGCCAGGGGGTGAAACCCATCCGTGGTGTCCAAGGTATCCAAGCGCACGGCGTTGCCCAGTTCTTGTCCCATCGCTTCTTCAAAGGCCACCGCATCAGTGGGGTAGTCCGATGGATCAATGCCGACCACGATGCCCGCGTTGGCATTGCGTTCGTTGCGCGAGTACTGGCTCATGCCGTTGGTCACCACGCGGCCAACTTCGCTGGTGGCCGCCACCACGGTGCCACCGGGACACATGCAAAAGCTGTACACCGCACGCCCATTGCGGGCATGGTGCACCAGCTTGTAATCGGCCGCACCCAGCATCGGGTGACCCGCATGAACGCCCCAGCGGGCCCGGTCAATCAGGCTTTGTGGATGCTCGATGCGCACGCCAATGGAAAACGGCTTGGCCTGCATGGCCACCTGATGCCGATGCAGCATGGTGAAGGTGTCGCGTGCGCTGTGCCCCAATGCCATCACCACCTGTTGGGCTTGCAATTCATAGCGTTCGCCTGTGTCTTGTTTCAAGATCTGCAGCGCTTGCAATTGACGTCTATCGTCATACGCCATGTCTGTCACGCGTTGCTCGAACCGAACCTCGCCGCCCAAGCGGATGATCTCCGCCCGCAATCCTTCCACCACCTTCACCAGTTTGAAGGTGCCAATGTGTGGATGGGCCGCCCACAGGATGTCTTCGGGCGCACCAAAGCGCACAAACTCGTGCATCACCTTGCGGCCCAGAAAACGCGGGTCTTTGATTTGACTGTAGAGCTTGCCATCGGAAAACGTGCCAGCCCCGCCTTCGCCGAATTGCACATTGCTCTCGGGTTTCAGTACCGACTGGCGCCACAGACCCCAGGTGTCTTTGGTGCGTTGTCGCACCGCGGGGCCACGCTCGATGACGATCGGCTTCAAGCCCATTTGCGCGAGCACGAGCGCTGCAAACATGCCACAAGGACCAAAGCCGACGACCACCGGTCGCGGCACGTCCCGCATCCCATCTGCGGGTGCTTGAACCGGCGGGTGCCATTGCATGTCTGGTGTGGCTTGGATATGCGGATGGCCAGCATGTTGTTTGAGCAAGGCGGCTTCTTGCTGGGGGTTGGTCAATTGCACATCAACGATGTAGACCACCAGCAGTTTTTTGCGCGCATCGAAACTGCGTTTGAACACATGCCAATGCGCTATATCTTGCAAACGGACCCCCAAGGTTTGGGCGATGAGCGGTTCAAGCGCGGGGGTGAAGAGTGGTGGGGAAGCGGCCGGATCGGGGGGATCGAAAGCTGCATCGAGGGGCAGCTTGAGCTCAGAGAGTCGAATCATGACAAGCGGTCCGTGGCGATCGGACAAGGGCTGGTAGATGATCGTGATTATCAACGGATAATCCCACCGTGAAGCACGCCAGGCCGTCGCTGGTGCAAGGACAGAAATGTCGCACTGGAGGAACGTCCGGACTGCACAGGACGGCGTAGCAGGTAATACCTCTCCACCGCGAGGTGAGGATCAGAGCAACAGAGACGAGTCAACCCCATCACTTCGGTGTTGTGGTTGGGTGAAACGGGCAATCTCTACGCGCAGCAATACCAAGTAGGCCAACGTTGATGTGGTTCCGCAGAGTTGGCGGGTAGGTAGCACCGAGCCGGGTGGGTGACCCCCGGCCCAGAGGAATGACGGTCACGTGTTGGGCAACCAATATGCACAAAATCCGGCGTATCGGCGGGCTTCACACTTTTTTCATTCGCCGCGGATGTGCGCCACATGCGCCATCAGCGAGCGCATCGCGACGGGCCAAATGCTTTTCGGCAGATCGGCATAGACCACGGCCAACCAGTCTTCCATGCGGCCATGGGGCTGGGCTTGCATGGCTTGCACCACCTTGAGTTCACGTGCCAAGCGGTGGTTCTTCAAGCGGTTCATGCAGTCGATGGCACTGAAGGCCTCACCCCACACATTGCCCAACACATGGCCGTGAGCCGGCAAGATGAATTCGACTTGCAGTTGGTGGGACAAGGCCACCAATTTATCCAAAGACGCCAGGTAGTCCCCCATGTGGCCATCCGGCGGGTCAATCACCGTGGTGCTGCCATTGAGCACATGGTCCCCACTGAACAACAGACCATCTTCTTCCAAGATGAAACACACATGGTTGGCCGCGTGGCCGGGCGTGTGCACCACGCGCAGGGTATGGGTTTCGGCACCCGACTTCAACACCAGTCTTTCGCCGTCCACCAATTCGCGGTCCGGCACAAATTCACTGTGCGCACGCGCCGTCGGCAAGGACGCCATGCCCAACAAGGGGACATGCATACCCAGTTGGCTGCACGCTTGTTGCAGCAGTGCCGCGCCGGGTGAATGATCGGGATGGGAATGGGTGCAAACAATGGCTTGAATCTGTCCGCCCGTGATGGCCAGCAGGCGCTGAACATGGTCGGCGTCAGGCGGTCCTGGGTCGATCACGATGAAGCCACTAAGTGCGTCGCCCACCAAATAGCTGTTGGTACCCGGCCCGGTCATGACGCTCGGGTTGGGCGCGGTCAGGCGTTGGACATGCTGGAGCAAGCGCACAGGTGTTTCGGTTTGCCAATCCAGATGGTGCACGATTTGCCCGTCACGGCAGGTCAAGGCCAGTTCACCATAGGGCGCATCATGCTCCATGAAACGGACTTCTTGCGCATTCAAAAACCCCGCGCGCGGGCAGCTGGTGAACCAAGGTTGTTCATGGGTACACGCTTGCAACACGCTGTCCACGGTGGGGTGTGCTTGCATTCGCTCGAGCGTTCGGATGGTGGGAAAGATGATGAAGAAATCTTCTTCGCGGTGACGGCGCAGCGCTTCAGCCGGGCGGATCCAAACGGGCTCAAACTGCTCTTGTTCATCGGCCACCGGCGTTTGGTTCTCGGGCATGCGCGCCACCAAAAAAGGCACATCAAAGCGGCGCTTCAGATCACGGTCGGTGATCCAATGTGCCAACACAAACACCTGGTCGGCGGCCAGTTGCAAACCCAGTGCTTCGCATTGTGTGTGCAGTGCTTGGCTGCGGTCGAGCTTGGCAATGTCTTGCATGTTGGCCATGCGGCCATGTGCATCGGTGGCCAGCAACACGCCCAGTTCTTCAAAACTTTCACGGATGGCGGCCACCGCTTGCGTCAAGCGGGTGTCGTCTTGTGTGGGGCGGCGCTTGACCAGATGGTGAATCGCAGCATCGCTGGCGTCAATGCCCCCCCCTGGAAACACATAAGCCCCCGGTGCGAAGCTCGCGCTCATGGCGCGGCGAGTCATCAGCACCTCCAAGCCCTGTTCGCCATCGCGCAACAACAGCACGGTGGCAGCGGGCAGGGGTGTGGCTGGGGTACGTTCGGGATGGATTTGCAGATGCGGGCGGACCATGGCGTTCTAGAGGGTGGGGGTGAAGGGATGATAATCGGCAGATGCGGATTCGATTTACCAAAATGCAAGGTGCAGGCAATGATTTCGTGGTGCTCGATGAGACCCACGGCCTCTTGGGATTGCGCCCCGATCAATACCAATTCATCGCCAATCGACACTTTGGCGTCGGTGCCGATCAGATCCTCAGCGTGCGACCTGCACCGCAAGCCGACGTCGACTTTGAATATGTGATTCACAACGCCGATGGCGGCGAAGTGGAGAACTGCGGCAACGGTGCGCGTTGCTTTGTGCGCTATGTGCGCAGTCACGGCCTCACCGACAAATCCACCGTGCGCGTGAAAGTGCACGGCGGGGTCATCACCTTGCGTGAGCTGTCCGATGGTCAAGTGCAAGTGGACATGGGTGCCCCGGTGTTTGCCTTGGCCCAAGTGCCTTTCAATCCAGCGCATGCCCAAGCCCTGGATGGCGCTGAAGGTTTGCGTTGGCAACTGACATTGAATGCAAACCAACAGGCGGATGTGGCCGTGCTGTCCATGGGCAATCCGCATGCGGTCTTGCGTGTCGATGATGTGAACTTGGCACCTGTGGCCGTCTGGGGACCCTGGATTGAAAACCATCCCGCCTTTCCCAAGCGTGTCAATGTGGGCTTCTTGCAAGTGGTGTCACGCCGTCAAGTGAATTTGCGCGTGTTCGAGCGCGGTGCCGGTGAAACCTTGGCCTGTGGCACCGGTGCTTGTGCCGCGGTGGTGGCCGGCATTCGGCAAGGCTGGTTAGACCCCCAAGTACAGGTGCACACCCGCGGTGGTGTTCTCATCATTGAATGGCCAGGCGCGGATGCATCGGTGATGATGACCGGTCCCGCCACCACCGTATTCACAGGCGAGATGGAGATTCCCGAATGAGCAACCCGATCACACCGATCACCGAAGACGACATTGCCAATTTTTTGGTGAACACGCCTGATTTTTTTGAACGCCACGCGGCGCTGTTGTCGACTGTGCGCTTTGTCAGTCCGCATGGGCAACGGGCGGTCAGTTTGCAAGAGCGACAAGCCGACATGCTGCGCGAAAAAATCCGCGCCTTGGAACACCGCATGATGGACATGATCCGCAATGGCAGCGACAACGCCGTGCTGGCCGATCGCTTGCATCGGTGGTCGCAAAGTCTGTTGAACACCCAGCAACCCGGCCAATTGCCGCATGTGATCGTCGATGAAATACAGCACCATTTCATGGTGCCCCAGGTGGCCATCCGCGTATGGAATGTCGACCAAGCCCATGAAATGGAGCCCTACACCCACGGTGTGACAGACGACGTCAAGGCTTTTGCTGCGGGCTTGCGCGCCCCTTATTGCGGTGCCAATGCCGAATTTGAAGCCGTTCAATGGTTGGATCATCCGCATGAAGCCCAGTCAGTGGCATTGCTGGCTTTGCGCAGCACGAACACGCCTTGGTCAACCGAGGACCCCACCGAACCGGAAGCCAAATTACCCGACCATGCGCTCATGGGTTTGCTGGTGTTGGCCTCACCGGACCCGCAGCGCTTCCAGCCTTCCATGGCCACGGATTTGCTCGGACGCATTGGCGATTTGGCCAGCGCCGCTTTAACGCGTTTGCGTTGAACAAGCGCGCATGAGCGACAAGCCGCCACTGGTTGAACGCTATCTGGCGCATGCGCAGTTTGAGAAACGCTTGGCTGCGCGCACCATCGCGCTTTACACCGAAGACTTGAAGCGCTTGCAAGCCTTGGCAGACGAAGCCGGCGTGGCGCTGGTCCAAGTCCAACCGCATCATGTGCGCCGTTGGATGGCTCAAATGCACAGCAGTGGCAGAACGCCACGCGGCATCGCGCTGATTGTCTCGGGGTGGCGTGGGTTTTATGCCTGGTTGGGCCGTGAAGGCTTGATCCTCAGTAATCCCATGGCTGGAATGCGCGCCCCCAAAGCGTCCAAACCTTTGCCCAAAGCGCTCAATGTGGATGATGCCGTGCATCTCACTGAACACCGAAATCCCGAACAAGACCCATGGTTGCAGGCGCGTGACATTGCCATGGTGGAGTTGCTCTACAGCAGCGGTTTGCGCGTGGCTGAACTCACCGGACTGGATGTACAAGCCAGTGCCCAAGCCCGCGGCTGGATCGACATGGACAGTGCCGAGGCCCATGTGCTGGGCAAAGGTTCAAAGCGACGCAGTGTGCCGGTGGGTGAACAAGCGATGACCGCCCTGCAAACTTGGTTGTCTGTTCGTATGCAGGGTTTGCCAATGCACGCGCAAAACCAAACCGCTTTGTTTGTCGGGCAACGCGGCACCCGACTCAGCCCGCAAGCGATTTGGCAACGCCTGCGCCAACGCGGTCTGCAAGCCGGCATCAGCACCGCTTTGCACCCACACATGTTGCGTCATTCGTTTGCCAGCCATGTCTTGCAGTCCAGCGGCGACTTGCGCGCTGTGCAAGAGTTGCTGGGTCACGCCAACATCAGCACCACCCAGGTCTACACCCGACTCGATTACCAACATTTGGCGAAAGCCTATGACGCAGCGCATCCGCGCGCCCGCAGAAAACAACCATGAAAACCATCACGCTTAAAGCTGGCAAAGAACGTTCGGCCCTGCGCTTTCACCCTTGGGTGTTTGATTCAGCCATTGCCAAGGGTGGCGCAGACCCGGGGGAAACCGTGCGGGTGGAATCACAAACAGGACAGTTTTTAGGTTGGGCCTCGTTCAGTCCCACGTCCAAGATTCGCGCACGCATTTGGAGTTTTCAAAGTGACGAGCGCATCGACAGCGCATTTTTCGAACGGCAAGTTGCTGCGGCTGTTGCCATGCGTGCCCGTTTGCAAGTGCCCAGCAATGGCGAGCGCTTGATCCATGGGGAAGCCGATGGTTTGCCGGGCTTGATCGTCGATCGATATGACGACACCTTGGTGGCGCAGTTCTTGTCCGCGGGCACCGAGCGATTTAAATCCGAAATTGTGAAAGCCTTGGTGTTGCACACCGATGCGAAACGGGTGTTTGAGCGCTCCGACTCCGGTGTGCGAGGCTTGGAAGGCTTGTCTGCGGTGACGGGATGGCTCTACCGTGCTGATGGTGCAAGCGATGACACCGCGATCGTGATTCAAGAACACGATTGGTCTTTGCAACTCGACATTGCCGAAGGCCACAAGACCGGCTTCTACCTTGACCAACGCGACAGCCGTTTGAAGTTCGCCGAGTACACACGCCGCTTGAATTTGCGCCAAGTCCTCAATTGCTATTGCTACACCGGCGGCTTCAGTGTGGCGGCACTCAGCGGCATGCGCCAAAGCGGTGCCTTGGGTGCGGGTGCGCTGGTGATGTCGGTGGACTCGTCCGGTCCAGCCATTGCCAAAGCCCAAGCCAATGTGCAACGCAACGGGTTCACCAGCGACAACGCAAGTTTCATGGACGCTGATGTGAACGCCACCCTGCGCAGCTTGCACAAAGAAGGCCGCCAATTCGATGGCATCGTGCTTGACCCCCCCAAATTCGCCCCCAGTGCGGCCCATGCCGATCGCGCCGCGCGGGCTTACAAAGACATCAACCGCTGGGCTTTCAAACTGCTGGTGCCAGGTGGCGTTTTGTTCACCTACAGTTGCTCGGGTGGCATACCGCCTGAGTTGTTCCACAAAATCGTGGCTTCGGCGGGCACCGATTCGGGTGTGGACGCCTACATTTTGGAGCGGGTGCAAGCCGCACCCGATCACCCGATGACGGTCAACTTTCCCGAAGGTGAATACCTGAAGGGTTTGATTTTGATGAAGAAATAGCCCTTGGTCTTGAATGCTGGCTAAACTGCCCCACTTTGTTTGTTTCGTTGAAAGTCCTGCCCATGTTGATCCCCGCTACCGTACTGACTGGTTTTTTAGGTTCCGGCAAAACCACCTTGCTCAAACGGGTGTTGTCTGAATCGCATGGTTTGAAAATAGCCATCATCGAAAACGAGTTTGGCGAGGAGAACATCGACAACGAGATTTTGGTGGCCGACACCAAAGAACACATTGTGCAAATGAGCAATGGTTGTGTCTGTTGCACCATCCGTGAGGATTTGCGCACCACCTTGCAAGACCTGGCCGAGAAGAAACGCAAAGGTGAACTCGACTTCGAGCGTGTGGTGATTGAAACCACCGGCTTGGCCGATCCCGGCCCGGTGGCGCAAACTTTTTTCATGGATGATGAAATTGCCGAGAGCTATTTGCTTGACTCGGTGCTCACCTTGGTCGATGCCAAGCATGCGGCTCAAACCTTGAACGACCGTCAAGAAGCGCGGCGTCAGGTGGGTTTCGCCGATCAAATCTTTATCAGCAAAAGTGAGTTGGTCTCTGCCGAAGAATTGGACGCATTGCAACACCGCTTGAAGCACATGAATCCGCGTGCCCCCCAGCAAACGGTGCACTTTGGCGATGTGCCGATCAGCAAAGTGTTTGATTTGCGCGGTTTCAACTTGAACACCACCTTGGAAATTGACCCCGACTTTTTGAATGAAGGCCATGATCACCATCACCATGATGGCGAACATTGCGACCATCCTTCGCACCAACACGATCACCACGGCGATCACGATCATGTGCCCGGTCATGGCCATGGTCACCATCACCACCACGATGACGACGTCAAAAGCTTCGTCTTCAAGGCCGATCGCGCTTTGGACCCCGCCAAGTTGGAAGACTTTTTAGGTGCCATCGTGAACATCTACGGCCCACGCATGCTGCGCTACAAAGGCGTTTTGCACATGAAAGGCACAGATCGCAAAGTGATTTTCCAAGGCGTGCATCAGCTCATTGGCAGTGATTTAGGCCAGCCTTGGGAACCCCAAGAGAAGCGAATGAGCAAAATGGTATTCATTGGGATTGATTTGCCACGCGATATTTTTCTGCAAGGCTTGGAACAGTGCTTATCCTGAGTACAATCCGCGCGCCATTGGCATGGGTGTCCAACATCCCTTGCCATGAAGGCTTCAAGATGGACCAGCACAACAAACAGCAGCCGGGATAGGGTGTACTTGCACCTGACACCAATCTGTCAGGAGACTTGCAGTGAAAACGACAAAGCATTCCAAAAAGACCAAAGCCAAGCCCCAGGCTGCGACAAAACCCGCTGTTAAAAAAGCGACTTTGAAAAAACCGCTGGCCAAAAAAGTCGTGGCCAAGAAGCCCATTGCCAAGAAAGTCGTCACCAAGAAAGCCGTGGCTGTGAAAAAAGCGGCTCCTCAGAAAGTTGTCGCCAAGAAAGCCGTGGCCAAGAAAGTTGTCGCCAAGAAAGTTGTGGCGAAGAAAGTTGTGGCGAAGAAAGTTGTGGCGAAGCAGCCCATTGCCAAGAAACCCGTTGCCAAAAAACAGATAGTCAAAAAACCGATCGCCAAAAAAGCAGTTC
>Ga0164295_10001578_pt1 | contig 18963 bp, 12 predicted proteins | sample GEODES006metaG_FD_111798 | JGI IMG/M metagenome (GOLD analysis project Ga0164295, IMG submission 111798) | Oligotrophic lake water microbial communities from Sparkling Lake, Wisconsin, USA - GEODES006 metaG | ecosystem: Environmental > Aquatic > Freshwater > Lake | place: USA: Sparkling Lake... | reverse complement strand
GGTCAACGGTGGCGATAGCGGGGATTTCGTTTATGTCTCCGCCCATGACAGTGCTCAGGTCTCTGTGTTCGGTAATGCTGGCAGAGACTTCATCATTGCCGCCGGCGGTGGTCCGTTCGGCGGCAATGATGATGGCTCATCCGTCGGGGTGTACCTTGATGGCGGCGCCGACAACGACCTAATCGTCGGCGGCGCCGGTAACGACGGCCTCATCGGTGGCTCGGGCAACGACCTAATCGTCGGTGGCGCCGGTGATGACACAATTCTCGGCGGCTCGGGTAACGACACCATCGACGCCAGCGGCTCTGCCTCGGATACGACCCTCTTCCTCGACGGTGAGCAGGGCGATGACTTGCTTCAGATCGGAGGCGGAGACGACCTGCGCAACGACGGCTCGAGCGTGGACGGCGGTCTCGGAAACGACACCCTCGAACTCACCTCTGATCTAGGCGAGACCATCAGTGACAGCGATTTCGCGGACGTCAGGTCTATCGAAAACCTGGTTCTGGGTGACGGCAACGATATCGTGACGCTTGGCTCCGCCGCAGAGAGTGCCGGAATCGACTCCGTCTTCGGAGGCGATGGTGACGACCTCATCATTGTCAACGATGGATACTCCACAGGCTCAATCGACGGTGGCAACGGCCAAGATGCGCTTGTGTTTGATTCATCTGACGGTTTTGCGGGATTGCTCGATTTGGTCATCCTGTCGGATGACGCGGTGATAGGCTCGTTCTCCGGGTTTGGCGAAGATTTCTTGGACAGCTTCACGTCCGCCATCGTGTTCGACAATATCGTCTCGATCGAATCTCTGGTTTTGGGGTCAGGTGACGATGCGTTCCTGCTTGGCGCGGGCGCAGACTACGCCGGTATCAACTCGCTGGATGGCGGGGCAGGGAACGACCTGCTGGGGTTCGTGGATCCAATCGCCGAGGTCTTGGACCTTTCTCTGGACGGTTTGGTTGGTCCAGACGCTGGAATCGACGTCGGGACATATGGCACGGACGATGTCTATCTCGATGGCGGAGTCGGCGAAGACACGTTCCTGATCCCGTCGGTCGATCGGCTGGCACAGTCCACAATCGACGGTGGCAACGGCTCCGACACGATTTTGTTCGCCGGCCTTGATATTGACGTCTCCGTTTCTGACGGTGCTATTTCTGGCGTCCAACCATCAGTCACCAGCTTTAGTCTTTCGGACGGCGCTTTTAGCAATGTGTCATCGGTGGAGGTGCTTGAGTTCATCGGGTCTGACCGCTCCGGGTCCAACTTAACAGACCTGCTTGGCCCCTTTAGTGGCATCTTTAGTGGTTTCGACACCGGTGAGGATCAAGGCGGGGACGACTCCATCACACTCGGATCTGCAGCTGCGTCGGCGGGAATCGAGTCTGTGTACGCCGGTGTGGGCAATGACACGATTGATGTGCTCGACGAATTCGCGCTGGGTACTACCGGTGTGCTGTATCTGGACGGCGGCTTCGGCGACGACACTTTTGTGCTCGGGCGTAACGGCAGCGGTGTGCCTCTGGGGGATCCCGGCTTGACGATCGCGGGTGACGACGGCACCGATACTATTGAAATATCGGTCTTCAACATCGCGTTGGAGATTTCCGATGCAGCTTTCACCAACGTTCACAGTGTCGAAATTCTTGATACGACCGGTTCGGGTTTCCTGGACACTGGCTCCAGCGACAGCATCACGCTCAGTTCTGAAGCCGTGTCTGCGGGAATCGAGTCCGTGTTCTCGGGCTTCGGTAGCGACATCATCGTTGTGGGCTCTGATGCGTCGGACGCTGCGTTCTACATCGACGCCGGCTTTGGCGACGATACCGTCACTGCCGGAGACGGCGATGACACCATTCTGGGCGGATTCGGTAATGACACCATCACGCTTGGGGCCGGCACCAATAGCGTCCTGGACGCGGGTCTTGGCGACGACGCGATCAACGCTAACTCGTCCGACAGTACAAACTTTGTGACCGTCACGGGTTCTGGCTTGGTCGATTTGACCGCCGTCGACGGCAGCGTAACCACGATCGATGTGGCGGGCGATGACGTCAACGCGGACATCTATGTAGACGCTGCTAGCGATGCCACTGTTAGCGTGCTTGGTGTCGGCGGTAACGACACCATCGACGTGTCGGAGTCGGCTTCCGGAGCCACTCTGTACCTTGACGGCGGCAGTGGGGAAGACTTGTTCAGGCTGGATGACTTGGCTCAGTTGGATGATGCGAGCCTGAACATCGAGGGTGGTTTTGGCAACGACACCGTCGAATTCACCTCTTCTGTCGATCAAGTCTTCAGTGATGCCGACTTCGCGCTGCTCGACGGACATTCGATCGAGGGCCTCATCTTCGGTTCGGGCGAAGACACCATCACCCTCGGTTCGGGTGCTGGCAGTGCGGGCATCCTGTCCGTGGACGGAGGTGCTGGCGACGATCTGTTCCTGGTCGACAGCGACGGGGTTCTTCTCGCCTTTGAGGATATCGATGGCGGCAGCGGCAACGACGCGATCGAGATTACGTCCTCCGCCAATCAGTCGATCAGCGATGCATCCTTCGCGGATGTCCATTCCGTCGAGACGCTGGTTCTTGGTAGCGGCAACGACACCGTGATTTTGGGTTCGGCTGCCGAAGCTGCTGGCATCACCTCGGTGTTCGGTGCGGATGGCAACGACTATGTCGACGCCTCCGGCTACGAGACGAGCGCCGTCTACCTTGACGGCGGGTCCGGCAACGACACCCTTGTTGGCAGTGACGGTAACGACACCATCGTCGGCGGCGCTGGAGGGAGAGACTCTCTCGTTGGCGGCGACGGCGAGGAGCGTTTTGTCTACACCGTTAGCCAGTTCGTGAGTACCGAGACCGTGGATGGCGGCACCGACACCGATACCCTTGTCTTCACGAATGCGGGAGCGATCGACGCCAACGGCTTTGTCAACAAGTCGCGGATCGAACGCATCGAGCTTTCGGGTCTTGGCAACACGCTCACTCTCGGCTTTGCAGCGACCAATGCGCTTGAAGACCTCACAGTCATCGGCGGAGCTGGCAATGACATCGTGAACGGTCTCGACTTCGGCGAGTCGTTCACTGTCGATGGCGGCGCTGGCAACGATTCGGTTGTCGGCTCCAGTACCGATGATTCGCTCGTGGGTGGTGAAGGCGAAGACACTATCTCAGGCCGCAACGGCAACGACACCATCGATGGCGGTGCCGGGAACGACGTTCTCGAGGGCGGTTTGGACGATGACGTCTTCACGGGTGGCGCCGGTAACGACCTCATCGACCTCGGCGGCGGCGTCAACAGCGTCCTCGATGCCGGTGATGGCGATGATTCGATCGTCGCGGCAGCTGGTAGCACTAACACCGTGACCGTCACCGGTAGCGATACGGTGACCATCAATGCGGCCGCGGGCAGCGTCACGACTGTCTCCGTGACCGGAGGGGTCGCGGCCGACATCGTTGTCGTCGGCGCGGCTGGCGCTACGGTCTCGGTTCTCGGGGCTGACCAGAATGACACCATCGACGCGTCGCAGTCTGCGTCCGATGCTGTGCTTTACCTTGCCGGCGGCGACGGCAACGACACCTTCACCGTGAGCGGGCAGTTCCTGGCCAGCGACGGCGACATCACGATTGTTGGCGGGTTGGGAGACGACGTTCTTGCATATGCGGGGTCCGAGGACATAACCATCAGCGACGGTGACTTTGGCTCCGGTGGGTTTGATTTCGCTGCTGCGTCGATCGAGATCCTGCAGCTGGGCTCCGGCAACGACTTGGTCACCTTCGGATCTGATGCTGAGGCCGCGGGTTTGCTTGGAGTGTTTGGCGGTGGCGGTAACGACACCATCGACGCTGCGGATTATGTCGGCACCATTACGCTCGATGGCGGTGCCGGTAACGACACCTTGATCGGCGGTGCCAGTGATGACCTGATCATTACGGGCGGCGGCAACGACAGCCTGACCGGCGGCGATGGCAGTGACACCTTCCAGATCACCGTGGACTTTGGTAACGACACAGTGAACGGCGTTACGATCAGCAACTTTGCTACCAGCGATGACGTTCTCCGCATCGACGACGCGGCGATCAAGGCTCTTCTTGGTGATGACGGCGAGTTTGGGTATCGAACCGATACAGCAGGTGCTTATAGCCTTGCTCTGCCCACCGGTACCGGGCGCTTCCCGACGGATTTTGGTGGGCTTGTCATTGCTGCCAACAGCGCCGCGGCCCTGGTCCAGATCTTTGGCGGGGCCACACTTTCAAATTTCAGTTACAGGTTCTTGTTCCTGGACAACTCCGGTCCTGGCAGCGGGCTTTACATCCTGTCGGGGAGCACTAGAAGTACCACTAGCACCACGAACACCCTTAAGTTGGTCGGCGGTAATTTCGCGATTACAGACATCATCATTTACTAATCTGGCTGCACTGGATTAGCGCGATTCGGGCCCGGGTACTCCCGGGCCCTTTTTCTTCGTCTAAATGAGCGATCTTCTCCCCATTTGCCTGGATCTCCTGCGGGCGCAGGATTTTGCTGCGGTGCTGGCGCGTCTTGACGGCCAATCCGTCGAGACGTGCGCTGGTGATGACCTGCGGCTTCTGCGCCTGGTCGCGCAAATGCGCGTCCATCCGGAGTCGCTGCCGGCCGACGCTCTGGGTCTGGCTGCAGATTGGACCTTTGCGAATCCGGACCTGCTGTTCAGCGAGCGCGCCCTGCTCGCCACGCTAAGGGGCGATGCCGCGGCCGCGGTGCGGCTGCTTGAGCAGGCGCCGCGTGAGCAGTTCGGTGCCGTGGAGTACAGCCGCTTGGGTACCGCCCGCCTTTTACTGGGGGACCTCGTCGCCGCCCGCGACGCGTACCAGATGGCCGTCGACCTCGCCCCGGACAATGCCGATTTTCACAACAACCTCGGCGGCGCCTTGGCGCGTCTGCAGCAACTCGACGGCGCACTGGCCTGCTATGACCGCGCGCTGCAACTCGAGCCGGGACATGCTGTGGTACAGCAGTCGCGACTGGCCGTCGGCGCCGCACTAGGCCGCGGCGAGCAGATTCTCGAGGAACTGCGGGCCGCGCTCGATGCTGACCGCGACGGCGCGCAGGCCCGGCTGGCACTGTTTCACGCCCTGATCCGTCTGCAGTACACCGGTGAAGCTGTCGCCTTGCTGGTGGAGGCCCTTGAAGATGTTCGCACGCTCGGCGCTCATGACCAGGAAGCCATCTTGGCCGACATCGGCCTGCTGGCGCAACTCAGCTATCGCCTCGCCCTGCACGAGCACTTCATGCAGGCGCATCGCTTTGGCAAGGCGCTGCTGGTGGTGGAGCAGTGCATCGCGCTCCACCACCAGCCGCCTCCCGAGCTTCTGATGCGGCGCATCGCGACCTTGTTGGAAGCGCGCCGTTTCCGCGAGGCGGAGCGAGCGCTCGACGAGCTGGCTTTGAACCCGGAAGCCGACGCGGAGGCGCTGCGCCTTGCGCGTTGCAATCTGCTTCTCGAGCGAGGGCGTGAGGCGCAGGCGCTGGATTTGCTCGAGGCGCGCTTTGACAGTGCCCCGATCGAGCGGCGCGCGCGGTCTCTGCGAGCGCGCGCACGCATGCTTCTGGGCGATCTCGACGCCGTGCGCGAAGATCTGCTCGACCTCGCCGAGAGCGACATCATGGCCTGCGTGCAGCTGGTAAATGCCGTGGACTACCAGCCCGACGATCTCGTGGTGCGGAAACTGCAGACGCTAGCCGATACGGTGCTCACGCCCGAAATCACTCGCAACAGCGTCGGCTTTGCCCTGGCCGAGATCCTTGACCGACGCCGGGAGTTCGGACGCGCCTTCCATTACCTGAAGCTCGCCAACGACATCGACGCTGCGAACGTGCGCTTCCAGCCGGAGCGCTTCACACAGACCGTGGATTCGCTGATCGACGCCTTCAGCTCCGCTGCGTGGGCTACTGCGCCGGTTGCGCCCCAACGCGGGAACGACACGCCGGTACCGGTGTTCGTGGTAGGCATGCCGCGCTCGGGCACCACGCTGACCGAGTCCATCCTCGGAAGCCATCCGCAGATCTTTGCCGCGGGCGAACTGCCGACCATGCCGATGCTCAGCCGTCAGCTGCACCAGCGTCTGCCAGACGTGTTGCCGTACCCTCAAGGCGTGTGGCGACTCACGCCGCAGCAGCAGCAGCAGCTGGCGCGGGCCTATATGCTGGCGCTGCCCGAGGAGGCGCGTCAGTCCGCGATGGTCGTGGACAAGCTCCCGCATAACTTTATGCACGTCGGTTTAATCCACCTGCTGTTTCCCCATTCGCCGATCATCCACGTGCGGCGTGACCCGCGGGATGTCGCGCTGTCCAACTACCAGCAGAACTTTGGCGCGAAGTACGGGCTGTTGGGCTACGCCAGCAGCCTGGAGCACACCGCCGCGCACCTCAATGACTACTCGCGCCTGATGCAGCACTGGCGCGACTTGGGCATCCCCATGTTCGAGCTCTTTTACGAGGACCTGGTGGGCGACCAGGAGGGTGTCTCGCGGCAACTGCTCGAGTACGTCGGCGTGAGCTGGGACGAGCAGGTGAAGAACTTTCACACGCTCAAGCGCGCCGTACGCACCGCCAGCGTGGCGCAGGTGCGGCAGCCCATCTTTACCACCTCGCAGCGGAAGTGGCGCAACTACGCTGAGGGTATGGCGCCGCTCATCCGGGCGCTGACACCCGGCATGACTGCTGCCTGGGATGTGCAAGGCGGTGAGGTGGCGTGAGCGCGGGGCCGGCCGAGGCGACTGGACCTGCCCCCGGCCGGGCGGGCACGCCGCGCGATGTGCTGCAGCAAGCCTTCGACAGTTACCAGCGTGGCGACCTCAAGGTGGCGCGCGGCCTGCTGCAGGGCCTGGTGCAGATGCGACCGGGGCACTTCGACGTTCTGCACTTGCTCGGCGTGGTCTGCAGGCGGCTGGGCGCGTTGGAGGAGGGCCTGCGCTGGCTTGACCAGGCGGTTGTTGTGCAGCCCGACCACGCCATGCTGCACAACAACCGCGGCAACGTGCTCAGCGAGCTCAATCGCCTACCCGAAGCGCTTGAGAGCTACGACCGCGCGCTGGCGCTCGACCCCACGCTGACCAATGCGCTTGCCGGGCGTGGCAGCGTGCTGGTACGACTCGGCCGGGGCAAGGAAGCGGTTGCCAGCTTCGACGAGGTTCTGCGGCGTGAGCCGCAGCGTGCCATCGCCTACCGCGACAGGGGCATGGCCTTCAAGAGCATACGGCGTTATGAGGAAGCGGCGCGGAGCTTCACCGAGGCGCTCAGGCTCGATCCCAATATGGACTTTCTTATTGGTGAACGCGTGCGCAGCCTCACACTCACCTGCGACTGGGCCGGCCTCGGCGAAATAGTGGCTGCCTGCGAGCAGGCGGTGGCTGCTGGCCGGCGGGCGGTGCAGCCGTTCAACTTTGTGGCCATTTCCGACCGGCCGGACCTGCATCGCGAGGCGGCGACGGCCTGGGCCGAGGCGCGCTGCCCGCGCGACGATGCGCTGGGCCCGCCACCGGTTCGGCCCGCCGACGGCAAGATCCGCATCGGCTACTACTCGGCCGACTTCCACGACCATGCCACCGCCTTCCTTATGGCGGAGCTGTTCGAGGCGCACGACCGCGACCGCTTCGAGTGTTATGCATTCTCGTTCGGGTCGCACAGCAAGGACGCCATGCGCAAGCGGCTTACTTCCGCCTTCGACCGCTTCATCGATGTGTCGCGCAAGAGCGATGTCGAGGTGGCCCGGATGTCGCGCCAGCTCGGCATCGACATCGCCGTCGACCTCAAGGGCTACACCCAGGACTGCCGCACTGGGATATTTGCCCTGCGCTGCGCGCCGGTTCAGGTGAACTACCTCGGCTTCCCGGGCACGATGGGCGTCGACTATATCGACTACATCGTCGCCGACCGAACGGTAGTCCCCGAGGAAGACCGCGAGCATTACACCGAGCGCGTGGTGTACCTGCCGCACAGCTATCAGGTCAACGACGCGCACCGAAAGATCGCCGATCGATCCGTGACGCGCGCCGACATGGGCCTGCCCGACCAAGGCTTCGTTTTCTGCTGCTTCAACAACAACTACAAGATCCTCCCGGAGACCTTCGACAGCTGGATGCGCATCTTGGGGGGCGTGGACGGCAGCGTTCTCTGGCTGCTGGAGGACAACCCCGCAGCGGCGCACAACCTGCGGAAAGCAGCGGCAGTGTGCGGCATCGATCCGGGGCGGCTGGTGTTCGCCCAGCGCGCGCGATTGCCGGACCATCTGGCGCGACAGGGCCTGGCCGACCTGTTCCTCGACACCGTACCCTATAACGCCCACACCACAGCGAGCGACGCCCTGTGGGCGGGGGTCCCACTGCTAACGCTGATGGGTCGGTCGTTCCCGGCGCGGGTCGCCGCCAGCCTGCTGCGCGCTGTCGGTTTGCCGGACCTGGTGGCCGAGTCGCGGCAAGACTACGAGGCGCTTGCCATCGGATTGGCCGGCGATCCCGAGCGGCTCGCGGCGCTGCGCCAGCGGCTCGCCGAGCAGCGCAAGGTCAGCCCGTTGTTCGACGGGCGGTATTTTGCCCGTCACCTTGAGGCCGCCTTCTGCGAGATGTACCACTGTCTGCAGGCCGGTGAGTCACCCGAACACATCGATATCGCCGCGCTCGACCGGTCGGTCGCAGTGCGCGACTCGCGGGCGCTCTACCAAGAGGCCGCGCGTCTGGATCGTTCCGGCAAGTTGCCGGATGCGAAGCGCTTATGCCTGCAGGTGGTCCGTGACGGCGCTGCGCCGCCGATCATTCGCCTTGCGGCTGCCAACCTGCTCGTCCGTTATGGGCAGCAGCAGCTGGCGCTCGAGGCCGGTCTGGCCGCCTTTGAAGAACTTGGCAGCCCGATCGAGCATGCGCCAAACCTGATCTACATTGCGCAACGCGTGGCGCACTGGCCGACCGTGACGCGCTTGACCGAAAAACTGCGCGAGGCCTATCGCAAGGGGCAGATCTCCCGCATCAACGAAAGCCCCCGTACCAACCTGTTGTGGTGCGATGACGAATCCATCAACCTTGCCGTGGTCGGTCAATGGAGTGCCACGTCGCTTCGCAACATCGTCGCCGGGCGGCCGCCGGTAGAGCCTGGTTTCGGAACCTCTCGCCGCATCCGCGTCGGTTACCTGTCGAGTGATTTTCGTGAGCACCCGACCTCGCGTCTGGTGAACGGACTATTCCGGCACCATGATCACAAGCAGTTCGAGGTGTTCATGTACTGCAGCGGCTGGGATGACGGCTCACCAATGCGTCGCGAGGTGGAGAGCCACATGGATCATGTGCACTCCCTCGCTGGGCTGACCGACGAGGAGGCTGCGTCGTTGATTCGTGGTCATGGCATCGACGTGCTGGTCGAGTTGAACGGCCCGACCCGCGCGAATCGTATGGGCCTACTCGCTTTCCGGCCGGCGCCCGTCCAGATCGACTATCTGGGCTGGCCTGGCAGCGTTGGTGGGCGGGTGGTGGACTATGTGGTGGGTGACCCGCATACCGTGCCGGACGGCGCCGAAAAGGCCTACCCGGAGCGGGTGATCCGAATCAACCACACGTATCAGGTGAATGACTATGCCGCCATGCCGCGCCCGCCGGCGCTGACCCTAGAGGAGGCGGGCTTGAAGCTCGAGCCAGGGCAGGTGGTGGTGGGCATGTTCAACGCCATCAACAAGGTCCACGCTGAGGTGTGGGCCGTCTGGATGCGAATCCTCAAGGCTGCACCGCACGCGATGCTGTGGCTGCTTGATCCTGGCGAGGAGGCGCGGCGCAATCTGGCTCTGGCCTGCCGGGCCCACGGTGTGCCGGTCAATCGGATTCGCGCTGCACCCGCATTGTCGAACGATAAGCACCTCGCGCGGATCCAGCTGTGCGACCTGATGCTCGACCCATGGCCTTACGGCGGGCACACCTCGACCAGCGATGCCTTATTCGCTGGGGTGCCGGTGTTGGCGCTGGAGGGGCGAAACTTTGCCGGACGGGTGAGCGGTGGGCTGTTGCGTGCAGCGGGTCTGGAGGCGTTGGTGCAACCGGATGTGGAGAGTTACATGCGGCTGGCGGTGCGGCTGCTGAACGACCGCGCCGAACTCGCCCGGATCAAGACCCACGTTCGCGGAAAGGTGCCGGGGCGGGAGGTCTTTAATGCGCATGGCCGAGCACGCGAACTGGAGTCTGCCTACCGGTGTGCGCTGGAGCTGGCAGCGCGGGGCGAGGCGCCGAAGCACATCACGCTGTTAAAGTCACAGCCTACCGTGAAAGCTCGCAAACAGCCAAAGCGTATCGCAGTGGTGACCGCCTACTACAACGAGCCTTACGACATCCTGAAGCGATGTATCGACAGTGTGGCGGCGCAAACGGTGCCGGTTAACCACTACGTCGTCTGCGACGGAGAGGGTCTAGCCGAACTTCGCGGCCGGGATGACATCCGCCACGTTGCACTTGGCGTCAAGCACGGCGATTTCGGGGATACCCCGCGCGGCATGGGGGCCGCAATGGCCCTGCGTGAGGGTAGCGATGCTCTGGCATTCCTAGATGCGGACAATGTTTTTGCGGCTAATCACTTGGAGCTTTTGCTGTCTTCGCTGGAGGGAACGGATGCCGAGGTGGCGGTCGCCACCCGCTACTTCATGAGGGAAGACGGCACGACTCTGAATCCACGCGTCGATGATGGCGATCACGTGGATACCAGTTCGTTCCTGCTGACCGGCAGCGCAGTCGAACTAGGCCGAATCTGGCTGGAGATACCCAAACAGATGAGTTGCATCGGTGACAAAGCTTTCTGGAAAGCGGTCACCAAAAAAGCCAAGATTGCGCCCCGCTGCGCGTTGCCGACGCTCGGCTACACGACCCTTTGGCCCCTGCACTACAAACAGATGGGTGAGGCTCCCCCGGTGAAAAATGCGAGATTTATTCGCAATTTGGTGCAGGATATGAACGCTTGGATCAAAGAACTCACCTCCGCGGAAAAGCGAAAATACCAGCGCTTTTTCTAGCTAGGACGGCATAAGGCGGTTCCGGCAGGCCCTAGACTGGGTTACTAGAAATCGGTGGGTGGAGATCGCTTGCGCAAATCGTGAGATTCTCATGCCCCTTTGAATTCGAGACTGCCCTCGTCAAGGCATTGCTGCTGGAGCAGTGTGTCGATTGTGTCAATATGGTCAGCGGGTTGCGGGAGGGGTGCCTGTTCGTGGGGGAGCGCCTTACCCTTATGGGTCGCTTGGTAATCTTTCGCGCGGTTTGTATTAACCCTAACACCTAAAATTCGTCGCCGTAGATGGTCCCGTAGCTGCACCGACTGTCGGCGGCTTGAAGAACCAGCGGGATTATCTGCCCCTGGATTTTCGGGCCAGTTGAAACTTGAGAGGATGGCTCCTGCCGACGAGGGAGGGGCCGATGAGGAAGTCGCGGTTTGGCGAAGAGAAGATGGTGGAGATCCTGCGTGAGGCGGACCGGTTACCGGTGGCTGAGGTCTCGAAGAAGCATGGGGTGAGTGAGCAGACGATTTACAACTGGCGTCGGCACTTTGGCAGCATGGAGATTGCGGAAGTGAAGCGGATGCGGCAGCTGGAGGCGGAGAACGCCCGGCTGAAGAAGCTGCTGGTCGATCGGGATCTTGAGATCGACGTGATGAAGGAGAGCGCCGCAAAAAAATGGTGAGCGCGTCGGCCCGGCGCGAGCAGATCCGTTACGCGATGGCGCGGGGCCTGTCACAGCGGAGGGCTTGCGCGCTGCTCTCGGTGTCGCGCTCGAAGGTGGGGTATGCGCCGACGAAGGTGAAGAAGAATCTGCCGGTGCTGGCGGCGATGGGTGTGCTGTCGGCGCAGTATCCGCGGTTCGGGTATCGGCGCATCCATGTGTTTCTAGGCCGCCAAGGCTTTGAGATGGGCCATGGGCGGGTCTGGCGACTGTGGCGCCAGGCTAAGCTGCAGGTGCCGCGCAAGCGCATCGCCAACATTCGGCCGCGCTTTCCGGCGCCGATCGGTCCGAATCAGGTCTGGTCGTATGACTTCGTGCACGATGCGTGTGCGAACGGACAGAAATTGAAGTGCCTGACAGTGGTCGATGAGTTCACGCGGATGAGTCTGGCGATCGATGTTGCCGGCTCGATCCGGTCAGGTCGGGTGGTGGAGGTGCTGTCGCAGTTGATCTGCGTGCACGGCGCGCCGCGCTATCTGCGTTCCGACAACGGGCCTGAGTTCGTCTCCCGTGCCATCTTGCGGTGGGCGAAGAACGAGAATGTGGATCTGGCGTTGATTGACCCGGGCAAGCCTTGGCAGAACGGTGTCGATGAGAGCTTCAACGGCAAGTTCCGGGACGAGTGCCTGAGCATCGAGTGGTTCCGGAACCGGGTGGAAGCGAAGGTGGTGATCGAGCAGTGGCGGCAGCACTACAACCACGTGCGGCCGCACAGCAATATGGGGTACCTGATGCCGAACTAGTTCGTCCGGAAGATCAGGTCAGAGGAAGATTGGGGGGCATTCTCCAAGAATGAATGGCCCGAAGAAAAGTGGCAGGTCAGGATAGGGTGGGTCTCGGGTTCGTGTCTTTTGACAGTCTGACCAACACGGTTTGCCCCTGTAGCGTTGAAGTACCGGAGCCAGACGCTACTTGGCTGAAAGATGCGAAGTAGATCACAGCGTCGAAGCGTTGACTTGAGAAGAGTTGGTACAAGAGTCGCCGGTCGCGAGTTTTGCCGCGGACAAGGATGTCGGCCGGTACTGCCTCCGCGAACCCCGTCGAAAGGTCGTGGGCTTTTTCAAGTATCCATGGGCATCGTCTTCGATGCTGTTTTCAGCCAGTCTGGCCAGGCGTCCTCAGGCCAACCCGCCGTGCGGTACAGCCTATAGACGATGCTAAGCCACTGGCGCAGTCTTTGCTCATCGAGCGCAACTGTCGCCACGCCTTGCTGCTGTCCGGCCAGTCGCGTCTTGAAGGTGAGCCGTCGTCCGTTTTCGACCCGCGTCAGGTCCACCGAGATAAGTAGTACCGCTTCACCCTGCCAGCGCACGGGTTCCCCGCCTTTCCGGCCAGCCTGCGCCGCACGCTGGTCTACGGTCTGCAAGAACTGGTCGAAGTTACTGTCACCACGGCCCCGCGACCGCTCCAGCGAGTCACACAGGCCCCGGATGACGACATCGCTAAGGCGTCGTGTGAGCCAGAGTCGAAGTGACGCTCCGGCCTTGTCCCTTACATCGATGTGGATACGATCCTCGGTGGCGTCATAGCCCTGGGTCAGCGCTTCAATGTTGATCATGGTTCCATTCTACGACGAGCGTTCCAGTACTCCCATCTTGACCAGCCAGGTGAGGGAGCGGAACACCGCCGGGCGACGCTTCCGCTTGACCTGGGCCAGCAGTTCATCTGCAGGTCGCGGCGGCCCGCAGTACCGCTTTGACCTCTTTGGCGCTTGGTAGGTTGGACTTGGCGAAGCCGATCATCGCCGGTGCGCGGTCGGCTGACAACTGCCGCGCTGCCTTATCCCAATCCCCGGTATCACCACCGGCATCTGTCGAATATGGCTTAGCAAGAGACAGCATGGTCCGGTTCGTCAAGATATGGGCCGGGTAAGCTGCAAAAGCGTGGAATGGGTCTATCCGGGCGGGCCACGCAGCGGCTGTCGAGCGGCCCACGGAGATTGCCGCCCGCTCCACGGCGCGCGATGCGCCGCTGCCCGAGCCGCACCTGATCGCGCTCAATTCTCCCCACAGCGATTCGTACTGCGGGATGATGACCGACCAGTCGTAGGTCTCCCGCGCCCGCCGCTGACTCGATGCACCCATTCGCCGGCCCAGGTCGGCCGATACGAACAGACGCTCTAACGCCCTTGCCGTGGCGTGAATGTCCACAGCCACCAGCATCCAGTTGTTCCCGCGGTAGATGTCGTAGGAGTCCAGATCCAGCGCGTGCCGGGTGGCCAGTTTGCCAGCCAGTCCGGCCTGCGGCGTCAGGGTCGGGATGCGGAACCCGTCAATACCGTCGCGAGCCGTGTCGTGATAACCATCCCAGTCGCTCACGACCACGGGAAGGCCGGCGGCCATCGCCTCGATCGGGGCAATGCCGAACGTCTCCTGGATGTTGTCGGACAGGCTTCAGAAGACATCGGCACCAGCACATGCAATGGCGCGCGTCTCGCTATTGCGGCCATCGAGCGTGATCACCTTCACGCTCGGACAAGCGGAGCGAGCGGCCTCGGCGTATGTGTTCCGGATGAAATCGTTGGCGTGCCAGCCACATTCCACGAGCACGATGCGCTTGCCTGTCGCCAGGGAGGCCATTTCAAGTGCCTTCTACATGGCCAGCGCGTGTGCCTTGGCGTGGAACGAGAGCCGGCCGACAAAAAGAACTACGACGGTGCTCGCATCCACGCCGAGGCTAGCGCGCGCCGCGTTGCACTGTGCAGCAGTGCAAGGAAAATCTCGCGTATGGATGCCGAGCGGAATCGACGGCAACTGGGGCAGTACCAGCCGCTGTGGTCCAGGGCGTGCCCCCAGATGGTGGGCCTGCGCTTGCAGCAGCCGGTGAACGTTGTTCTTCACGGCTTGGCCGGTGCAAATCAGCGCGTCCCATGGCTGCACCGGAGCGGTCAACAGTGCGGTAATTGCATCCATCGCACCGGCGGATGACGTGGTGTGGGTAACGCCGCACAGGCTCCAGCCGGCATGGCCCTGGGCTCCCCCTGTGACGGCACGATGCCAAGCCTGTTCACCGATGCCGGGGCCGGGGTAGTAGTCAATACCTGCTTCCGCCAACCCTCCGAGTCGTGCGCTCTGTACCACGCGTAACGGTTCGTTGCGGCCAAAAGCTCTGGCTGTAGCGGCGAAATGTCTTGCGTGCCCTAGCTCACGACCTGCAGCCAGAACTCGTCCCCCCGCTTCGCTGTGTTGCAGAAACCCGTGTAGGAACGACTCTCCGGCGGCATTGCGCTCCATTAGCTTGGGCCCGCTGGTGGTGTACGCCTCGGGGTGATAGTAGATGGCAGCCCTGCGGTCTCCGGCCCGCGGGCTCTCGGCAGGGGCCTCCGCATCGTGGTGGGTGGCACGACGACCGGGGAACCGTCTTCTTGCTCCGGCGTGCGTAGGTAACGCCAGCGCAAATGCAACTCGAGGCCCATCATCTTCCATGCGCGGACCGCCTTGCCAAGCGGATTGTCGGGGTTTGTCTTCAGCCCTGCCGGGACGGGCACGCCGAGGTCGTCATGGATGTTGCCGTGACTCACCCTGTAGTAGGCCGTCGCTAAGCCAGTGTGGGCACGAGAGAACACCGCATCAAGGATGTACCGTCAGATAACACGGTCGTCGATGGCGTGCAGCAAAGGGTCCATCAGGCTCCACTGCGCAAACACTGCGAAAGCCGGCCGAAAGACTGCAAGGCAGTTCGTGTCGCAGAACTGCTCGCCGTCACTTGAAAGGCAGATGGCGAGGTAAGAACCGTCAATCCCCATGAGTGCGCGCCGACTGGTGACGATATCGGCGCGGGGCTCACGGTGCTTGGCAAGGATCGATTCGACGTGGTTGGGGTCCAGCCGGTTGTCGGCGTCAAGATAGAGCACGACGTCGTAGCCGAGGCCGGTAGCCTAGTGCGAACCGACCGCTCTAGGCGTGTCGCCATAGTCCCGTGCATTGCGGGGGCAGCCCCCGGTAATGATGCAGGATCCGTTCTATTAGCCTGTTTCGGGAGCATCTGCGTCAGCCAGAAGCCAGCCAAGCAGGCCGTCCAGGCGGCTTTCGATGATGGCAGCACTAAATGTGCCATGCGTCGATGATTCCAGAAAGAGCCGTGGGGTCTCGAAACCTGCATCGTCGTAACGGCGCAGGATCTTTTGGTCCGAGGGGTCGCTGAGCGAGAGCACGGTCAGGATACGATGCCGCGGGAACCCTCGTGCGGCGTTGACCATGCATTCACCGGAGCCGCCGAGCCCACTGGCCTTGTCCGGCCAACCCGAGAAGTTGAGTACGCGGCGAAGCTCCATCCCCTCAGCGTAGAGCAGAGCGGTGTAACCCCCGAGCGAGACACCCAGACCATACAAATGGCTGAAGCCAAGTCGCCCCAGCAAGGCTTTTAGCATTCTTGCCGAGGTCGCGACATCGTGGCCGGGAAGGCCCTCACGCGTGAGGCGTTGGCGCCGGTTCATCACATAGCAGACCGCAAGTCCATGCCGGGCCAATGCAGCTTGCGCAATCGGGAGCGAGGTGTTGAGCGAGTTGCTGCTTGTGCAGAAACAGATCAGGGCGGTTCGGCAGGCTGCTGACGCCTTCGCCGCCGCGGGTCGCCAAAGGTAGATGTCGGGGTCGCAGGTGATCAGGCTGAGGTCCAGCGCTGGGGCGAAATGATTCTTCAGCATACCCAAGGTGGCCCGATACTTTGGTGTAAGGGCATCGCCTAGATGCGAGGGATGGCTGGCGACCAAAGCAAGCCCCCGCTGTGGACCGTGTCGCAAGACGCGTAGCACAGCCTGTCTCATCGCCGGAGCAGCAGCAGGTTCTTCTGCTCGCGCTGCCGGTGTCGTGGGCGTTTTGTCGGCGGGGTCTGCAAGTTCGTTCAGGGCACCATTGCCTTTGCGCAGGCGCTGGTCGAGCGACAACGACCGCCGCAGCGCCGGGAAACGGCGGCTGAGTGTCCAGATGTTCAGCCCGGGCGTCGCAGGCAGTGGGCTTTGTTCGGAAGAGGTGCGGTAGTGGGCAAGGCGCCCGTCGGGCTGGCACCAGAACAGGTGATGGATGGCGCGGCGGCGGGCCGTCATTCCCTCTCGACGATCAGCAGGTCCAGAGTCTCGGCGAGGCTGAGCGCTTCTCCATCTGCACGGCTGTTGCCAAGTCGGCTCAGGTCCAGTTCGATATCGAATGCCTCCTCGAGGGCGCTCGCAAGCGCCATGAATTCAAGCGAATCGATGCCCAGTGCGGGCAGAGACTCGCGGGCCGCCTTTTCTGGTTCGAGATCGAGATAAAGGTGTTCGACGGCGAATGCGACCATTGCGGGCAGACGCTGGTCGGGCGAGGGCACTGCCGGGGTCGGTTGTGCATTCATCAGGTTGTTTGGCGCGGCTGTGGGAGTGGCGAGAGGACGGTGTGTCTCAGCAGTGGAGTGGGACGGTCGAACAAATCGCTTGGCAACGGGTTACTTCGGATAATCTGGATTAGCGCCTCGAATGATGCTAGCACGATGCGCATGCCGGCGCAGATGTGCGGGCCGGCACCGAAGGTCAGGTCGGGGCCTTCGGGGGGCATCGCCCGCTGGTGAAGCAGGTAAGGCGAGATGTGTATCTGGTCGGCTTGGCGCCAGTCGAGGCCGGCGATTTCTGCGTCATGGTCCAGCGTTCTGCACTGCATAAGGCTTACCGGTGCCGCTTCGGCCAGGCATGCGCGTCCGTTTGCAGGCAGCTGTCCGCTGCTTACTCGGCAAAGCAGGTGCAGCATGGCCGCCTGCGTGGCGTCCCGGTTCATCACCATGAGCGTTGACAGAGGCCAGTATTCTTCCGCGCTGCGCCCCACAAAGGCTAGCCGTTCGCAGATCGTTCGTCGCACCGCAGCCATGCGCTCCTCTAGCCGCCGCATTCTGCCCGCAACTGGCAGTAATACGAACAGGCCATCGGGCAGAGACGGCAGGTCGCTCCAGTGCAGGTCGAGTTCTTCAGCAATCATGGCGCGACCGAGCCGGTCACTGAAATCGGATGCCGATTTGACGATGTCAGCGTGTTCTTGCGAACGTAATTCTTCCACGAAATCGCCACAGAATCCCTCTATCCAAGAGCCCAGCTTGACCTCGATCCGCCTGTAGAGTCGTGTCACGTCCTGTCGAGTTAAACGGTGAGCGGCGCCATCGAGCATCAGTGGCAACCTTGTCAGGGTCTCGGCAAGGACCGGTACGTCCTCCAGCCGGAGCCCGGTCGCGCCGGCATAGAAGTTCCAGATCGAGGTCTGCCGGAGCCGCGGCGAGCGAAGCAGTGTTTCGGCTACATCTGGAGAGAGCACCAGCAGGCTGCGTGGAGGTCCGGTGTTGAGGACATGGACAGCACGGTTGTCCAGCAGAGGGGAGCCGCCGTTAAGCAGCCGGATCAGTTCCAGCAGGGGCGTTGCCGAAGTATGATTTGGGAGCATCTGTCGAGCAACTCCAGTGGTTGATAGCGGACGAGTGAACTCCGCGTCGCCGTGTTAGGGCGGCATCACCCGCTGAGACGAAGTTGTGGTCTCGAGCTCGCCTCATGCGGGCGACTCTCGGCGCATCACTCCTCCTTCATCGACGCCGCCACCCGCTTGAGCAGAGGGTGCAGCAGGTAGGTCAGCATGGTGCGCTCGCCGGTCTTGATCACCACTTCGACCTGCATGCCCGGCTGCATCTTGCGGTTACCGAGCTTCTTCACGCCGTCCGGCGTGATCGCCACCCGTGCGAGGTAGTACTCGTTGAGGGCGCCCGGGATCGGTTGCGGGTTGGTGAGCACGTCCTGCGAGATCGACACGATCTTGCCACCCACCACCAGTTGCGGTGAATGGGCGAAGGCGGAGAAGCGGGCGTCCACGTCGTCCCCCGTGCGCACGCGATCGATCAGGTGCGGCGGGATGTGCGACTCGACGATCAGCGACTCGTCTTCCGGCACGATGTCCATGATCTTCTGGCCGGGGCCGATGACCGCACCCACCGTCTGCACCGCAAGGCCCACCACCTGACCGGCCGACGGCGAGCGGATGAGCGTGTCGGCAAGTTGCTTGCTCAGGGAGTTGAAGCGCTCGGCCAGGCCGCCGACATCGCGGCGGACGTTGGCCAGTTCGGTGTCGACGTCCTTGCGGAACTCGCTCTCCTGGCTGAGGGTGCGCTGGCGCAGTTCGAGGATGCTCTGCCGCGCTGTCATCTGCCGGCCCTGCAGGTCGGCGAGGCTGGCGGAGTTCTCGGCGAGGTCGCGCTCGAGTTCCAGTTGCTGGTTGCGCGGCGCGTAGCC
>Ga0164295_10001576_pt1 | contig 18972 bp, 22 predicted proteins | sample GEODES006metaG_FD_111798 | JGI IMG/M metagenome (GOLD analysis project Ga0164295, IMG submission 111798) | Oligotrophic lake water microbial communities from Sparkling Lake, Wisconsin, USA - GEODES006 metaG | ecosystem: Environmental > Aquatic > Freshwater > Lake | place: USA: Sparkling Lake... | reverse complement strand
CGCCATCGCGAAAGGGCGTTTTTCAGCTGAAGAATGTGATGCACTTTCTAAGTACTTCACTGACATGGTCGAACGAGGCGGCGACGGTTACGCAGAAAACTGGAATTCCACCGACCAGAACGACCCGCTCGTTAAGTATCCGCGCCTTCTGCAACCGCATCGATCCGACTCCGTCGCTTTCAACTTCATGGTCGATCCCCGGATCGCGGCTGACCTCACCGAAATCTGCGAAACCCCGCCGCTCGCGGTCCAGACGATGGTGTATTTCAAACCGGCCGGCGCACGCGGTCAGGCCCTCCACCAAGACCAGCGGTACCTCAACGTCCACCCGGGCACCTGTGTCGCGGCGTGGCTTGCGCTCGATGACTGCGATGACGAGAACGGCTGCATGTCCGTCGTGCCCGGAACGCATAACATTCCTGTTCTCTGCCCAATCTCAAGCGATCCCGAGCAGTCCTGGACGGGAGAAACGGTCCCGGTTCCACCAGGAATGACCGTAAAGCCCATCCACATGAAGCGTGGAGACGTGCTGTACTTCAACGGCCAACTCATCCACGGCTCCGGCAAAAACACCTCGAAAGATCGGTTCCGCCGAACCTTGATCGCTCACTACATCGACGGTGCCGCCGAATCGGTGAGCAAGTACTACTTCCCGGTTTGGAACCTAGAAGGTGAGCCCGTTACGCACATCCAGTCCGGAACTGAAGGCGAAGGCGGGCCCTGTGGCGTGCCGCATGAGCAGGACGGCAAAGTCCACTACGAAATGGTTGGATCAGTCAGCGCCGCTTTGGCCGCGCACTGAGCTTCCTTCAAGCGCTCTTTCCGCCGGGCCCTATAGGCCTGGCGGCGGAGTTTGATTCGCTCCGAGCGCAGTTCGATCGCCAGCTTGCCGTTCTCTTCCCGCCGACGCTCGGCGTGGATGCAAGCCTCCGAGCATGATCGCGAGAATTTCTCTTCGCATGCCTCGCAGCAGGTGAACTGTCGGTTGCAATCCACGCTAGCGCAGTTGATGAACCGCGCGATCTCCACCCCACAGTGCAAGCATCGCGTTACCGGCGTCACGTTCGGACCGATTGGGACGGTGACTCGATCATCAAACACGTAGCAGACCCCTTCCCAATGCTCGCCTTGCGTCTCCGGGTCTTTTCCGTAAGTCACGATTCCGCCGTGAAGTTGGTAGACGTTCTCAATCCCTTGATCAACCAGATACGCAGTCAGCTTTTCGCACCGGATTCCGCCCGTGCAGTAGGTCAGAATCGGGCGCTCCTCCCCCGGCTCGATCACCGTGCGTAGCCAATCTGGGAATTCTTTGAAGGTCTTCACGTCCGGGCGAACCGCGCCCTTGAACCGGCCGACTTCGAATTCGTAGTCGTTCCGAATGTCCAAGATCAACGGATTTTCGGTCTCGAGCATCGCCTTGAATTCAGCGGGTTCGAGATGCTTTCCGGTCTTTTCCCAAGGCTCACACTCGTGCCCAAGGGTGACAATCTCCGCCCGGGCCTTCACGCTAAGCCGACCGAATGCATGGCCCTCAAACGGGTCAATCTTGTACTCCGTCTCGCCAAAAAGTGGGTGGGCGTCCATCCACGCGCGGTACGCATCGCAATTCGCAACGAGGCCGGAAACGGTGCCGTTGATTCCTTCCGGCGCGACAATAATCCGTCCCTTCAAATCGAGCTGCTTGCAGATCGCAAGCAAAGCGTCCCGCTCGCTGACGGCTTCAGCGACCGGGACAAACTTATAGAACAGCAAGATTTGGTAATCCATCACGAAGCCAGAATCGGCTCCTATAGATTACTTGCTTGCTTTGAAGGTCAGGGCATCTGAGTTGATGCAGAAGCGGAGGCCACCTTTGTCCACCGGACCGTCATCAAAAACGTGGCCGAGGTGACCGTCGCACCGGGCGCACAGGACTTCATCGCGGATCATGCCGTACGAAGTGTCCCGCTTGGTCCAGGTGTTCGCTTTGCTGACAGGTTGGAAGAAGCTTGGCCAGCCGGTTCCAGAATCGAACTTAGCATTGCTCGCGAAGAGCGGAAGTTCGCAACCTGCACAGTGATAGACGCCGGTCTTTTTGTTGTCATGGAACCGACCGCAGAAGGCGGCTTCAGTGCCCTTGACCCGTAGAATCTTGTACTGCTCCGGGGTCAGTCGCTTCTTCCATTCCGCATCGGTCCGCACGACCTTGTCCTTTCGCTTCGGACTGCCAGCCTCAACCCCAGAGATGCCGCCGACTTCGTCTTTTGGCTTTGACACCACTTCTTTTGATTGCATCGATGCTGTTGCAAATGCTCCAAGCACCACCAGGCCAACGACACTTACCGCGAGTAATCCAATCTGCATATTCGTCACAACGTTTTGTTTCATTTATTTGCTCCCAAGACCACACGGATTGGGGCCTACGGTCGCTGAAGCGAGTTCGGATTTTCTCCGCAGAGCAATCCGATTTCTGCGCCTTCTTTACCAAGCCCTAGCAATTCAAACAAGTTCCGCATTCGTTGCCCCATTCGATCTGACTTCATCCCTTCCAGTTGAAGATCACCCACCAGAAGCCGAGCCTCGACGGCAGCGTCCAATCGAATTTCATCTTCTGTGCCCGAGCCTTGAAGCCGTTCTTCGATCCGCGCTAATCGCTCCAGGCTCAGGCGTGGCGCCGAAGCCTCCGTCGAAGACTGCAACAGGATGTGCTGGATCCTGCCAACGACCGTTAGCGCATGCTCCAGATCGACCGGCACGTTGAAGAAGCGATCCATTCTTTCCTTTCTACTACGTAACCGGGATCAACATGCAACACCTAATTTACGACGAAACGGTGAGGTTCTAGCGCAGGGCTCGTCGACTTCGCATGCATCGGCGGTGCCAGGATCACGACCGTCGGCAAACTGTACGAAAGTGTCAACTTTCATGTCACAATTTCCGTAGACCGTTTTGCCGCCCATGTTAGTTATTCAGAACCTCCAAGCCCGCGTCGAAGAGAAAGAAATTCTCCGCGGCATTAGCCTCACCGTCAACGCTGGCGAAGTCCACGCCATCATGGGACCCAACGGTTCCGGCAAGTCAACCTTGGCCTCGATTCTCGCAGGCAAGCAGGACTACGAGGTGACCGGTGGATCGGTCGAATTCGCGGGAGAGGACCTTCTCGAACTCGACCCAGAAGAGCGGGCCGCAGCCGGTCTGTTCCTCGCTTTCCAGTACCCAATCGAAATTCCGGGCGTTACTAACACCTACTTCCTTCGCGCAGCCCTCAACAACGTTCGAAAGGCTCGCGGCGAAGCCGAACTCACGATGACGGAGTTCATGAAGCACATACGAAGCAAGGTGGAAATGATGGAGCTGGACCCATCCCTCCTCAGTCGATCCGTTAACGAAGGCTTCTCCGGTGGCGAAAAGAAGCGAAACGAAATTTTCCAGATGGCGGTCTTGGAACCGAAGCTCTGCGTTCTCGATGAAACTGACTCGGGACTTGACATCGATGCCCTCAAGATCGTCGCGAACGGCGTCAACCATCTTCGAGGCGAGGGCCGCGGCATCATCGTCGTCACGCACTACCAGCGCTTGCTCGACTACATCGTTCCAGACTTCGTCCACGTTCTGATGGAAGGTCGAATCGTGAAGAGTGGCGGCAAGGAGCTTGCCCACGAACTCGAAGCCAAGGGCTACAGCTTTATTGAAGAGGAACTGGCGGCCGCCCGATGACCACTGACCTCAAAGCCAAAGCGGACGCATTCACGGAAATTTTTGATTCCGCTCACGCGGTGCTGAACACCTTGGCCGACGGTCGTTTTGCCGACGTCCGTGAACGAGGAATCCACAAGTTTCGAGAGTACGGCGTTCCAACCCATCGAGACGAGGAGTTCAAGTACCTCAATCTTCGCCACTTAAGCGAATCGGCCTTCAAGATCGCGTACGGCGCAACCGTCTCGCGCGGAGATCTCAGCCATCCGATCGTCAGTACCGATGCAATTACCTTGGCTTTCGTGAATGGCCAGTACGCACCCGAACTCAGCTCGGCGGACACCCTGCCAGATGGCGTTTACGTCGGACCGTTTGACGAACTCCCGTTCGAAGTCGACCAGGCTTTTGAAAAGCAGTTCGGCCGAGTTGCAAACCTCGTGGGCAAGCTGGGAACGACGAACGATGAGCGGTTCACCTACCTCAACCAAGCGTTCTTTGCCGACATTGCCGTGGTGTTTGTCCCGGAGAATGTGATCGTCGAACGACCGATCCACATTCTGAATGTCAGCACCGCGAACCTCGGCGCATTTGTGGCCGCCCCCCGTGCATTCTCCTACTTCAGCGCAAACTCGCAAGCCAAGCTGATCGAGTCATTCATCGGCTTGACCGGGAACTACCTCAACGTTCCCGTTACGGAAGTTGTGCTGGAATCCGGAGCGATCGTCGAACACGTTCGGGTTCAAGACGAAACCCTTGCGGCGACGCACATTGGCACACAAGCCGTGCACCAAGACGCTTCGTCCAGCTACACCGCTTTCAACGTGAACTTTGGCGGACAGGTCTACCGAAATGACCTCAACGTTTGGCTCAACGGTTCTGGCACCGAAACACGGTTGGACGGCGTGAACGTCGGTACGGCAGACCAAGTGATGGACAACCACACTCGGATCGATCATGCGTTCCCGCATTGCAACAGCTTTGAGGTTTACAAGTCAGTCCTTCGCGATAACGCCCAAGGAATCTTCAATGGCAAGATCTTCGTTTACGAAGACGCGCAGAAGACCGACGCTAAGCAGACCAATCAAGCCTTGCTCCTGTCGGCGACCGCGCAGATGAACTCGAAGCCGCAGTTGGAGATCTTCGCGGACGACGTCAAGTGCACCCACGGTGCCACGATCGGTCAGCTTCAGAAAGACGCTTTGTTCTACCTGCAGGCCCGAGGCATTCCGAAAGCACAAGCCGAATCCCTGCTCGTTTACGCATTCGCCAACGATGTCCTTGCCCGGATCTCGAACGAGGCCGTGCGACAGGCACTTGAAACTCGGCTCTTCGACAAGCTAGAAGTCGCGTAACTATGGACCATCGCACCGCGCTCGCAGAGGCTGTCCGGCTCTACAAAGCCGGAGAAGACGATGCGGCTCACGAGATCGTGCAATCCATCGATTCGCCGATTGGCTCGTACCTTCATGGCATCCTGCATCGGGCTGAAGGTGACTATTCAAACGCGCGGTACTGGTTTGTTCGTAGTAATGGATTACCAAGGCAACTCGGAATCGATGCGGATGCTCTCACCCGCGAACTCCAAGCGCAATCGGGCGTTCCGACACCAGACCTGTCCAAGCGCCTAGCCGAGGAGTTAGACGCCGTCCTTCGGTTTAGTCAAGAAGTTTGAAATGATTCAAGAACTCCCAAAGATTTCAACCTCCCTATTCCCAAAGTCAGACTTTCCCAACCTGCTGACCTTAGTGAATGGGCAACCGCTTGCCTACTTAGACAGTGCCGCTAGCGCCCAAAAACCTCATGTCGCGACCGAAGCGACTTCGATGTTCGTTGAGCACCAGTACGCCAACGTTCACCGAGGAGTCCATACGTTAAGCCAGCTTGCGACGGATGCTTACGAGCGCGTGCGAGATCAGATCAAGGTTGTTCTCAACGCCGCAGACCGCAACGAGATCATCTTCACGAAGGGCTGCACGGAATCGGTCAACCTCGTTGCTCAGAGCTTTGCGCGCCCGATGCTCCGGCCCGGAGACGAAATCCTGCTCACCGAACTGGAGCACCACTCCAACATCGTGCCTTGGCAACTCGTTGCCCAATCCACCGGTGCAAAAGTCGTCGCAGCCAGAATCCACAATAGCGGACAGTTGGACCTTGAGGACTTCAAGTCCAAACTCAATGCGAACACGAAGATCGTCGCCTTTACGCACATCAGCAACGCGCTTGGCACGATTTTGCCAGCCAAAGAACTGACCGCCATGGCCCATGCCGCTGGCGCCACTGTGCTTATTGACGGAGCGCAGTCCGGCCCGCACGCCGCCATTGATGTTCAAGACATCGGGGCTGACTTTTACGTGCTCAGCATCCACAAGATGTACGGTCCAACCGGCGTGGGCGTACTTTACGGAAGGTTGAACCTACTTGAGGCGATGCCTCCCTACCAGGGCGGCGGAAGCATGATTCGTTCCGTGAGCTTTGAAGAAACGACCTTCGCCGAGCTCCCAGCAAAGTTCGAAGCAGGAACCCCGAACATCGCCGGGGTTGTCGGACTCGGAGCGACCCTCGATTACATTGCCGGCAAGAACTGGAATCGCGAAACTTGGGTCAGTCGCATCAGCGAAATCGGAAACTACGAAGCCACCGTTCGGGAGTACGGCGTAAGTTTGCTTGCGGAGATTGACGGACTAATCGTTCACGGCGACGCCGAGGAAATGGCCGGCATCATCTCCTTCACGGTGAAGAACGTGCACCCGCACGATCTCGGCACGATCCTCGACCAACACGGCGTAGCGGTCCGCGCTGGACACCACTGCTGCCAACCACTGATGCATCGACTCGGGGTGCCGGCCACGGCCCGTGCCAGCATTGCCGCCTACAACGATCTGGAAGATATGGATCGTTTGGCTGCAGCCGTTCAATCGGCCAAGGAGCTATTCGGATGAGTTGGGATCTACGAGACCTCTACCAAGAAACGATTCTGGATCACCAGAAGCATCCGCGCGGAAAAGGCAACCTGCCAGATGCGACGCACTCCGCCACCGGTTTCAACCCGCTCTGCGGCGACAAAGTGACCATTCAATTGCGGATCAACGATGGAAAAATCGACGAGATCCGATTTGACGGAGAAGGTTGCGCCATCTGCATGAGCAGCGCCAGCATGATGACGGTGAGCCTGCAGGGCACACCGGTGTCCGACGCCGAAGACCTCTTCCAGCGCATCCAGAAGTTTCTGACCGCGAACGACGAGTCTGCCGCCATGGAGGACATCGACTCTCTTGGCGACCTCGCCGCGCTTGGCGGAGTCCGACGTCTCCCTGTTCGCATCAAGTGTGCGAACCTGCCTTGGCATACCTTCAATTCAGCGGTACATGGAGAGCAAAATGCGAAGACTGAATAGGGCCTTCGACGGCGAATCAAACAAAGTTAGAACTAATTGCGCTTTTTGGAGTATTTTAATGCTAAGTCGTGGTAAGAAATCCGTTCGAATCGAAAACCAAGGAGCCTGGGACGCTGGCCAGGAGGCGAGCTGTCCTGCGCAACGTCGATCGGATCTTGCTTTGCGGAATGACGGTGCTGGGAGTCGCGACTCTGATCTACGCCTGGCAGAATGCGCACCTCGACATCTTTCCCACCCTCATCTGTGCCCTAGCGCTCGTCGGGTGGGGCGTGATCAGTCTGTTCGTCTGTCGAAAGCAGTAGTCAGCGGAGGCTCCCTTGCCTGAGCGAATCGTTACCGAAAGGCCCGAGCCGATGGGCTTGTCGCCCATTGCAAAATCCCTCTTTGCCAACGAAGTTGCCGAGCAGATCCGGACGGTCTATGATCCCGAACTGCCAGTCAACGTGTACGACCTCGGCCTGATCTACGACATCCAGGTTGCGGACAATCGAGACGTTCATATCATGATGACGCTGACGAGCCCGGCCTGCCCGGTTGCGGGCACCCTACCAGGGGAAGTCCAAACGGCGGCCCGACAAACTCCAGGAATCGGCAACGTCACTTTAGAGCTCACGTGGGACCCACCGTTCACCATCGATTCCATGAGTGAAGAAGTCCGCTTGATGCTCGGACTCATGTAAACTAAACTTGACGGAAGAGTATAGATAATGAAATTCTCGTCCCAGGAAGAATACGGACTCCGATGTCTGCTCCAAATCGCACGATTAGGAACAGAAGGCAGCCTCACGATTCCTGAGATCAGCCGAATCGAAGGGCTCAGCCAGACCCACGTCGCAAAGCTTCTCATGATCCTTCGGAAGGAAGGGATCATCACCAGCACTCGAGGGCAAAGCGGCGGGTACTCAATTGCGCGCGACCCGGCGGAAATCTCGGTACGGGAAGTTCTCGAAGCCCTCGGCGGCCGACTTTACGATGCCGAATTCTGCGGACGGCACGCCGGTCAACTTGATGTTTGTAAGCACAGCGTCGACTGCAGCTTGAAAAGCCTCTGGCAAGTCATCCAAGGCGCGGTTGATAGCGTGGTGAGCAGCATCAGCCTTGCCGATCTGATCGCCGAATCTCAGTCCGCACCAAACGTTTCCTTCTTTGCTTCCCCCGCACGGCCGACCGTGCCCATCCGATAATGTCGAACCCATCCGAACTTGCTTTCCCCATCATCGTCACCGACCGCGCGATCGCGCAGTTGCGGAGGCTTTTGGAGCGCGACGGGCGACCAGAAGCTTTTCTTCGGGTTGGCGTAAAAGGTGGCGGTTGTTCGGGATTCGAGTACGTCACCCGCATCGACACCCAGTTAAAGCAGATTGACCTTGAGCAAACCTTCGAGGGCGTTAGAGTCGTTTGCGATGCAAAGTCCGCCGTATTCCTGCGTGGTGCAACGTTCGACTACACCGGCAACCTGATCGGCGGCGGCTTCAAGTTCGAAAATCCAAACGTCGCGAAGAGCTGCGGCTGCGGCACGAGCTTCACGCCCAAAGCGAGTTAATACAGCCGAGCCCCGTTTGCCACCGGAAAGTCCGGACGGACCAAAACAACGTTGCCATCCGCATCATTCATGCCGCAAACCAGCACTTCCGAAACAAATCCAGCGATGCGCTTCGCCGGAAAATTGGTGACCGCGAGAACTTGCGTGCCGACAAGCGTTTCCGGCTGGTACAGGTTCGTGATTTGGGCACTAGACCTTCGGATTCCATACTCGCCGAAGTCAATCGTGAGCTGATAAGCAGGCTTACGCGCTTCGGGAAATGCCGCAACCTCGATGATTGTTCCTGCCCGCATCTCAATTGCCAAAAACTCGTCGAACGAAGCCATCACCAAAGTATGTTCCGGCGGTAATCTCCCGCCGAAATGTCTGAACGCGTTCGATGGGGAATCATGGCAACCGGCGGAATTGCCCGCCAGTTTGCAAACGGGCTCAAAGAGTCCAAAACGGGTGAGTTGGTAGCGGTAGGTTCGCGATCCGATGAAGGAGCGAAGAAGTTCACCGACCAGTTTGGCGGCAAGCCGTACGGATCATACGAAGACCTTCTAGGCGATCCAAACGTCGACGCGGTTTACATCGCCACCCCGCACCACCTGCACATGCAGAACACGATCGACTGCGCTCGAGCAGGAAAAGCGATCCTCTGCGAAAAGCCATTCACGCTGAACGCGTTGGAAGCCGAAACCGCGCTGAAAGTCGTGGAAGAAATGGGCGTGTTCTTCATGGAAGCGTTCATGTACCGCTGTGCTCCGCAGACCATCGAAATCAAGAAGATGCTGCGCGATGGCGAAATCGGCCAGGTGCTACAAGTCAACTCAGAATTTGGCTTCCAAGCTGGTAAGGACTGGACGAACTTCCGCGCCGATGGCGCATTGGGCGGCGGCGGACTAATGGACGTGGGTTCGTACTGCGTTTCGTTCTCCCGACTTGCCGTGGGCGAAGAGCCCAACATGCACAGCTTCTCTGGCCTCTTCTCCGACAAGGGCTACGACGAATCGTCTGCCGGCCTTCTTGGATTCCCAAGCGGCGCGGTTGCGCATTTTGGAACCGGAATCCATGTCAGCCTTCGCAACGATGCCCGCGTTTACGGTGAAACCGGACGGCTGTTTGTGGATGAACCTTGGAAGTGCAGCAGCGGCAAACTACGGCTTGAGCGACACGGCAAGGACCCGATCGAACAGGAATTCGTTCTGACCAACAACCAACTCTATGCCCTCGAGGCGGATGCCGTTGCGGCGTTCATCGCCGAAAAAGAGTGCCCACACATGACCAAGGCCGACACGCTTGGAAACATGAGAACTCTCGACGCCCTTCGCGCCAGCGCCGGCTTCACCTTTGCCAACGAACTCAAATCATGAAATACGGAACCGTCCCTCACTTCGATAAGCAAATCTCTCGGCTCGTTATGGGCGTGATCCCACTCCCGCAGAACGACAACGAAGCCGCTTTTGCGCTTCTGGACACGTACCGCGCAGCCGGTGGCAACATCATCGATAACAGCTACCACTACGGCCCAGGGTTCTCCGTCGTGATGAAAGCCTATTACGAAGCACGAGGCGAAGACGCCCTCATCCGGTTCGACAAAGGCAGCCACCACCACTACGGACGAGAAAACTGGAACCGAACGACCCGAGAAGCCATGGATGAAGAAATCCGCGGCAACCTGGAGCGACAAGGCGTGAGCTACAGCGACTTCTATGTTCTGCACCGCGACAACGAAGCCGTTCCGGCCGGCGAAGTTGTCGAATGGCTGAACGAGCACAAGGACGCGGGCAGAATCAAAGCGTTCGGAGGCAGCAACTGGTCGGCCGCTCGAATTGCGGAAGCAAACGAATACGCCGAGAAGCACGGCCTCCAAGGTTTCAGCGCATCGTCGCCGAACCTAAGCCTTGCCATGGCCAACGAGCCGATGTGGACCGGCTGCTCCCAGCCAACCCGCGAAGAGCGAGCCTGGTACGCAACTCAGCCCGTCGGACTCTTCTCGTGGTCAAGCGGCGGCGGCGGCTTCTTCGCCTACCTCGATCAGGTGCCCGACATCATCCGCGTCTATCACAACGAAGTCAACTTCGCTCGGCGCGTGCGAGTGGCGCAGATGGCAAGCGAAAAGGGTGTTTCAGAAACCCAGCTCGCCCTTGCTTGGACGCTCAACCAGCCCATCAACGTCTTTGGCCTCATCGGACCTCGAACCGTTGAGCAGCTTGAGGACAACCTCAAAGCGGTCGACATTACCCTGACGCCGGAAGAGCTGACCTGGCTCGAAGACGGCCCCGTCGCCTAATCTAAACAACCCATCAAAGCTGCCGTCACGGAAATCCGTTGACGGCAGTTTTTGTTTGTAATTCGAGGCAATCCAACGTATCCTATGCCTCATGCCCACCTCGTGGCTTTTTGCGACGTCTATGTTATTCCAACCGCAGACGCCTCCAACATTCCTGGAAGCCGATGCCCGAGCCATCATCACCGAGCTAGCCGATCCCAAATACAAGGGTCGCAATTCGATGACCGAGGACTTTGCCAACGCTTCGAAATACTGCGTTGAATGGCTCAAAGCAAACGGCATCGCGCCGGCCGCAAAGAACGGCGAGTACGAGCAGCGATTCACACTTCAGCGGATTGGAGTCGATCCAACCACTTCGTCGATCGCGACCAAAGATAGGAAAGTTTCCCTGGTATACGGGACCGATTTCGTCCTAAGCGCTTCCTATACGTTATTGCGCGAAGTGGAAGCGGTGTTCGTGTGGGTTCCTGCCGGAAAGTCTCTCACCGACGCCCAGCGCCGGAGTTTGCGTGACAAGCTCGTCATCGTCCATCCCAACCAGCAACGCGATAATGCTGCTCTGTTACAAAGCCTTGCTCCGAACACCCCTAACCCACCGAGTGCGATTGTTCGCTACGCCGAGACCCTTGGCAACGCAGGCTTGACCGAGCTTGTGATCAAGGACTCTCCGATGATTGCTCCAGGATTCCGGAACGTTCGTATCACCAAAGCCGCTGCTGAGAAGCTCGCCACCGCCTATACGTTGCCAGAGTTCTTCGCACAATCACCAAATGCAGCAAGCGTTGAACCAATTCCGAGCAAGCTCGTTGTCCTGGCAAATTCAAAAATAATCACTGAATTCCCGATGCACAACGTGGTCGCAAAGATCGAGGGCTCAGATCCAAGGCTGAAAAATCAAGCCGTATTGTTCGGCTCGCACCTCGACCATCTTGGCCTTAGCACCGATGGCAAGGTCCACTTCCCCGGTGCCGACGACAATGCGAGTGGCGTTGCGGCGAGCCTGCTGATCGCCCGCGCCTTCAAAAACGCGCCCATTAAACCGAAGCGGACGATTCTCTTCTCGCTTTGGACTGGCGAGGAGACCGGAACCTTTGGCTCGTTGTTCTACAGCCGAAACCCGATCGTGAGTCTGAAAGACACCGTCGCCTACTTAAATCTCGACATGGTGGGACGAGACAGCGACAACCGCCCGTTGAACGATGCCGCGGACGACAACCGCGACTCGGTTTACGCTGGAATCGCCCGGCTCAACTCGCCGGATCTCTACAAGCTAGTCAAAGAAGCCAGTCAAGGCACGAATCTGAATCTGCGGGACGACAAGGACGATCGAACTCAGCGTAGCGACACGCGCAACTTTGTGCCGTACGGCGTCCCCTCGCTCAAGGTCTGGACCGGGGAACACCCGGACTACCACCGCCCAGGGGATACCGCGGACAAGATCAACTACGCGAAGATGATGCGCATCACGCAGTGGCTGTACCAAACCGCCGACAAGCTTGGCAACCAGCCGGGGCGACCCGCGTTTTCCGAGGGTGCAGAGTACGTTCAAGGACGCTGGTCTGCACCGGCAACCACCGTGGTGCCACCAACGGCAACCGCGACGTTCACCCTGTACGAAGTGAACGGAGCACGGGAAACCGTAATCGACCAGATCACCACAGTTCGCACGGGTGCCTTCCCGATCCGCTTCGCGTTGCGAACCGAGCCGAAAAAGCTCCGAAAGGACCGCAGCTACCGCATCGACGCCGCGATGATGGATGGCGCGACAAAGCTTTTTAGCGGCACCGCCGCCAGCTTGCCGGGAGAGAACGGCCGACTAACCGCCGTCGAAATCGTCGTTCCTGGTTAGGCTCACCGACCAGGACGCTTCGACTGACTTCGAGACCGCCCGCGGCGTCCTCCGGGCTTCGGCGGGCCGGTTCGAGGCTTGAATTTCGGCTTTGCCGGGCGAGGGTTCGGGCGGCTCTTTGGCGGCTTCTCCTTCTCTGCCTCTTCCTCCGGAGCAGGGGCTTTTGGAGTGAACGGCAACGCGTCGCCATACGCCCAGAACGGCGGCATCTCATTGAGATCCACCGGCTCCGTCATCGCAGCATCGGTTCTTCGCAACAAGCAAGTGAATGCTCCGGCGCCCATGCCCTGCTGCGGGAAGAGCCGATAGCACGGGAACTGGGTGTATTCCGACTGGTACGCGGCAAGGTGGGGAACCGGCACTGCCTCCATGAACGGATACTCATCCAGCATCCACTCGAGAATCTTCTCGTTCTCTTTGTAGGAATACGTACAAGTCATGTAAAGCAGGTGACCTCCCGGCTTTAGCGCGTGGATAGCGTTGCCGGTGATGCGCCGCTGGCGGCTGTGGTTCATGTCCACCATCGAGTTGGTAAACGCCCCGACCGCCTTGTCTCCTTTCGCGATCATCGACTGGCCCGAGCAAGGCGCATCGACGATGATGAAGTCAAAGGTCGCCGGGAATTTCTTCGCATAGACCCGCGGGTCGGCTACCCACACCTGCGATCGCTCAATCTTGCATCGGTGCAAGTTGTTGATCAGCGACTCAGTGCGGTTGCGCATCGTCTCATTGCAGATCAGCGCCTCGGGTTGAAACATTCTCCACGCAAAAATTCCCTTTCCGCCGGGCGACGAGCAGAGGTCCAGAATTGTCTTCGGCGGGGTAGGAATCGCCATCATCGCTGATGCGGCAAACACGGAGGAGAAGTCCAGCGAGTAGTAGCTACCTCGGGCGTAAAGCGGGTGTTGCGCGGGTTTGAAGGTCTCTTGGAGCCGGATCACAAACTCGGGTTGCCAAGGCGTGGCGCTCACCCGGGGGAAGGTCCGGATTTCCGGACGCTCTTCGAGAACCAAGATGGCCTTCTCGCGGCTCTGGCCTTCCAAGATCGCCTCAATGAACAGCTCCCGCTCCGCATCATCCGGGAAAAGCATCGTCGCCAGCTTCACCATCGGCGGGGTCGCCGTCTTTTTCAGCTTCCCGCCCTTCTTCTTGAGCTTCTCCGTTTTGCGTTGCATCATCTCGTTGCCACCATTTCCCCAGGTTCATGATGGCAGGAGGATGACGCGGAGGAATGTGCGCGGTAACCTGCCCAGCCATGGCTGCTTGGAAAGGGATCATTCACGCCTTCGGCGACCGGATGAACATCAGCAAATCTGTGCCACCGGTCACGCTTTGCGAAGGCAACACGCCACTGATTCCGCTTCCGAAACTCGCGGCTTTGATCGCGCCCGGGGCGGAGCTGTTTGCAAAGTTTGAAGGGCTCAATCCGACCGGCAGCTTCAAGGATCGCGGCATGACTACCGCGATCACCCAATCGGTGGCAGAGGGCGCGAAGACGGTGATCTGCGCTAGCACCGGCAACACCGCGGCCGCCGCTGCTGCCTACGCCGCCCGCGCGGGGCAAACCTGCGTTGTGCTGATTCCCGACGGCAAAATCGCGCTTGGCAAGCTCGCTGGCGCCATCGCCTACGGTGCCCGCGTGATCGCCATTGACGGTTCCTTCGACACCGCCCTGCGGATGGTTCGCGAGGTTAGCGAGCAGGCTCCGATTGCCCTCGTGAACTCTGTGAACCCGGCTCGACTCGAAGGACAGAAAACGGCGGCGTGGGAGATTTGCGAGCAGCTCGGCGGGTTTCCGGATTGGCTGTGTCTTCCGGTCGGCAACGCGGGCAACATTACCAGTTACTGGCTGGGCTTTTCGGAATGCCCAGGGCCGTGCCAATGCGAAGTCTGCCCGCGGCCCAGCCGGAAGCCGCTACTGCTCGGCGCTCAGGCGGCCGGGGCTTCCCCGCTCGTCACCGGTCTTCCCTGCCCGAACCCGGAAACCCGCGCGACCGCCATCCGGATCGGGGCCCCGGCCCGGGCCGAACAAGCGCTGACCGCGATTCGCGAATCCAACGGCCAAATGCTTGCCGTGAGGGATGAAGAGATCTTTCGGGCCTACCACCTTGTCGCAGAGACCGAAGGCGTGTTCTGCGAGCCGTCCTCCGCCGCCGGGATCGCCGGGTTGCAGCAGGCAGTTCAGAACGGGATGTTGAACCCGGAAGGAAAACGCATCGTCTGCGTCCTCACCGGGCACGGCCTTAAAGACCCAGATTCGGCCGTCGCCGAAGGGGCAGATATCCAGCGGGTCGAAGCCAACGTCGATGCCCTTTTGCGAGGACTCAACCTATGATCCGCGTAAGAATTCCTGCCACTACCGCCAACCTCGGCCCTGGCTTTGACTGCATGGGCTTGGCGCTCGACCTGTGGAATTCGTTCGAACTGCATCTTTCCAACGAGGGCTCGGGCTACTCGGTGGAGAACCACGGTGAGGGGGCGAACGTACTTGCTACCGATGGTACGAACCTCACCGCCACAATCCTTCGGGAAGAATTAGAGCGGGCCGGCGTGCAACTCGACGGGCACGCGAAGATCGTTTGCCACAACGCCATCCCGTGCGCCTCTGGGTTGGGTTCTAGCTCCACGGCGACACTGGCCGGAGTGCTGTTTAGCCAAGCCGTTTTGCGCGCCCAAGCGGGCGAGGACCCGGCAGATTTGGACTTGGATCAAGTCTTGGAAAGAGCCGTGGGACTTGAAGGGCACGGAGACAACGTCGCCCCGGCCCTACTCGGCGGGTTTGTCATCGTGGTTCCAGATGGGGGTCGCGTGCTTACCAAGCGCATTCCGCACGTGCCGATCAAAGCGGTGGTTTGCGTACCCGAGTTCAACTACCTCACCACCGACGCCCGCGCCGCGCTACCGAGTCAATACAGCAAAGCAGACGCGATCTACAACATCGGCCGCGCCATGCTCGTCGCCGAAGCCCTCAGAGCGGGGGATGATGTTTTGCTCGCGCAGTCGCTCAACGACCGGATTCACGAGCCCTACCGCCTCCCCGCCATCCCCGGCGCGGTCGCGGCGAAAGAAGCGGCCATGCAAGAAGGTGCGGTCGCGGTCGCCCTCTCCGGTGCCGGCCCCGGCACCATCGCCTTCGCCCGCCACGGCTTCGACCGAATCGGCCGCGCGATGAACCAAGCGTTCGCTTCTGCGGGCCTAAAGAGCCGCTACTGGATCCTAGACGCCACCGACCAAGGCACCCACATCGGCCGCTTGCCGGTATAGGCCTCTTCAGGCGCCTAAAAGAAGCCCATCCGGGTAACTTCCCGGACGTCAATGAAGATCAATCCGCCGCAGAATCGACTCGTCACTCCGCTTCCTAAGCTCGGAATTCGGCCGACCATTGACGGTCGGTACGGCGGGGTTCGGGAGTCTTTGGAAGAGATCACGATGGCGATGGCTCATTCGGTGGCCGAGCTCATCACGGAGAACCTGAAGCACAGCACGGGCGAGCCGGTGGAGTGCGTGATCGCGGACACGTGCATCGGCGGATTCTCCGAGGCAGCAGCTTGCGCGGATAAGTTCCGTCGCGAGGGCGTCGGTTTGACGCTCACCGTCACGCCTTGTTGGTGTTACGGGTCGGAAACGATGGACGACGACCCGACGATGCCGAAGGCGATTTGGGGCTTTAACGGCACCGACCGGCCCGGCGCGGTGTATCTTGCCGCCACCCTCAGCGGCCACGCCCAGTTTGGCGTCCCCAGCTTTGGCATCTACGGCCAAGACGTGCAAGACCTCGGTGACGAGAACATCCCAACCGACGTTCGCGAGCGGCTATTCCAGTTCGTCCGCGCCGGAGTGGCGGCGGCCACGATGCGAAACACGGCGTACCTGGCCATGGGAGGAACGAGCATGGGAATTGCGGGAAGCGTGGTGGACGGCGACTTCTTCCGCAGCTACCTCGGCATGCGAGTGGAGTCGGTCGACATGAGCGAGTTCACCGGCCGAATTCAGAACGGCATCTTCGACCACGAAGAGTACGAGCGGGCTCTTGCCTGGTGCAAAGAGAATTTGAAGGAAGGCGAAGACTACAACTCGCCAGAGAAGATCCGCTCCCGAGAGCACTTGGACGCGGAGTGGGAAACCAGCATCAAGATGACCCTCATCGCGCGGGACCTCATGACCGGCAACCCGCGCCTGGCCGAACTTGGCTTCCTCGAACAGGCTCGCGGCCACAACGCCATCGCCGGCGGATTTCAGGGCCAGCGACAATGGACCGACTACAACCCGAACGGCGACTTCCTGGAAGCGATGCTTTGCAGCAGCTTCGACTGGAACGGCATTCGCCAACCGTTCGTCGTTGCGACAGAAAATGACGCACTGAACGGCGCCTCGATGCTGCTCGGCCACCTCCTTACCGGAACCTCGCAGATGTTCAGCGACGTTCGCACTTACTGGTCGCCAGACGCGGTGGAGCGAGTCACCGGCTGGCGCCCAGAAAGCGGCTTCCTGCACCTCATCAACTCCGGCCCCAGCGCGCTTGACTGGACAGGCGAAGGCGGTCTACAGCCTTGGTGGGAAATGAATGCGGACGATGCCAACCGCTGCATCGAAGCCACCCGCTTCTGCCCGAGCATCACCGAGTACTTCCCTGGCGGCGGGTGGTCAACCGACTTCACCACCCGCGGTGGGTATCCGGTGACGATGTTCCGCATCAACTTGGTCAAGGGGCTTGGCCCGGTGTTGCAGATTGCCGAAGGCGAAACGCTGGAGCTACCAGAAGAGGTCCATAACGCCCTCGATGCCCGAACGAATCCAAGCTGGCCAACCACCTGGTTCCGCCCACGCTTGACCGGCCACGGCGCATTCTCTGACGAGTATCAAGTGATGGCGCATTGGGGAGCGAACCACGGCGCCATCTCCGTCGGCCACATTGGTGCGGACTTGATCACCTTGGCCTCGATCCTGCGCATTCCGGTTGACATGCACAACGTCGATCCGGCGAAGGTGTTCCGCCCGGCCGCGTGGCATCGATTCGGATCTGGCATGGACCCAGTTGGAGCCGATTTCCGCGCCTGCACAACTTACGGTCCGCTCTACAGCTAAGGCCAAAGGTCCGGGGTCGGAAACCCCGATCCCGGACCGACGGTCTCACTAGCTATGTTCAAGGCATTCCGAGACAAAAACGGTTTCTCCCTGCTTCCGCTGCTGGTTGGCGTAGCTTACGGCGCGTCTCCGTTGGATCTCATTCCCGACCTCATTCCGCTCATCGGTTGGGTGGATGACGGAATCCTGCTCGGGTTCATCGCGCTCATCACGGCTTGGCAGTGGCTTGGTCGAGGTCGTCGGGCACGCACGGCCCAACTGCAGCCTGTTCGCGTGCGTTAGGTAAACCTGCTACGTGAAGTTTAAGTTCGCGTTGCCGTGGCTCTCCCTGCTCTTGGTTCCGGTGGCCACGGCGCAAACCGTCTGCATCGACGCCGGTCACCCGAGCGAGGTCGGCATCGGCACTAAGGGCAAGGTTCACACCGAAGTCAGCCTGGCCTGGAAGATCGCGAAGGGTTTACAGAAGGCGCTTGAGGCGGAAGGCGTGAAAGTTGTGCTCACAAAGTCGGAGGAACTTGAGAAAGTCCTCAATCGGCGTCGGGCCGAGATTGCTAACGACGCGAAGGCAGACCTCCTCATTCGGCTCCACTGCGACGCCGCCTCCGGAACCGGGTTTGCCGTTTACTACCCCGACCGCACCGGCACAACCAAGGACGGCATCACCGGCCCGAGCAAAGATGTGCTGGAGAAAACAGCGGTGGCGGCGAAGAAGTTTCACGCCGTCTATGCCGAGGCGCTGAAAGGCGCGCAGAAGGACAACGGCCTCAAGTCCGACCTCAAAACCGCCGTTGGCGCTAAACAAGGCGCTCTGACCGGTTCCGTTTTTTCGAAAGTCCCCGTTTTGCTGGTCGAAATGTGCGTCCTCACAAACCCCGCTGACGAAGCATTCATTGGTTCCCCCGAAGGGCAGCAAAAGATTGTTTCGGCGATGACGAAAGCCACCCTCGCGGTGGTGAAGCCGGCCGCAACCATCGAAAAAGCCCGGCTATAATAACAGCCATTGCGAAGGGTGCCTTGTCGTGAGGCACCTGAAAATTGGGGAAAGTCCGGTGAAATTCCGGCGCTGTGCCGCAACGGTGAATCGACCTTGGTCGAAAGTCCGAATGCCCGCTTCGCAGAAAGAACAGCGAGTGCTGTCACCTACGAGCATG
>Ga0164295_10001573_pt1 | contig 18988 bp, 16 predicted proteins | sample GEODES006metaG_FD_111798 | JGI IMG/M metagenome (GOLD analysis project Ga0164295, IMG submission 111798) | Oligotrophic lake water microbial communities from Sparkling Lake, Wisconsin, USA - GEODES006 metaG | ecosystem: Environmental > Aquatic > Freshwater > Lake | place: USA: Sparkling Lake... | reverse complement strand
GCTGAGGGAGATGGGGCGCTGTCAGAGCGAGATGGGGCTATGGCAGAGCTAGATGGGGCGGTGGCAGAGCGAGATGGGGCGCTGGCAGATCGAGATTGTGTGTTAAATTCAAAAATATGGAGAATATCTAAGCCTTATAGAGATTTCAGAGCACGATTTTAGAATTTACGGAAGTCTTTTTTCCGTTCGTCTTTCTTCAAGTGTAGGAGCCTGAGCATCTTTAGCAGATGTCACAAATCCAACTCCACCGATTAGCTCCAAATGCCAATTAATCCCCAATTCTGGGTCAGTAGGTTGTATCTCAAATTCAAACTCTGGTTTATATGGGGAGCTCAAAAGATACGAGACAAAGGTCTCGTCTTCTAGGGATATAAATCCATGGCCTAGCCCCCTGTCAATTAATACTGCTCGACCCTCATCTCCTCTTAAATCAACATACTCAACTTTGCCAAAAGTGGGCGAGCCTGGTCGTATGTCAACGATGACATCGAGAATTGCGCCGCTTATGCAAGTTACCCATTTTGCTTGACCCTCAGGTGCCAAGCTGTAATGAATTCCCCTAATTACTCCCCTGTTACTTCTTGAAACATTTGCTTGTTGGGATGAAAAATCAATACCAGTTACCTCAAGAACATCTTGACGTTTAAACCACTCACGGAAAAAGCCACGCTCATCAGCCCAAATTGGGGACTCTGCCAACCATGCACCTTCAATTCCAAGGGGAGTTAACTGCATTTGTTTATCATTCCGTATTCACACTAGAGATAATTGCAGGCATAGCCTCTGTGAGTGCGAGTCTCCAGTCTCGCATAGCTGGAACTCGTGTTTTTGACCACGCACCGTGGCCCAAAACGGAGTATGCGGGCCTCTTTGCTGGTCTCGGAAATTCATCAGTTGAAACTGGAATAACCCTCGATACATCTGCCCCAACTTGCTTGAAGATTTCTTGTGCAAACTCAAACCAGGTTGCCTGGGCGGAATTTGTAGCATGATAAAACCCACTTGGTGCCTCCGCTGACACTAATTCAATAATTTGTTTTGCTACATCTCCAGCATAAGTTGGTTGTCCAGTTTGATCATTTACAACTCTAATTTCATCTTTGCTCATAAAAGCTAATCTAGTTATAGTCTTGGCAAAATTCTTTTTGTGTTCTGAGTAAAGCCACGCTGTTCTTACTACATAACAGCCACCTGAAAAAATCTCATTAACAAGGATTTCGCCTTCACTCTTTGATTTTCCGTATACACATTGAGGTTCCTGAAGTGCATTTTCATCCCATGGGCTAGATGCTTGTCCTGAAAAAACATAATCAGTCGAAATCTGCACGAAAGTTGCCTCCAGATTTTTGGTGGCCATTGCCAGATTTTTGGCCCCAAGGGTATTTATAGAAAATGCAGTACTTTGATTTGTTTCTGCTCCATCCACATCTGTCCACGCCGCAGCATTAATGACTACATTTGGCTTCAGACGATCAATAAACTGCTCTACTGCTTCTGGCTCTGAAATATCCAATGCTGTTGAATTTTTGGCTAAAAATGCAATACCTCGGATCTCTAATTCTGTTTGCAACGCAAGCCCAAGTTGACCTGTACCGCCAGCAATAAGCCAAGTCATTATTCAATTAACTATTCTTAAGTGGCTTCCACCACTCTTCATTAGATTGATACCATTCGATTGTCTCTCGCAATCCATCTTCAAAATTCACTTGCGGCTCATAGCCCAGTTCATTTTGTATTTTCGACCAATCAACACTGTATCTGAAGTCGTGGCCTTTTCTGTCATCAACATATTCGATTGATGATTCATCGAATCCCATGGCATTAATGATCAAATGGGTGATCTCTAAATTGTTGAGCTCTCTTCCTCCACCAATGTTATAAATTTCGCCAGACTTACCAGTCACTAATACCTTAAATATCCCTCTGCAGTGATCGTCAACGTGTAGCCAATCACGCACGTTCATTCCATCCCCATAAACTGGGACTTTCTTGCCTTCTATCAAATTGGTAATAAAAAGTGGAATGAGTTTTTCCGGAAAATGGTTAATCCCATAATTATTGCTGCATCTTGTAGTGACAACATCTATTCCATATGTTTTAAAATATGAGCGTGCTAGAAGTTCACCACCAGCTTTACTCGCCGAATAAGGAGAATTCGGTTGCAGTGGCCAGTCTTCTGTCCATGAACCGTGACTGATCGATCCATAAACTTCATCTGTTGAAATCTGTAAGAAACGAATTTGCCTTGACAAACTTCTTATCGAATCAAGTAAGACTTGAACTCCTACAACATTGGTTTCAATAAATACTGCTGCCCCAGCTATAGATCTATCAACGTGTGATTCTGCAGCAAAATTTACAACCGCCTCCACACTTTCAAGCAAACTCTTAACCAGATTTGAATCACAGATATCACCCTGAACAAATTGGACATTTGGATTGGACTTTGTTTCATCGAGATTAGCCAGGACCCCTGCATAGGTGAGTTTGTCCAAAACGACTATGGATGAAATACCACTCAATTCGCCTCGAGAAAACATACGGACGAAGTTTGAGCCGATGAAACCGGCCCCTCCAGTTACTAATACTCTCAATGACCACCAATTTCTTCCGGAATAGCCAGTTAGTTGGGTAATCTATCGCAATGCGAGGTGTAATTTTGGCAGGCGGGTCTGGGTCCCGTCTGGATCCACTTACGAAGTACACATCTAAACAATTACTGCCAATTTATGACAAACCGCTAATTTACTACCCGCTAACAACTTTGATTCTGGCCGGAATCACAGAGATTCTAATTATTACAACTCCCCAGCACAAAGAGATGTTTGTTGCCTTACTAGGCGATGGAAAGCAATGGGATATTTCAATTAGTTACAAAGTCCAATCACAGCCTGAAGGACTTCCTCAAGGACTCATTCTGGCTGAGGATTTTCTAGCTGGTGAGTCATGTGCATTCGTTCTTGGGGACAATCTCTTTTATGGAACTGGGCTAGGAAGAACTCTTCAGGAATACGTTGATAAACCCGGCGCTCATATTTTTGCGCATTACGTATCTGATCCTGAAAGATTTGGAGTCGTTGAGCAGGCTGAAAATGGCAAAATTTTAAGTATCGAAGAGAAACCTGCCGCACCTAAATCTTCACTGGCAATAACTGGGCTGTATTTTCTAGATGCTGATGCAGTTCAGATTGCTAAACAACTTAAGAAAAGCAGCCGTGGAGAATATGAAATGGTGGATTTACTCAGAAGCTACCTGCAAAAGGATCAACTGAATGTAACTGTTCTACCACGGGGTACGGCATGGTTGGATACTGGAACTTTCCAATCCATGAATGATGCAGCAAATTTTGTACGGATTATTCAAGATAATCAAGGTTTTAAAGTTGGTGATCCTGGAGAGGCATCACTGATAGTTCGAATGAGTACGGAATAATTCATCGTGCTACGTATATTCATTGCTAGGGTAATTTTATATTTTGATTTACGTTATAAATTTATCAATATTAAATACATTGAATCAATGCGTGGAGTAACTAATTCTCGAAAGTCCAATGCTCCTGCGACTCCTAAAAGCTTGAAAGCGGGGAGTGCACCGAAAGAATTAACAGCTCGCGAGCACTATGCATTGATTTTATTCTGGAGTGGGGTAGCACCCCATCCTAAGTTAGCGCTTCTAAAAAGCTTACCTAGTAGTTATTCACCGACTATTCGAATTTCCTACTTGCTGGCAAAGTTTGTTCTCAGGGTTCTATCTAGTTTTAATCCTCCAGTTCAATCAGCTCAAAAATACCTAATGCCGGGGAAAGTTTGGGTAAACGACTTGGGTGAAAAGCCCAGTCAAAACGAAGCCAGTGGATTTGAAACCCTGCAAAGCCAAGAGAATCTAACTTTAGTTGTACCCGTATTTAATGCATTTGAGTATATAAAACAATGTTTAGACTCAGTTTTCTCCACCACGAAATCACTCGATATTTTAGTGATAAATGATGCCTCTACTGACATGCGTGTTGCACCTTATTTGATGGAATTGGAGAGGGACGGCAAAATTCGCTTGATTTCAAATTCCGTCAATTTGGGATTTGTTAAGTCGGTCAATTTGGGGATGTCTAACTCTGGTTCAAACGACGTAATTTTGCTAAATTCAGACACAATTGTTTTTGATGGTTGGGTTGAAGGACTTTTGACAATTTCTGACTCAAAAGATCGTGTAGCCACTGTTACAGCTATGTCTAACGCAGCAACCATTTTTAGTTTACCTTTTGAAGAAGAGTTTGATTGTGACCCAAAAGTTACGGCGGTAATTGCCGAACACCTTCTAAAAGATCATGCATCTCAATTTTTTCCCATTGAGATACCCACTTGCCATGGGTTTTGTGTTCTAATTACACGTGAGGTACTAAATGAAATTGGCAACTTTGATGATGAAACGTTTGGGCTTGGCTATGGTGAAGAAAATGATTTTTCAATGCGAGCAAAAATCGCTGGGTTTCACAACTTATTGGCGACAAACGTTGTCGTCCATCACTTTGGAAGTAAATCTTTTGAAAAATCTCGCTTACCTTTAGCCACAGCTAACATGAAAAAGCTCCTTAGCCGTTATCCAAATTTCATTGTTGAAGTCAACAATTTTCTAGCCCAAAAAGCGCTTAACCGGGTACGGTTGAACGCATTCCGTGCGCTAAACAAAGCAAATGAGTATCCAATTACAGCGCATGTGTCTCACTCATTGGGAGGTGGCGTCAGTAAGAGTATTGATTTGGAAACTAGGGAGCTTGACTCAATTCTGCTAGTCATAGAACCAATTGATGTGCGTTCAGTCTTACTCAAATTTTCATTCAGAGGATTAATGTCTCAAATTATTTTGGAGTCTCTTCCGTTTCAGGATCTATTTTCGGCTCTATTCGAGTATTTGGGCCTTAAATCTGTCACGATTCAACATCTACTTGGATATTCCAAAGAGCTAGAAAATTCTTTGCTGGCCACGAATGCTGTAAAAACGCTCCGACTTCACGACTACTTTTACCTATGTCCTCGTATCCACCTTGTTGGCAATAATAATGTTGATTGCAAACTGCCTGATAACGGATCGTGCAACAATTGTCTCAGCAATGACTCTGAGTTAGATATCGAAACGTATCGACTAGAGAAATCTTCAGTTTTGCTTGCTGCTTCAAATGTTTCAGCCCCAAGTTTTGATACTTCGCAGCGCTACAGAACTATTTATAAGAACATAGATATCGAAATTAAACATTTCGATTCGAGCGGTTCGAATATTGGTTATCGGAATAATTATTCTCATGACGATGAGATTGTAATTGGTATTCTGGGTGAGCTTACCAAACACAAAGGACTAGATTTTGTTCGAGAGTTAACCATTGCTGCGAAAGGTTTAAAGATTAGATTTGAGATATTCGGATCAATCCCAGATGGCTCATCATTCACTAGTCGCAAAGTGAGAGTTCATGGCAGGTATCGAGACTTTGCTGAATTAAAATTACGAGTACTCTCTACAAAACCTGATCTGTTTCTTTTCCCTGGCCGAATTCCAGAAACTTACAGTTACACATTGACAGAGGCGTTGCGCTTCGGGATACCAATTGCTTACTTTCGAACAGGCGCGATTGCAGATCGCTTGGCAAATGTTGCTCATGGTATTCCTTTTGAATTAGATGCAAAGCCAGAGGAAATAATCTCGACGGTTAAGATGCGCCTCGCTTCTTTACAGAAGGGTGGATAAGACCTTGAAAAAAATATTGTTGTATTTGCCCGAAAAGAGTGGTCCTAAGGCGAATGCATGCTCTTTTCTCCGAATGCTCTCGCCTTTATCAGCCTTAGTAAAGCATTCTGATTTCATAGCAGAAGAACTGATTTCGCTCACCCAGTTGTACAAGCCTGGAGTTATGGCACTGACAACTAATCGAACTGCAGTCTTAGACTTTCCTGGACTTTTAGAGTTAATTCTGAGCGATAGATTTCCACCAATTCAACTCCATTGGGACACAGATGACTACAGTGGTTATATCCAGGCCGATGTTTCTGAACAGAATTATTTGCAACGGCTCTCGGCTGCCCAAGAAATAATGGAAAAACACGCAAATCTTCTCACAGCCTCAACCGAATTTATCCGAGATAAATCTTTAACGCCAGCAAAGTGGAAAGTGATTAGAAACAGTGTCCCATTTGAGAGTTGGAATAGCCCATATCAAAAAGATTCCAAATCTTTTCTTTTCTTTGGATTGAACGTTCATAGCAACGAAATTCGACGATTAAGTGAAGCTTTTGACAATATCAGTTGGGGCCAGCTAAAAAAGTCCAATATCTCAATAGAAGTTGTGGGAAACTTTAATCAGAAATTGAATAAAATTTTTTCGGTAACAAATGTTCCGAATCAGAATCAATATTATCCGAGGTTTGCGAGTTGGCTTTCTAATCGATCAACACAGCTCACTGGATTGATCTTGATTGAAGATTCAGTTCTAAATATGGGCAAAAGCGCGCTAAAGTTCTTGGAATACTCTGCTATGGGTATGGCAACAGCTGGCTATGCGCATAATGCATTGACTTCTGATCCATCGAGCGCCAATAGATTCTTTGAAATTAGCCGTGATAACCCTGCAGAAGACTTGTTAAACTTAATGTCAGAAGATAGTGCATTAAGGCAATCGGCTGAAAGAAACTACCAGGTCATAAAGGATAGTCGGAGTACTAGTACGGATGTAACTGGAATGTTTAATTTCTATTTGAACAACATCCTTTAGTCAAAACTTAAGTTTGGATGGCAGCACATAAAGAAGGACTGAGTTAGCTACATCCGGCATTGATGATTGTAAAACACCTTGCCGGATAAGAATGAGCAAGCGCTTGAATCTGCCCATCCTCATCCCATTTGCGATTTGCTTCAGAAAATTTATACTCTCGTGGCTGGGGCTATGGAATTCAATAAAGCGAATCATTTGTAAGAGAATTTTTTCAGTTTCGTTTAAACCGGTTCCAACCCTATTTACAAGATTTCTTAACCGACTTAAAGCGCTGTCTGATATCCCGATTGCATTATTGTCATGAATTCTATAGCTTGCCAATTCTTCAGGCACTCGTACACATCTACCTAATTGGCTTATTGCGATTGCAGACCACCAGTCGTGATACGCATGTACAGGTAGGAATTCTTTAGAATTCTTTAATAGGTTTCTTGCTTCATTGTTGAAATACATTGAAAATCCCGGAATATTGTTTCTAAAAAGAAATGAGAATTTAGAAATTTTCTTTGGTGATTTTCTGGCACCCATTTTTCGAGCTTCTGAGTCAATGATTTGAAAATCGCAGTAAGCCATCGTTGGGAGATTCAAGCCAGCCAGGGCTTGAATCTGACTTGAAAGCTTATGCGCGGCCCAAATATCATCCTGATCACAAAATGAAAAACCACCCGAATCACACTTCGACAAAAGCTCCATAAATGAGGCGCCAACTCCGAGGTGGTTATTCGCTTCGAGTTTTCCAAGGAGGCCACTAAGGGTAGTTTGAACTTCATTTGGCCCGTCATTTCGAATATGAAAAGTAACTTCAACATTAATTTGGTCACAAATGCTCAAGATCTGGGTCTCTAGCCACTCTGTATTCGGATTATGGATAGAGAGCAAGACATTTACTTGAGGGAATTTACTACCACAGGTCATGGAATCGGCATTCATAATGCAAATAGTCTATGGAGTTTGCGCATAGATTGCTACCATATTGAGATGTACCTGATGCGCCTAATACTGTTTCGAATTAGAAATATTCAGAGAAAATTTGGCTATCCGGTGAACTTGCAATCAAAAGGCTTAGTGAGTGAAATACAATCTAGGGAAGATTTCGTAAACTACGCGATACAAAAAGCAAATTTGAATTCAAATGATCTGAAAATCCTAGAAATTGGACCGTACATGTCGCCTCTAGTCCCAGGGCTTAATGTCGATACTTTCGATGTTCTTACACATCAGCAGTTAGTAGAGCGGGCGATTTCTGAAGGAGGACCAAGTCACCTGATTCCAGTTGTGACTTGGGTTGGCCCATCTGCCTCACCTGAATACATTAAGTCGACATATGACCTCATTTTAAGCAGTCATGTTGTTGAGCATCAGATTGATTTAGTTTCCCATTTTCAGAATATCCAGTCTCTACTCAATGAAGGAGGCATCTATGCTGCAATGATCCCAGATCACAGATACTGTTTTGACCATTTTAATTCGCCCAGCACAATCACTGATGTTCTGCAAGCTCACTTGGTTAAAGAGGTAAATCATTCACTCAAGAGCTTCTTAGATGACAGACTCACGACTGGGCATAATGAGACTTTAAGGTATTGGAAACAGGATATTGGTGCACCCAAAATTTTGGGAAAGTCCTATTTGGAGATAGAAAATCTCTTCAATGAGTATTCGAATTTGGTTTTGAGTGGAACATATATCGATGTCCACGGCTATAAGTTTACTGATCTCACTTTTATTGAAATATTTGGATATTTGTCTAAGTTACAGCTAATTAATCTACAAATTCTGGAAATATTTCCGGCCAAATTTGGGAATAATGAATTTTGGGTTCTCTTTCAAGAAACCCAAACTTAATATTTCTAATATAGAGAAGTGCTTGTCTTGGAAACAATTATCTCAAATGTTGTGCCAATCACTTCTGGTATTTTACATTCATTAGACCAAAACCATGCATGCCCCAATGGGAACCAGTACGTGGCTCCCCTATGTAGTAAATTACTACTTGAGACCAAATTGAATGACTCTCCTGCACAGTTAATCTCTAATTTCAAATTTTGAACTTCCAATAATCTAAATTTCAAAAATATTTCACACTCTTCTGTTCTATTTTGACTGCACACTTTAGGGGGCGCTACCACTAGTGGAAGAGCTGAAATGTCGAGTGTGTTTGAAAGTAAATTTCCCCAACTAACTAAACCATTTTCACTTCTTCCAATTTCATATAGATCTACATCACCAAACGTGGCTACGAATTTGTAGTGGTCTACGATATATCGGTAAATAATTGGGTTTCGCAACGATGAAGGGAAACTATCAAAATTTTGAGCACTTATACTCCGATCAACCAAAACAAATTTTGGATTTCTTGCTTGAATTTGCTTTAGAACTTTTTCTTGAGAAGACTTTGGAGATAAATTATATTGAGAAATCGCCCAATACGGTTGTTTTCCAAAAGCGCGATATATATCAGGCCGATCTCCTAGTATATAAAAATTGTCCTTTGATACCTCTTCGAAGTTTGGTCCAAAAAGGTTTGCTAATTCAATCAATTTCTTTTCATTTTCTTGGCTCCATGCCGCATGAAATAGAATTTTATGTACGTCGTTTGACTTTAAATCGCCTAATAGCACTTTAATTTGCTGAGGTGCCCGAACGATTGTGGTAAACGTGCCAGCTCCAACTGGTGTTGCGAAAAGTACAACCGCCACAGTCAATATTGAGCAGGAACTAAGCGCTAGAGCAGTATTTTTTGCAGATTTAGTTCTGAGATTGCTCCCAAAGTTCTCGTCCAATTCACTATGTATGATAAGTGAAATCGCTAAACCCATTAACATCGAGATCCAAAGAGTTATCCCACCGCGCGACATTTCTTTTTGTAACAAGAAAAGCCCATATATCCCAATTACGCATTGAATATAGTCAGTATGGGAGCTCTGGGAATTCCAGAAATTTCCCATAATTTTTGATAATGCCCTGATTAATCCCATTAGGGAGAGTGCTACAACTGAAAGTCTAAAAAGAGTAAAATAATCTGCTGAAATATCAAAATTGAATGCAAGCATCGGAGAGTAGCCATACTCTAAAATTTCTCTCGAATTTAAGAGGAGATGCGTCGTATTAAGAAGTTGTCCGCTGAATAACTGACTTAGAAAGAGTAGCGCTAAAGAACTAAGAGGAGCTATCCACGTCCACATTGATACTTGACTGCTGTCGCACACACGGCGACTTCTAATCGCAAACATTCCAATTATTCCAAGCACTACTACAAATACTGACATTTCAGGAGACATCCAAATAGCCGTAGCGAAAGGTAGTGAACGAATCACCAGATAACCTCTGTGTTTTTTTGTAGAGGGAGCTAGAAAAGTAATAAGAGCCATCAAAGGAAATGCGTATCTTATAGCAATTATCGAATAATTAACTGACAATAGAATTGTCAGTACAACTGGTGCAATCTGGAGTAAATTTATTTTACTCTTGTTCCAAACCAAACTGAAAATCATGATTATCAAAGTTGAAAGTAGAATCCAACGTAATGTCAAGCCAACTAAACCGTCCTGTACCCAGATCATGCCACCATACGGGAACCAAAAATCCTTCATTTCTGTGTACCCCAGTGACTTAAAGTCATACCAGGCGTTGATTTGTTGGCTGTCAAAATCTGGTGACGAAACAATATTTTTAAGTCCTTGAACTTGTCCTTCTAGAAATGGTGTGGCAAGAGCCATTGCTACTAAGGAGTACCAGAGCTTGGGTGTGAGGAGTTTTACCTTGTTCTCTGATTTTGAGGGCGATTGACGCCGTATTTCTTTGGGCAAATTCCCAGGCCGAGAAGCTAGCCAGGCGAGACTAATCGCAAATATCCCGGTCAATAAAACTAAAAAAAGCATCCTGCTATTAACAATGTTTGGGCTTTGCCCCACATATGTACCGTACGAGATGGAAGTTTTGCCGTCGGAATAATTCGCTTCTTTAGGTCCAAAGAAGAAAAACAGCTTCACAAATATGAAGAATAGAACAAACAAAAATAGTGATTGTAGGATTCGAATTGAACTACTCGTAATTAAAAAAATGAACAGTGGAAGAATTACCCCTATCAAACTTACAAGAATCAAAGGAGTATTTGAGTTGTAAGGCACAAATAAATCTGCCATGAGATAGAGAAGTAGTCCTACTGTGATCCACTTGACACTCAAAACTCGATTTGCCGTAGTTTTCATGTTTACTTCCTAATGGTCAATTAACACCAATGATATCTATGGACGATTTGAATCAGCATTAATCTGATCCAAAATCCAGGTATATGTCTTTTCTAAGCCTTGTTCCAGAGTCATTTCAAAATCCCATGCTAGCACTGAGCGAATGAGGGAATTATCTGAATTCCGACCACGCACACCAACTGGAGCTTCCATTAAATGTTTGCGAGTTATTTTCTTGTTGGCGATGCGCGAAACAGTATCTACCAATTCATTTATTGTGACCATTTCCTCTGAACCAATATTGATTGGACCTGGAAAACTAGATTCAATTAAACGTCGTACCGCCTCAATACATTCATCGATATACAGGAAACTTCTTGTTTGCTGTCCGTCTCCCCAGACCTCAATCTCATCTTCAGTATGAGCGAGTGCTACTTTCCTACATATTGCAGCAGGTGCTTTTTCTCTGCCGCCATCCCAGGTTCCAAGCGGACCATAGATGTTATGGAATCTAGCTATGGCCACTGGTATCCCATAATTTCGATTATAAGATAAAAACAATCTTTCTGAGAATAGTTTTTCCCATCCGTACTCACTGTCTGGATTTGCTGGATATGCAGATTCCTCAGAACAGTTTGGATTATTTGGGTCGAGCTGATTGTGTTCAGGATACATGCATGCGCTACTGCTATAGAAAATTTTAGTCTGAACTAAATTAAATTTTGCCATGGCGTCAAGTACGTTTAGATTTATTAGCGATGAATTATGCATTATTTCTGCATCGTGCTCTCCTGAAAATACAAATCCAGCACCACCCATATCCGCTGCAAATTGATAAATCTGGCTGAAACTCTTTTCCCGCAGGACTTCATTGATTATTGCAGGGTCTCTTAAATCACCAATAATAAATTTATCTGCTGCACTATTTGAAAATTCAGGATTCTTTAAATCCACTGCCCAGACTGTGAATCCCTCCCCTTTAAGCCTATTGACCATATGGTTGCCGATAAAACCGCCACCGCCAAGAACTAATGCGTCCATTTGCACACTCCTTTTACTTCTTACTTTTGGCACAACCAGGGAAACAGCCTATAACAAGCACGTAAAATTTGTCAGTTACACAGGCGATTTGATTTTAAGTTATAGATTCCACAAAATTTAGGTTTCTTACCCGCTCAAATTGATTGATACCCTTAGACTCTAACCATGAAGAATGTCCTAGTTTTAGGCTCAAGTGGGCAAATTGGTGCATATTTGGTGGTTGAACTTCAAAACATGAATTACAAAGTGACTGAATATGATGTTGCAAAAGATCCTGCTCAGGACCTACGCCTTGACAATAATCAAGTATTAGAATTGCTAATAGAAAAATCAGACTACGTCTTCTTTCTTGCATTTGATGTTGGAGGCAGTGCATACCTAGAGCAGTATCAAAACTCTATTGAGTTTATTTCAAGCAACGTGAGACTCATGGAAAATACCTTTCGACTTCTCAATAAGTACAAGAAAGAATTTATCTTTGCAAGTTCTCAAATGTCTAATATGACTTACTCAACATACGGTGTGTTAAAACTTGTTGGAGAAAAATATGTCCAATCAATGTCACGGGGTCGAACGGTGCATTTCTGGAATGTCTATGGCTTCGAAACAGAAAAAGAAAAATTTCATGTCATAAGTGATTTTGCGATAATGGCAAAATTTAATGGCTTAATCAAAATGCGAACTACGGGTGCGGAGGAGAGGGACTTTCTTTATGCTGTTGATTGTTGCGAAGCCTTAATTCAAATCATGGAAAGGCATTCTCAGATTTCTAAGGAGAGTCTCTTGCACTTGACAAGCTTCAAATCTACAAAAATTATTGATGTTGCAAAAATTATTGCGTCACGTTACGAAGCAAAAGTGGAACTTGGAGAAAAAATAGATTCAGTCCAGTTGGATGCTCGGAATAAGGCCGATAATTATGTATTAAATCTCTGGAGGCCGAAGACTGAAATATCACAGGGTATTGCCAAAATCCTCGATAGAATTGACAAAGAATATGAAAATCCGGAGCCGTTCAAAGATATTTTGGATCGCTGAGTTATCATGGCTGAGACTGTATCAATATGTATGCCGGTGCTCAATGAAGTTGATGTTATAGAATTCGTGATTAATGAATGGTTGGAGGTAGTTAGAAAATTACCAAAAGGTAGTCATATTTTCATCGAAGATGGTGGTTCGGTAGATGGCACAAAAGAAGTCCTCACGGCTCTGCAGTTACAATCTGAGGATTTAATGCGCATTTCTTGGCGTGAGAAACCAGAAGGCTTCGGTGTCGCTGCTAAAAGATTGCTGTCTTCTGCAGACGCCGAATGGATCTTTTTCACGGATTCTGATGGACAATATGTCGCAAATGACTTTTGGTTACTTTGGAATAGGCGAGATGATCAGGACTTTATTCGTGGCATAAAATTAGGCCGACAAGATCCATTTCTCAGACGTGCCACAAGCTTGATTTGGAATAAATCAGTCCGGTTTCTTTTTGAATTACCAATCGGAGATATAAATGCTGCCTATCTCCTAATCCGCAGAGAATTTTTGAAGCAAATTCTCCCTTCTGTACGCTTATTACCCACAATGGTTTTGTCTGAGTTGATGATTAGATCAGCCATGGCAAATGCTAAATATGGAAAAGATATCTACATAATGCATCGTGCACGACTTTCTGGAGTGAGTCGGGCGACACCAACAAGCAGTTTGATTAAAGTAGGAATGAAGCAGATTCGGGGCTTGTTTGCGATTAAAGCGGACTACAGGATCCGCTCAGAAAAAATGAATATAAATTGATTAATTTTCTCTTATTGCTTATGTTGCAGCCATCTAGTCGGAATGAGTCTACCCTTACAGAGAAGTCACGATGATTAAATCGGCAAGAAAGGTAATTTTATCAAACACCTTAAGGCGAAAAAGATTTTTTGTCCTGCAATTTATTTCCCAGATATCCGTGTGGATTTCTCCTTGGGTCATTTCTACCGATGGTAACTTGTATCTCAGTTCTGCTAAATCGTTATTCACCAACAGTATGTATGAATTCTTTCATTTCATTCGGACACCAGGCTACCCACTTCTAATTAAAATTGTCACCCTCGATAACTTTCTGTTGCCACTTTTTATAGTGCAAGCTTTTTTGCTCGCCCTTGGAATTCACATGACCGCAAATGCTTTTGAGCGGATTAGGCCACATAATTCTAAAATCACTTTGGTGATCTCAATTTTGACACTACTTGTATTACGCGGCTATATCACAGGAGTGTTAAAAGAAGTATTGCTGTTGTTTATAATTTCTCTCTGTGTAGATTTCAATAGTCGATTATATGTGATGGAAGGGAGCAAGAAAGTTGGACCTGCTTTGGGCATTTATTATCTTACGATCTGTTTCTTAGCTACTATCACATTTCCAATATTAGGAATAGCGGCGATAGGGTCAACTTCATACTCTCTTCTTAGAAAAGCTTCCCTTCAGAAAATGCAAATTTTCTATACAATCTCAATTAATTTGTTTATATGCGGCTTATTTCTATTTTCTTGGTCTTCTTTTCAGGACAGCGCAATTGAATCCGGACGGAACAATTTTCCAAATTCGGCAACTGTGTCTCAGTTTCAATTTTTTGATTCACCTGAAAGAGATAAGAGGTTTGAACAGAGAATGCAGGCCTCAGCAGCAGTCCTAGGATTGGCACCTGAGAGATATGGTTTTGATTCGTATTCAATTGGCAGCGAGATAAAGAATTATGCTTTACCTACCTTCAACACAAATATCTATGATAGTCCTCTCGAGTGCGGGCGATACGATTCGATAGTGGAACCTACAAAATCATTTATACGGGACCTACGGGAGTCAAACAGATTTTGTAGGAACCAATTAACTTTAGAAGTTTCAAATTTTTTTAACCAAATAATGAGATTTGGGTATTTTCTTTGGGCTATGGGCTTCTTGGCTGGATTTGTATTTTCGATAATCAGATTTCGTAGTAAAGAGTTTCTGCTTTGCTCTTCAGTATTCATAATTTATGGGGGCTATGTGATCCTGGGCGCTGGCGCAAGTCGTTATGGAGCACCTTGCTTCCTAATTTCAGGATTCCTTTTAAATAGCTTGCTCCAAGATTTCAATTCCCGAGAGAAGTCACTCCAAAATGAATCTAGGCATACCAAGCGAAGGAACAAAGATTAATTGGTCAGTCTCTAAATACTATGATGCTTAATTTGGGGCTGAAATTTTGTTGTCAAAAAATGCACTATTTCCCGAGTGTTTTTCGGCCTGAATAGTCACCACTAGGTACTATTACTAATTGAATCAAATGTTTGGGGGACATTTTGGAAAAACCAGTTTGTATAATTTGCAATGAAAGACATTGGAAGCAATGGATGCTCCCTAAATTAGTTAACGTATCAGCAAGTGAACTTTATGGTGCCGCAGCTGGTATCTCGGGTACACAAAGCTTAATAAAATGTCAGTCATGTGGATTTATAATTGAATTCCCCAGACTCTCAGATAAAGAAATAATCGCTGGCTATACGTCAGCCGGGAACTCCGGGCATGACTCGCAATATTTGCAACGTGTAAAGTCTTTTGAATCTACTTTAAAGAGAAATTCAAATTTTCTTCCGCCTGCTCCTGGCCGCGTTCTAGATATTGGGTGTGCTGGTGGAGCATTTGTTGAAGCAGCAGGGAATCTTGGATACCAAGCTGAAGGTATAGAACCAGCAGTAGACTTAGTGAAATCGGCCCTTGGTAGAGGTCTGAATGTGCGCGAAGGAACCGCTGAAACTCTAGACTTATTGAATGGTGAAAAATACGATGTGGTCACTCTCTGGGATGTAATCGAGCATGTGCTTGATCCCGTAGTAACCTTGGATGCCGCGATATCTTTGTTGAAGCCCGATGGTGTATTGGTTGTCAATATTCCAGATATTGGAACACCCCTAGCCCGCTTGGTTGGAAAAAAGAATTGGTGGATTAGTTCAGTCCATGTTTACCATTTTTCTTCAAACCATATTGAGGCACTTCTGCTCCCACGGGGATTCAAAATTGTTAGTAAGAAAATGTTTTTTCAATCACTTTCTCTTGGATACCTTTTGGAAATTGCAAGGCAAATGAAAGTGCCCTTTGCAAATTTTGTTATAAAAATTATCCCCTTAAAATTTAAATCTCTTCCAATCCCTTACTATGCCAGCCAAACTACTCTCATCGGGAAACGAGCGCCTTTATAATGCAATCACTATATATTTTAGGTGCAGGCCCAGCAGGTTTAGGTGCTGCATACTCCGCTTCAAAACTCAAGAAATTTCAAAAAATTGTGGTTATCGATACAAATGCCCGTGCGGGAGGATTGGCCCAGACAGTGATTTGGGAAAATGTCGGTAAGCATGACTTAGGGCCACACAAACTATTCACTTTGGATGCTGAATTGCTTAAAGAAATTAAATCTTTTCTTCCAACAAAATTATGGTTAACTCGCAAGAAGGTGGCTAGAGTTTTTCAAGCTGGACGCGTGATGCAGTACCCACCCTCAATAATGGACATGATGGTGTATTTTAACATCAGATTACCAGCCGTAGTAATTCAATTTCTTGTCGCAAAATCCAGGCCGAGAAAAACCTCCAATAATCTGCAAGAAGCTCTGGTCAATTTGGTTGGAAAGTCATTAGCAGTGGAAATCATTTTACCCGCGGTGCGAAAGGTTTGGGGTGATCCACTCACTCTTGACGCTTCACTAGCCAAATCTCGAATTCAAATTCCAACAATTAAAGAAATTTTTGCAAGTATTTTCAAGAAAAATAAAGTTCAAAATCAATTTGAGGCATTGTTTTTTCAATATCCTGAAGGTGGTCTGAGCATATTATGGGATAGTATTCAGGCGCAAGCAGAAAGAAGTGGAGTAAATTTTCAATACTCAACGTCTGTGACGGCGATAAAAATTGATGGCCAAATAATTCAAGAAATAGAAATCGATTCTGGTGAAAGCCTGATAATTAATCAAAATGATTTAGTTATCAATACTATAAATCAAGATAGGTTTCTGTCACTTGCAGAAATGAGCCTGCACCTACCTAAATCTACTATGGATCTCGTACTAGTTTTTTTGCATGTAGAGAATAAGTTGAATGAGGTTAGTTGGTATTTTGTAGCTGACAATAATCTTCGCTCCCATAGGATTAGTAGTCAATCATCCTTTGATCCAGGAATGGTTCCAAGCGGCGATATAATATGCCTCGAGTTCATGGACCATAATGGTTCATTGACGAACGAGTACACGCTCGCCCTCGCAGAGACAGAATTCCGTACAATTTATGGAAACGAAATAAAGATACTTTCAAAAAAGGTAATCCGATTGAAAGACTCCTATCCAAAATTCGGAGATTCCGATTTGATAACTAATGCAAAGCACGCACAAATTCTCGAATCTATATCTAATTTGCTCTCAATCGGCCGCCACGGGGCCGGGCAATATGTCGGCTCTCTTGATGCATACGATATGGGAGCTAAAGCAACGATGTGGCTCAAGGATCCATCAAGTGCCCGCAAGGTTTCCTACAGGGAAATTACATCAATTTATCCCATTTTGGACTAAACGTGAAGGTACTTTTAGTCAACCCCCGTTGGGCCTTCGTAGCCGGCGACTACGCAGGAAGTGGCATCCCCTATTGGCCGATTAGCCTAAACATCCTTGGGGCATCCCTTGAAGAAGATGGTCATGAAGTTAAATATCTGGATTTACCAGCTATTGGGATTGATACGAAAACACAAAAAGGAGAATTGAATTTACAAGGTGCGGATCCAGTCGATTTTAAGAGACTATTCGTAGAGGACTTTGACTGTTTTGTAGTTTATGCAATGAATTATGCAGGAATAACTGAAACTTTGAATACAGTGGCCTGCATACGTAGTGTTAGCATAAAGCCAATCTTTTTATTACAAAATACACAAGCAGTCACTTCATTCCAGTTCTCTGAAAAAATCAAAATGGATTTCAGTGGAGTTGGAGTAAATACATTTCTTGAGGATGGCCCCTTATCGGCTCGACTTGTACTTAATGGGGGCTTACCAGTAGAATTTACGACTGGAAAAAGTGTAGAATTCAAGACTAAATGGTCTGTAGAACAGATTGATTCATACAATAAATTACCGTATTCGCATGGACCAAAAACATCCAAGTATGTTCCTATTTTAACTTCCCTCGGGTGCCCATTCGGTTGTGACTTTTGCGTAGTTCCTACGTTAACAAACCGTAAGTGGAATTACAGAGACTCGAGTAGTGTTATTGAGGAAATGTTGTACTATTCCACTAATTACAATATTCAACATTTTCAAATTGAAGACCTAAATCCAACAATTAATTGGCCTCGCTGGCTTGAACTTTCAAGTGAATTACTTAATTATGAATTTACCTACGCAATAGTGAGTGGGACTAAGTGTGAGTCAATCCCCTTGGGATATGGACCATTACTTTACAAAAGTGGTGCCCGATACATTTCAATTAGCCCAGAGTCAGGCTCAAGCAGATTAATGCAAGATATTGGAAAACACTTCGATCACGAGCACGCATTAAAACTTGTGCGAGAGTTCCGTAGGGCCGGCATACGGACCCAAACTTGCTTTCTCTTGGCTCATCCAAAAGAAGATTTCATGGATAAACTTAAGACTCTCCTTTACATGGCTAGATTAGCCATGGCTGGAGTAGATGAAATGGCCTTCTTTACAGTGGCTCCTCATCCGGGCAGCGCTTTAGTCCGACAGGGACTTTTGTCTCAATCTAAAGCCTCGGTTGTAACATTTTCAGGGGTGGGGCGTGACTTAAATTTTGGAACAAATGTGTACAGACTCTTTGTCATTCTCTACTATCTTGTTCTCAAATTCTCAAGACCAATTGCATTTTTTGGAGCGATTTTGCGTACCTTGCGTATGAAACCTCAAACCAAAACTGAAAACATTTTAGCACGGATAATTCATATGAAAAGGATGAGCTGAACAGTGCTGACATTAATAGTTATTCCATGTCT
>Ga0164295_10001572_pt1 | contig 18991 bp, 32 predicted proteins | sample GEODES006metaG_FD_111798 | JGI IMG/M metagenome (GOLD analysis project Ga0164295, IMG submission 111798) | Oligotrophic lake water microbial communities from Sparkling Lake, Wisconsin, USA - GEODES006 metaG | ecosystem: Environmental > Aquatic > Freshwater > Lake | place: USA: Sparkling Lake... | reverse complement strand
CTGGATTCCACCACACCCACACAACGAAAACAAAGATCTTTATGATCCGAGCAGAACCCCACTTCTTCCAGAACCTTCCAACAACGCTCGCATTTGGTTCCTGTTGCTTGTGTTACTGATACGTCCTTAGACACAACATCACTTGCGTCTAGGACTGATGTGGGAGGTTGTGTTGGACCAGATACCGTGGGCTTATATCCGCCTTTTTCAATAATCAATTTTTTATTCATTGTTATCTCCATAATATATTCTGAAATCTATTTTTGCCTCAGCCATCATTTCCCGACTACGTCGGAATGATTCCTGCCAGATCGTCACCATCAATCGTCATATCCATATTCCAACTCGTCGCACTTGCCCCGAAGACGCTCGATTTCTTTTGCGGCATCTACGAGTACTGCGTAGACTTCCGCATCAGATGCATCTCTTGCACGAGCCGACACTGTAATCCGAGCGTCTTCGATTCGATCAATAATATCAATCATAACAAATCTTTCAATTATAAAGCGGCGACTAGACCTTTTTCTTCAAGCTTCTCGCGCGCGATGATGTAGGATTTCACTAGGTCAGAACGAACGATGTCTTCCCTCGTAAACTCTATTATACTAAAGTCTCGCATTTCGTCAAGCACTTTGAAGAAGTCTCTGAAACCAGATTCTTCTCTTTTTCCACTGAAGTCATTCTGCTTGATATCACCAGCAAAAACCACTCTACAGTTTTTACCGATTCTTGTGAAGACAGAATGCAGTTCGTTAGCTGTCATGTTCTGAAACTCATCAACGATAATGATACAATCACTGAGCGTGATACCACGAACGAAAGAAGTCGTCATAAATTCAACAACGTTTTTGTTTTTGAGATATTCGTATGAATCACCTCTACCGAAAAGTTCCGCAAAGATTGCGTAGTAGGGTGCCTCGTAGACTTTGGATTTTTCTTTATTTGAGCCAGGTAGAAAGCCCATGTCTCTGGTAGGAACAACGCTACGGATGATTACCATCTTTTCGTGCGTTTTACGTTCCATTATGTCCTGCATACCAAGGTAGATTGATAAAAACGACTTACCAGTGCCAGCTGTCCCGATTAGCGCGAGATGTTTATTGTCATCATAATAATCAAATGTGCGTCGTTGGTTATCTGTTAGAGGGCTGATTTTGCGAAGATTGAAGTTAAACTTCTCTTGCACAACCTCCGAATTTTGATCCTTTGTTCTTTTTTCTTTTCTTGACAAACGCTTTTTAGTTTGATTGTTTGATACTGGCATTTATTCTCTCAAAAAGTGTTGACTGTGCTCCTCGTTAGACCACGACTGTGCGCTTTCTTGATTTCTTTGAGGCGGTCTCGAAACCCGTTATCGGGTTTACGAAGTCCAAGGCGAATTGAGTCACCGAGGGCAGGAGCAGAAGTCAGTTGTTGCTGAACTTGTGGATTCTCTCTAAGAAATTCCTCCCTCTCGCTGTTGGACATAATATCAGTCCATTCTTCGCCAGTATTTAGGTTTTTAAAACTGTAAGAGGGCATTAGCCTGATCCTTATCGTCTATAGTCTTCGTATTCATCATCATCCATTCCCATAATCTGATCAACATTCTTAGAGCGAATAAGATTCTTCATCCGTTTTTCTTTACGTTTCTGCTTGGTATCTTGATAGCTGTAACCTTCTTCTTCATCATCATACCAGTCGCGGCGGCTACTGAAATTCTTATTCTTAGACTTACTCATCGTAGTTTGATCATCCTCCTTACAGGATATTAGGAAATGCTTTGGCGACAACTTCTTTTGTCACACCGGGATATGGAATATGCTTTTCTTTGACGGCAAGCAACAGCTTTGCGTCGTCCGGGTCAACCGTCTCGAGTAGCTCAATAAACAATGCTTCTCGGCGAAGCTGCTTGAGATTTGGATTACCACCCTCAATGAACAGATACAACTTACGAGCTTCGGCGTACAGTCTATGTTGTTGATCAACAAGATCATTCGCCTTATACGGAGGAGCTCCTTCCGGTAGTAGCCAAACGATCTTAGGATCATACGCTCCACGAAGCATACTCTCTAAGGCAACGCTGTTGTTTTTACGAAGCCAGTCAATACGCTGGTTTTCGTCTGTGATCTCTGATGCTTTCTTTAGAATTTCAGCAACACTTAGTTTCATACAAAGTCTCCGATATTTTCCATAAGATTCTTAAGTCGATTAGCGATGAAATAATCCATCAGCTTGTTAGGCTTCTTACCTTGCTGCTGATCAAAACTCTCCATGATGCTACAGACAATGTAGTCGGGAATCTTAGTCAGGTCAATCAGCTGCTCATTGCGCTTGTAGTTACGCAGCATCAACTCCGTGCAGAAACGTTCTGGTTCTTGAGTGACCCAGACTTCTAGCTTCTTAGAACTGATGGGCTTCTGACGTTCACCAACAACCAGGCAGTTATCAGGGCTGAGGAAGTTCGGAATTCCGTCGCCAGCGTCACCCTTAATGATATGTTCCTTGAGGAACTGTTCTGGATTGTTGTGGGTGATGAACTTCTTCAGTACAGGATTATACTGACGAACGTTGATGTAACGCTGCAACTGAACAAAGTCTTTGTCACCAGACAGAATAAGGATCTTCTGATAATCACCGAATTCGCGACAAAGTGTGCCGATGATATCATCAGCCTCTGCAGTTTCAACGTCAATAACACGGTAGGGGAAAACGAGCTTGAGTTCCTCACGAATCTTATGCAAGCAATCGAAGATAGCCTTCCAATCAAGCTCAGAAGTCTCTCGGTTCTTCTTGCGATTCGCTTTGTAATAGGGGAACAGTTGTCGGCGCCAATAGTTTTTGTTATCACAAGCGATAACCAACTCGCCGTATTCTTCACCGAACTTAGCCTTGTAAGACCGGATTGAGTTTAGGACCATATGGCGAACCATACCTTCCTCAATTTCCGCATTGGTATGATTACCAAGTTGGACCATAATGTTGCTCAGCATAACCTGAGAAAGATCAAGGATAATCATTTTGTACGAGCCTTAGCTCTTTCCTTCCTTTGGTGTGATCACAATCTTAATCTTGTCGGAAACTTCTAGATTACCATCTTCATCGACTTGATCGAAGAGATTCTCTGCAATGAGCTGCAATGGATGAGGCAAGCCAGAAACCTTACAAAGAAAAGATCTGGCAGCTTCTACAATCAAAGCTCCGTGCTTCATATATTTTTCTTCGTCATCTTCGTCAGGTTGAAATCCTGCAACTGAAAAGCTTTCAAACAATCTAGGAACTACGAGCTCAAGGGTTTCCTGAATGTGAACTTGACGAACCATGTCAAGATTGTCTACGACTTCCTCGATAGTTTGAGGACCTCGAAGGTTCTTCCCAGGAAACACGATGATATTGTTTGCAGCATCCATAAGTTTATTATACCTGATTTTTTATATTAGTCAAGAACTATTTATAATTTTAGATCATTTCCCTGAATCGAATGATCCGTTCTAATCTTTTGAACAAGAGAATGTAAGATCATCATATGAGTGTCTTCTACAACCCCGTAGTTGTTCGCATCAACATGAATCACCACGTCCGCCAGGTGATCCTCTAAAACTTTTCCTCCTTTAAACCCCACGAGAGCGATCGTTTTCGTTCCAATAGAGTTGGCAAATTGTAGCCCACGCGTAATATTCGTAGAATTACCGCTAGAAGAAACTGCTATAGCGAGGGACGGTCTATGGTAAGAGATTTGATTCTGAAAGATATCGAGGTAACTCATATCGTTAGCCAGAGCAGTCAATAGAGGACCATTGCTTGTAAGGCTCGTGCACTTCGGTTTTAGATCAGTATCCGAGCGAACACCTTTGACGAAGTCAGCGCAGAAGTGATCAGCGATAGCGGCAGATCCTCCGTTACCGAAGATTACTACGTTGTCCATATTTCTCAGAAGCAGCCCATATGCTTCATCGATTTTTGTTTGATCTACAGCCATGGCTGCAGCGTAAAGTTTTACAGCGTAATTGGAAAAAGAATTTGATGCAGAAATCATAATGTTACAGCTGTGCTTCCCTGATCTGTAAAGTTGAAATTGAATCTTTTGTATTCGCGCATCGCGAGAGAAACTGATCCTCGACTAGATTCTGGAACGTAGAATAGCATATAGCCGCCACCGCCAGCACCAAGAAGCTTTCCGCCGAGAGCGCCAGCACTCATACCTCTCTGATACATGAAGTCAATATCGGAATTTGAGATTTTGTTTGATAACTTCTTTTTGGTTTTCCAGGCTTCGTCTAACAAAGCTCCGAAGTCATCAATTTTGTTTTTTTCCAGATAACCGAGCGCCTGTTTAGCGAGGTATACCAATCTGGTTGTATTATCGAACGCGTCAACATCGTTACTGATGTTATTGACCTGATCGGCAAGGATGTCTGTTGTGCTTCTACTTATGCCTGTAGAATAGCACATAAGGTTGTCGTTCAGCTTACGGAGAACTGCCGACCCAATATTCAGAGGAGTGACTTCAACTCCGGATGAATCAAACCGGATAACATTGAACCCACCATATGCTGCTGCATACTGATCTTGCTTGCCAATCGGTTCGCCACAGAGATCGATTTCAATCTCACAAGCAGCCTCTGCAAGATCTCTCTTGTTATGAAGTAGAACCTTATGAGCGTACAATGCTTTCAACAACCCTACGGTAAAAGTCGAAGAAGAACCAAGACCTGTACCCTTTGTAGGAACATCCGAGAAACTACAAATCTCGATGTTATTCTTGATGTTGAAATATTTCAAGGCTTCTCTGATACGATTGTGTCTCAGCTGTTCAACCTTGTCAACAACTTCCATCTCTGAATAGACCGCTCTGATGTGATTAGTTTGACATTTGTTCAGAGCAATCTGTATATTCTTATCGATTGTAGTCGAAATGACCATCCCAGGATTTTTAGTGACACATTGATTGTAATACTGGGGAATATCTGATCCCCCTCCGAAGAAACTAACTCGGAGGGGTGTTGTTGATACTATCATATGCTGTATTTGAACATCTTCTTAGGGATGCCTCTAGAACCGACTGGGTGCTGTCCCTTCAGCGTAAGAAGCATGGTTTCCCATTGATGTGCAATCTTATCAATATTGAAACGACTATCGGCGTAAGTCTTCACGTAACGTAGGTAGTTCTGAGTGCTGTCTTCATGAATGATACCGATAGCATGATCCAAAAGCTGATAGAACTTATTGGCGTGAAGGTTGTGATCTTCATCATACTGATAAATCGCTGTTAGATTACCAGAAGTGTCAGTAAGACCGGCAAGATTAGGGTGAATACAAAGAGCTCCAGCACTCATTGCTTCAATAAGAGCTCGGCTGTTACATTCCTGCCAGATAGAAGGATACGCAAAGATGTGAGCTTTCTGTTGAGCTTCTCTAACTACTTCGTTAGGAGCAAACCCGTGATAGACTATATTTGGGTGATTTTTGCATTTTTCGAAGAGGTCTTGGAATTGTTTGTCCGCTTCGCCCCAACCATAGATTTCAAAGCTCGAAAACACGTCAAGGTAAATGTTTGAGTGTTTCTTACAAAGCTCTTCAAACACTGGCACAAGAAGAGCCAGCCCTCTTTGCGGTGTTGATGTATAGATAAGTCGAATCTCTTCATTGGTTTTTTTCTTATAATCGATTGGTACGATTGGAGTGTCAATCACCGCGCACTTATCATTTGGAGGAATCCCCAAAGTGTTCAGGTATTGATTGTATTGCCAGTTACCGCAAAATACCATCTTGTGGAAACGGTCTCGGCTGACAGCATCCCTGAGATGATTAGTTTCTGGATCTTGGGGAAGATCGTGCAACCAATACACTCTAATCTTGTCTTCCTCAATATTTCTAACTCTAGAGCAGATAATCTGAAACTCGTCAGCTAGACCCTCTGGCATACGAGCAGCGATCGCGCGCTTAACCATTTCAGTTCCGCCAAAAGACTTGGCAGAGATTTCATTTTCTTCGAAACTCATTTCGATACTCCCACGCAGATTTGATCATTATGTCTAAGTCATGATGTTTATACTTGTATTGGAACCCAGTTGTTCTGATGAACTTATTTGGATTTGCGACTAGGAACGGCGGATCGCCTACTCTCCTCAAGCCGACTCTGTATTCAACTTTCCTACAAAGGTTGTTGAACATCTCGACAATATCTAGAACAGAGGTTCCTGTTTCGGTTCCTAGATTGAACTTGAATGAACAAGGATCCTTGTCGCTCAGGTATTTATCAGCGTGGATTAGAGCTCTGCAGACATCGACAACGTGTAAGTAGTCCCGGACACAAGTACCGTCTTTGGTGTCATAGTTGTCACCATGAATAACAAACGGTGTATCACCCATTATGGCTTTATCACAAAGTTTATTGATAATGTGGGGAGTGTTTGGTTGCTGCCCAACGTCGCCATAAGCACCAATGACATTGAAGAATCTAAACGAAGCTGCTCTCAATTCCTTGACTTGATAGGAAGCATCAATCATCTGCTCGCACCAGAGCTTCGAAAGACCGTAGTTGTTCGGGGGGCTGATTCTACTTGCTTCTGTAACAACCTTATCAGTTTCGTCGTAAACCGCTGCCGTGCTCGCAAAGACAAGCTTGTGAGTCGGCTTCAAATTCTGTAGGAGCTTGAGAGTCTTCGAGGTGTTGTTCTCAAAATACTCAAGAGGCAAATACGCGCTGGGACCAAGTAAGCTACTTGCCGCGAGATGAAATACAGTCGCTTCGGGATAATCTTTGAATACTTGTCTCGCGGGCGCGCTGGAAAAACAATCACCAAGGAACTCATCACAATACTTTGTTCTGGTCTTGTTTGTCATCCAACATTTTAGCGCATCGGGATCGTTGTCAATTCCGACAACGTAGTAGTCATTTTCTTTTAGAACTTTAGTAAGAACTGAGCCGATGTAACCAAACGACCCAGTTACTATAGCTACAGGTTTCATCGCTTAAGATACACCGCATTGATAGAGGTGAGACGACCAAAGTTCTCAAGTGGATCAACTCGCATCAATCCATGATCATTATGTAAAGCATCCCACCAAGGTTCATCCTTCAGTGTAACGTGGTATCCTTCGTCTGGGAATGTAGCAATACCCGCAGTAAAGATTCCACCTTGCTTTAGGTGATTGTTGATGTTTGTAAGCACTTGAACCAAGTCGGCTTCATGAATATGCTCGAGCACATCGAATGCCGAAATAACATCAAACTCGATACGATTACCTTCGTCGTCTAGAACTTCAAATGGCTTGGTGATGTCAGCAGTGAACAGGTTATTCGGAATCTTTGGCCATTCGCCATGTTCATTCTTCATACCGTAATCACTACCTTCGATACCGATAGCAAGAACATTATTATTCAAGAATTGTGAAACAAACCCACCACCAGCACAACCAAGATCCATGTAACGCATCTCTGGTCCGAACCTACGAATAAGTTCCCTCACATATGCGCCATTCTTGGTATTGTCTTGCTTTGTGCCATGAGGAACGATATGATCATGACTCTCATAAGCAATCGGGAAATCAGTAACAACTCTAACCATTTTTAATTCTTCTCCTCAATTCAGAACTACTCCAAGTGTGATACCTCGGAATCAAAATAATCTCTATGTTTCGTTCTCTACAAATTTCCATACCAGTGTAGGATCTAAACGCATAATCTGAACCTATGAATCTTTTATTGATATTCGCGGTCGATAAAAAATTCACTAGATCCAACTCCGTGTCATACGGAAAGATATCGTTGACAGCGTTCAGCGCGCCCAGCTGAATGTGTCTTTCTAAAGTAGACTGTATGGGTCTGTTCTTCTCCGGACGATCAATAGTTGGGTCAGTATGCAACCCAACAACCAAATAATCACATTGTTTCGCGGCACTATTCAAAAGATGAATATGACCGGGATGTAGTAGGTCAAATGCGCCGCAAGTGAACCCTACTACCATCAGTTAGTTTCCAGAGTAGCCTGACGCTTCAAAAAGGCTCGACGTAGAGACTTCGCGTCAAAGTACTTCACAATCAAATCTTCGACGATACGTTCGTCGAATGGCTTACAACTGAATACATCGAGGTAGATCTCTCGATCCTGATTAGCGAAGTGCGCGCAGATATTGCTAGTTTCAATCAGCTGAACAAGGCTGTAGCCTTCCTTGTTACCAGCGCCGAAGTTAACAATCTGCGGTTCGCCATACGCAACCATGTCAATATCCTTGACTAGCTGCTTATTGAAGTTATAGATATTGTCATAGTTGGTCATCTTTTCGATGTCACAACCAGCGGCATCCACGATAGCGTGATATCCCCAGTAACGTTCAGTCATTTCTGTTTGGTTTCCTTTTAGTATGCGGTCTTGGCTTCACAGTAAAAGACGGAATCAATCCGGAAAGAACGCCAACCGTTCTCGCCTAGATCCCAAACTGCGATAACGTCGGGATTTTCCTTATGGAAAGTCTTTTCTTCGGTTTGCTCCTCAAGACTACGCTGGTAGCTCTCGGGTAGCATATGCTTCTGAAGAGTGCAGCGCATGACTCGATTCTCTCCATTAGCCTTCGTGAAGTGAACTTCCAACACTTGGGTTCGAAGATCCTTCAGCAAGGTGTCACGCTGGTACATAATATAGCTCCTAACCGTTCAATTGAATCTGAGAATCATTATTCGAATTCAAATGTTCCCTAAGCTGATTATAGCCTCCGATATAGAATCCGTCAAGCACTATTATCGGGAAAGACTTAGCTTCCGGAAACTTTTCTAGGATTTGTTCTCTAGAGAAATCTCTATCGAGCTTCAGTTCGCTATAAGGGATTACTTTGTCCATAAGAGCAATCTTAGCCATCTGACAATATGGACAACCTTCTTTCGTATATAGCTCAACGAACATCAGCTGATTGTTTCCATAGCAGCTGCGCGAAGAGTGGAATACACAGCTTCTTTATCACTGAGACCGCTGAAATAGTTTGAATACTTTTCAACAGCTTCTGTTTCGTGGATAGCCAGAACCAGACGGAACTGCTTTGCTACAACCGAACCTCTACCTAACTCCCGTGGTGACATCTGAACTTCACCTTCAACAAGATAAAGTTTCGGTTGTCCGATTAAAGCATCAGCCCGCTGAACTTGAGATGTTAAAATCGGGCTTGGTAGCGGTTCTGATGGAGGAACCAACAGCGCAGCATCTTGAGTCGATAAAGTCCAGGCTGGTTGCTCGTTCCTTACGACTGTATACGCAGTATTCTGATACGAATTATCAAACATTCCATCGTCTCGTTCGTAATCGAACTCTACAGGCTCGACAACTTCATTATCAGTAATCTTGTTCTTTGAACCCTTGGGTCTTGGCATAATCTTCTCCTTAATAAAATTCAACAATTTCATCTGCGATTCCATACTTCACAGCTTCTTGGGCACTCAGCCAGACGTCTTCTGGAGGTAAGAGATACTTTCTGACCTCTTTTTCACTCAACCCTGTGCACTTTATATAGTGATCTATAAATCGTCTGGAAATATTGTGGATCTCTTTTGATCTAGCCATCAACTCATGTTCTTTTCCCCAGAAGATCGAGGAGAACTGATGGCTAAGAATACTTGTGTTTTCCGTTATGTAACGATGACCTTTTTTACCAGCGATGAACGCCAGTAGCCCACAGCTTGATATCTCTCCGAGACCGTAAGTGTAAATCGGTACACGGGAGCCTTTCATTACATCAATCAGGCTGAAAGCTGCAGATACATCGCCACCGGGAGAGTTGAAAATGATCTTCATGAACTTCGGTGTAGTCTTCATCAAGTTACGTTCGATGATGAACTTGATCGCATTAGAAGTAGATTCATTAGTGAAATCTTGATGGAACAAATAATAATTGTGATCCTCAAGAGTCTTCTTTTCGTCTTTCGTCATATCGATCCTCGCTGATTACATTATCTCGACTTGCAGAACCATAACACCTCTACTCTCAAATCCGAGAGCTCTAGCGGAGCCAAGAGAAAGATCGAATTCTCTGCCTCTGATGTACGGTCCTCTGTCATTTACTCTAACTGTTACACTCTGCCCATTATCGGGATTAGTGAATCTCACAATTGTGCCAAACGGTAGAGAGCGGTGGGCGACAGTTAAACCCAGAGGGTTATATTGTTCACCATTGGCAGTTACTCTACCATGTCTATACCAAGATGCCTTGGCGCTGTACCTACGTACAACGCGTCGTTCCTTGGCGGCAGCGTTGTTATCGCTTACCTCTTGAACTTGAGCGTTATTAGTTTCAACTGTTACAACCACAGGGATTGCTTCAATCGTATCAGCTTGTGGGCTGATAACACGTTCCTCCGTCAAAATGTTTTCACGTGCAATATTGTTATTTTGTGCTGCGTCAGAGACGCAAAATAGTAAAACGCTCAAACCCAAAAGCGCGACTAGTGTGCGCTTTAGCAAAGTTTGATCTCCTAATTTTTGTTAACGGGTCAAAACCCATTCCCGCAGTATGCGGTCGCGGAAAGCATTTGGTATTTATGCTGCCAACAGACCCTTGTAACGATCCGCAGCAATACTAGCTGCAAAGGCAAAAGGTTTAACCTTTGGCTCGATGTTACAAGTACCTATGATGTAACCGATGGCTTGAGTAACGACGCATGAAGAGCCGTAACGTTCATCGGGGTTGATATCAAGGTGAAGCTCGCAGAATCTGTCTCCAATTGCTTCCTGGAGTTTGTAATACAGTTCCTGAACCTTGTATGCTTCGTTCATCAACCTAAGTGCTGGTCTGTTTACCTTACGATCGTAATCTAGCTCTCTTGTTACTTCGCCAAAGATTCTACAACCGTGTTTGCCATCGATATGAACAACAACGACCGTAGCATAATCAGCATACCACTTTCCCTTAAGCTTGAATCGTTCGGAATCAGAGCCGATGTAGATCTTCGATGTTGGTGAGCAGGTTTCGATATAGGCTATTACTTCGTTCATGTTCATATTCATGACACTACTTCTTTCTATTATTTTGCTGCTATCCCAACAACCTCATTATACTAGATCCCTGGGAAAAGTCAAGCTTTTTTACATGCGATCTGTGAATCTTACACATGATCCAATCGTTATAATACTTATCAGTTTCGAGAACTGAGCATTGAAACTGGAATTTTGCTTCGTGGTAATTGCATTCGCCTTTACTTTTACAAAACATTAGAATCTCTCGGGAGAACTTGTCTTCGCCTAGAGCTTCAACGTCGGCTATGAGAGTTTTGTTAGAACCCCAATACTTCTTCCAGTCCGACTCGACAAGGATCTTTTTCTTTTTACCCTTGACGATCTTACTTCTTCTAAACTTCAGAAGCTTCTTACCGATGTATTTCTTATTATCAATCAAGTTAGTAATGCAGTAGACGAAACCGACGTAATTATCTAGAACAGTTTCATCTACAGGCTGTGATTCGAAAATCCATGACATAGAGGGGCATCCTTTTAACCCCTCTACTTATATCAGAATTGTTCACGACCTCCATCTGGCCATTCGTCTTCTTCGTCTTCGTCTTCTTCAGATTCAAACATTTCTTCAAGCAAAGTATCAAGCACCGGATCAATGTCGGTGCATTCTTCTAACGTGTCACAATCGTGATTTTGAAATGATTCTATAAGTCTCTTATACATTATGAGCTTACGTGCGTCATCATCTACATTATCCGCAATTATTTCTGCAACATCACTGAAAAGTGAAGATCCTGAACTCCATCCCATTATAGTGTCATCCCTTTGAATGTTTCTGTTGATACGTCTTTCTTCACACCACCGACAATGTAAGATGTAATCTGAGTCTCCTGTGGCGCGACTTGAACCTCGCCTCCGCTGATCCACTTTTGCGTCCAGGGTAGAGGATTTGATCCGGTCTTATATAGTGTTGGCAAACCTACAGCCTGCATACGGCGATTTGTAATCCACTCAACGTAATCACAAAGAAGCTGTTTATTCAAACCGATCATAGAACCATTCTTGAAAAGATATTCAGCCCAAGCTTTCTCCTGCTCGGCAGCGGACTTGAACATCGCTACGCAATCATCACGAGTCTCTTCTTTGATCAACGCAAAATCGGGATCGTCCTGAGGAAGAATCTTAAGAAGCTGCTGAGTTCCTGCCAGGTGAAGGTTCTCATCACGAGCAATCAACTTGATGATCTTCGCGTTTCCTTCCATCTTTTTTAATTCAGCAAAAGCCCAGGAACAGGCAAAACTTACATAGAAGCGGATACCTTCAAGGATATTGACTGATGTAAGAGCCATCCAAAGCGCACGTTTGTGTCGATAAGGCGATGGGGTGTTATGAGCATGCCAATTCAATGCCGCACGTTGATTCAGATCAATCAGATCGTCGTAATACAAGCTGATATCCTCGGCGCAATCAACTATCTCCTGCATATCAAGAATACCATCAAGAACCTTTGACGGATCGCTATAGACATTACGAATGATATGTGTATATGAACGTGAATGAACAGACTCGCTGAACGTCCAGGCGATAATCCAGTTCTCGAGTTCTGGAAGCGAAGCGATAGGGCTGAAAGCTGCCGTTGGCGCGCGACCCTGAACTGAATCAAGAAGAATCTGTCGCTTCAGGTTGCTGGTGAAGATGTGTTGCTCGTTCTTCGTCAACTCACGAAAATCCTTTGTATCGCGAGTCAGGTCAACTTCTTCCGGAACCCAGAAGAACCCCATCTGCTGCCGAGTCAGCTTCTCTAGAAACGGATACTTCTGTCTATCAAATCTAGCAATGGTCGGAGCATTATCGAAGAATGCTCTAGCCTTCAGGTGATCCTTTTTGTTGCTAGAATCGAATACGTTGTAAGTCATTTTTTATTCTCTTCCGATTGTAATGTTTTTATCTGCTCTAATATCTTTGTTCGACCAAGTCCAACATTCACCGGTTTCGTTCTGAAAACAAACCCACATCAAATCGTGCTCGATTCCGTAATCAATCAAAACATGAGCCAGTCCCTTGCCAAGAGGTGTTACTATCGGCAAGGGTGGATTTAGCTGTATTAGATTTTGCATGCGTCGCAATCCTCTTCAACAAGAACTTCAGACACAGGTTTCGGAGCTTCGACATGTTCGCCAGCACCGTCAGCTGTATTGAAATAGTAAAGCTGCTTACCGCCGTAGCGATAGAACATCACTATGTGCTTTATCAGCTCGGACATAGGGATCTGCTCTTCCTCATAGAACTTTGGATTGTATGAAGTGTTGACGGAGATACCCTGGTCGATAAACTTCTGTAGCACAGCGCAAATCTTCAAGTAGCCTTCCGGAGACTTTTGATCCCATAACAGGTCATACTTATTCTTCAGCTTCCGAACCTCGGGAACGACTTGTTTCAGAACGCCATCCTTAGATTGTTTTACTGAAACAAGTGAACGCGGAGGCTCGATACCATTGGTTGAATTGCTGACCTGAGCAGAAGTTTCTGCTGGCATCAAAGCCATGAGTGTCGAGTTACGGATACCATTCTCGCTAACCATTTCGCGAAGCAGGTTCCAATCCATATTGTAAACCGGATGGACTAGTTCGTCAACTTCTTTTTTGTAAGTATCGATAGGAAACTGACCATAGTGGTATTGAGTTTCCTGAGACAGAGAACATTGCCCTCTGTCGCGCGCGAGCTCGACAGATGCCTTGATCAGATAATAAGACCAGGCTTCTGCATACTGATGGATCTTTTGTAGACCTTCCTGAGTTATATACTGATAGCTAAGGTCGTTACGAGCAAGCCAGTAAGCAAAGTTGACAATACCAACTCCAAGCGGTCTTCTCGACATTGTAGATTTTTTTGCTGCCGCGACCGGATAATCCTGATAGTCGAGGAGCTCATCCAAAGCACGGACAACAAGAGTGCAAGGACGTTCAAAATCACTAGGATCACGAATCTTTCCCCAGTTGATGGCGGCTAGTGTGCATAAAGAAATCTCTCCGTTTTCGTCATCAAGGTTATTTAGAGGCTTGGTCGGAAGATCGATCTCACAGCAAAGATTAGACTGTTTGATTGGTGCCTTGAACTTATCAAAAGCACCGTGATCATTTGCGTGATCAACGTTCATCAGATAGATACGTCCAGTATCCTTTCGCTCTTGAACAAAAGCTGAGAATAGATCAATCGCCGCTACAGTCTTCTTTCTGATGTTAGGGTTGTTCTCCGCTTCAATGTAGAGTTCGCGGAAACGATCGTTGTCTACAAAAAATGCGTCGTAAAGTTCGGAAACATCATTAGGGCTGAAGAGAGTAATATTCCCTCCGGTCAGAAGTCGCTCATACATCACCTTGTTGAACTGAATACCGTAATCAAGATGGCGAATACGATTTTCTTCGGTTCCCTTGTTGTTCTTCAAAACAAGCAGGTCTTCAACCTCTAGATGCCATACAGGGTAGTAGAGGGTTGCTGCTCCACCACGTACACCGCCCTGTGAACATGACTTGACTGCTGCCTGGAAAAGCTTGTAGAAAGGAATGACCCCAGTATGAGAAGCATCGCCGTTCCGAATAGGGCTCCCAATAGCACGAATCCTACCTGCACCAATACCGATGCCGGCTTTCTGCGAGACATACTTGACAATCGAGCTCGTTGTTGCATTGATTGAATCTAACGAATCATCTGTTTCAATTAGTACACAAGAAGAAAATTGGCGCTGGGGTGTTCGTAGACCAGCCATGATAGGTGTAGGCAGGGAAATCTCGAACGTAGATACTGCATCATAAAATTCCTTTACGTACTTCAAACGGGTTTCTTTAGGATAGCGACGGAAAAGAGTCATCGCGATAAGCATGATTGCCATCTGCGGAGTTTCATAGAACTCACCAGTGACGCGGTTCTTTACAAGGTACTTACCACGAAATTGTTCCATACCGGCGTAAACAATGTCAAAATCACGGTCATGGTCGATTTGCTTGTTAAGCCAATGTAGATCCTCTACGGTATAAAAATCGCGGATTTCCTTATCATAATAACCTTTCTCTACAACGTTGTCGACGTGAATGCCAAAATGAATAGGATCAGGCTGACCATACACTTCCTTGCGGAGATTGTAGTTGATCAAACGAGATGCAACATACTGGTAGTTTGGATACTCTTCTGAAATCAATTCAGAAGCTGCCTTGATCAGAGTCTCATGAATATCTGTAGATTTGATCTTGTCGTAGAACTGAACTCGAGACTTCAATTCGATTTCGCTAGCGGAAACGTTATTAAGATCTTCACAAGCCCAAGCCACGACGCGATGGAACTTGTTTAGATCTAATGGCTCAAGCTTGCCGTCTCTTTTTGTTACTCTGATCATGTATTATTATCTTTCTGTTAGAAACTTGAAAAGAAAAGTCAGCTCATTCCAAGCGGACTCAGCTACTTTCCTATGCTCCTTCTGTGTGCCGTTTTCCATACGCAACTCGCAGTAATGTATCCAGGAACGAAGAGTTCCGTTCATATACATACGAGAACGGGTCAAACCTTCGGGAAGTACTGCTCGGGCTTGTTCTTTAGCAATGCCGTTTTCGATCGCCCATTCGTATGCGTATCTGGTCATTACAATAATGTCTTCTTGCAAATGATCCCAGTTGTTTTTCAACTCGCTATTATCAGTTTCAATACTGTTCTGACGGTTCTTCGTGTCCTGAAGTCTTGCTTCTCGATTTACGAACCCAAGATCCTTTGTAGGATCAGCATACCGTTGTGAAAATTCTTGAAACGAGAATGAACGATGACGTAGAATCTGTCGAGCAATGTCACGTGTTGTATCTACCTCCATAACTACATTAACCATCTCGAAGATCGAGAAGTGTTTGTTCTTGATACAATACCTAAGCAGCTTTTCGGAAGTCTCTGTGTTCATCTGGTTAGATGGATTAGAGACTCGTGCCGCGTAGGCGATAAACTGATCTGCCGAACCAACACCTTCGATCAGAGGGTTGGTGATTGCGACTATCTTTGCTGTGTTCATTTAGGGAATAACCTCCAAGCTTTAACCCAAGTGCGATGCATTTCATTTTCTTTTACAATCTCTTCAGCCAATTCTTTCGAGTGAGTCGTGCATACAACACACTTGAAGTCGCTCAGATTTTGAGCTATTGACGAGAACTCCATAACCACATATTCAACTGCCCATTCAAGACCTTTCGGTGGTTTTTTGTAATAAACCAGACGACCCATCACACTTTGCTCCATGTATTCAATGCCAGCTTGGCTCGTAGGTCATTATATGTATGAGTGTCAATAATGTATCGAACAAAATCAGTACTGAGACCTGCCAAGATCATATCATTCACATCCTTATGTTCAAGGTTAGATGGCCATATACATACATTATACCCGTTAATGATGGCTTTGTCAAGCTTTTTCTTTGTGTCAACTGATCTTGGTTCGTTATCGTATACAACTACCAGATTCTTCTTAGGAAGATCTTTCACTGTTGAAACAAGATCACCACCAGCAGTAGCAATGCTGTTCGGCACAAACATAGAATCAATCGGACCCTCGAATACGTATGTTTTCTTATTGAAATCAACTGAGTCAAGACCATACACCTTGGGCGTCGTTTCATCGTTGACAATAGTTATATAGCGCGTCTTGCTTTTACTATCAAGAGCTCGACCCTGAAACGCATGCATGTTCTTTTCTGTATCAAAGAACGGAATCAGTAGCCTAGGTTCGTCATAGAGCAAAGATACAATATCAAACTTACCTGGTATAATATCATTCGTCCAAGTAAAGAACTTAGGACAAAAGAACATCTTTGCGTGATATGGATTGGGGATTTGGCGGTTTGAAACAAAAGCTTTACAAGGATGATCAGCGCTCAGCTGACTTACCTTCTTCAAATCCTTCAGAGGACCAGACTGTAAGAATACCGGCTTCTTCATCTTCTCAACGAAGTCTTCAAGTTCTTTCTGCTTAGGAGACTTCTCATCCTTCAGTTTCTCAAGGCTGAACTCAGAATACAGCTGGAAGTCCAGGTTCTTTAGGAAGTTGTTGAAATTGTAAGTAAGCTCGCAATTGTGACAATGAAACATTGTGTTACCTTTTTTGGTATACACATAGCCACGAGCTCTCTTCCTATCAGTCTCCGAGTCACCGCAGAATGGGCAAGAAAAACAGTAAAGAGATGATGACTTACGCTTGTAGTTTCGAAGTCGATTTGATACTAAACTGATGTACTTTGACTCTAACCAATGCATCTTCCATATCCGTTATCATTATCACATTACTGATTATACCCGGATTCTGGAAAAAAGCAAGGATTATTTTAGTGTAAAAACTTATTCAACAATATAGGAGCTGCCCAACTTACTACTGTAGCAGCGCCGACAGCCATCCACATTGTCTTTTGAATCGCTTCGATTTTGACGTTCTGTTCAATGTGTTGTTTTGTAGAGCTTTCGCGAAGCATATTGGTTTCGGTTCTAATCGTGCTGTAAACATCTTTCAAAATGTTATCAACTTCGGTTCTACGTTTGTCTATTGAAGCGACAATGTTGTCCGCATTTTTTTCTTGTTGAATGATTCTGTGTTCATGAACCGCCAGCATTTTTGAAAGATCAGAGGCAACTATCGCTAATCTTGAGATTGCGTCATCGATTTTGTCTATACGTTCTTCTGACATTATTTTATCAACTTTCTTTTGAATAATGGAAAAAGCTGACGAAGCTTCTTTTTCTTCGGATAAACGCCTGGTTCACCTTTCGGACCAACGCCAATACCGTCGATTGCGCCACTACCCGCTCCATTCATAGCACCAACCGATGCCGTATCTTCTTCGATCTTCTTATTCATTATTGATTTTCCGTAATGCTGAAACTATAATGATGTCAAGCGGGATTCCATCAGTGTAAACTTTCTTGTGTTCGCCAACATTATTTATAACTTCAGGGAGTGCATTGATCATAATCAAAAAGGGTTTGATGTGTTGAAACTGTTTCTCGGCTTTTAGGAATAGGATCTTAGCCAGATGAACGTTGAAACAATTGTGGAGAGTGATGATGTGGTTGAGAATTAACCGCTCCTTCAACTCTCCAGTCTCTTTGTATCGCGTTATCAACTTCTTGACGTATTTTATTCTGTCAAGATCTTCCATGAACTCGTCAGTGGAAGTCATACCAGGATTGTCATACACTTTCGCACAGTAAATCAAAAAGTTCTCATCAGTTAAATGTTCATTCATTATATTACTTTATCTATTTACGTCTACATATACGCCTGTATTTGCAGTTGTTGTACTTAAAAAAGTCATTTTAATCAATTGACCAGAAACAGGAACTGGAGTTGTGCACGCACCAGTAATTTGAGTGTTAGTTATACCGGACAACGTAATCGAGTTAGTCGTTGTGGGGTTTACCCAAACTTCAACCTTTCTACCAGCCGAATAATTATTCGTGGTAAACGTACTAGAGTTATTCGGTTGAACGAGTACTATCCGATCGGTAGAGAAGTCAATAACAAGAGAATTAACCACACCAGCATTACGAATATTTTGCGTATTTAAAGTATTAGCAAAATTAGTCACAGTAATTGTTTTTGTATTAGCTGCACTTGATGGACTTGATAAGATGACTACCCTGTCATTTGCAGACAGGGTAGTTGTTACTGCTAATTCACTTACTTTTTTAGCGTCATTCGCCATAAGAAATACTCCTAGTTTTTAGTAGTATTTATTATGATTCATGGAATACGATATCGTCGTTACCGTCAGCTGTTGTTGCCGGAGTACCATAAGCGGCAGTCTGCGCACCAAGTGAACCCATGGCTACAAGAGTTTCGTAGTGAACACGACCAGCGCGACCACCAGTACCTTCTCTTCTTAGAACCCAACCAGCGTGTGCAACACCGCCATTCTTTGCCCCGCGAGCCAGAATAACACCAGTTGCTGTATCACCAGTCAATGTATGGGTTTCGCCAGCTACTGCAACAGTCGTTGCAATATCTACGTTAGATCCACCCAGAGTTGTTGAAAGAGCGAGACCAGTTGTATT
>Ga0164295_10001571_pt1 | contig 18993 bp, 19 predicted proteins | sample GEODES006metaG_FD_111798 | JGI IMG/M metagenome (GOLD analysis project Ga0164295, IMG submission 111798) | Oligotrophic lake water microbial communities from Sparkling Lake, Wisconsin, USA - GEODES006 metaG | ecosystem: Environmental > Aquatic > Freshwater > Lake | place: USA: Sparkling Lake... | reverse complement strand
TGCGCCGCGGCGCGTTTCGACATGGCGCCGAAGATCAGCTCTTTCAGGCCGGCACTGGCGGCCTTCATGGCGACCGCCAGCAAGCCGGGATCGACCTCGCGCAACACGAGCTGCATGTCCTTCTGCGACAGGCCGAGCAGATCTTCGAAGATGAACTGCTGGCTTTCCAGTTCGGCGGCGAGATCGGCATTGACGCTCATCAGTGCATCGAGCAGCGCACCGCGGCCGCGCGCCTTCTTGATGACCGCCGCCGTGAAGTCCGTGCCGGCCAGCCTGGCGGAATCGCGATTGGTGCCGACCCCGCGCAACTTGGCCTCCAGATCGGCCTCCAGCCCGGCCAGATCCTGGATATTCACCGGCTGCAGCGTCGCCAGCCGCGCCGCCACATCGGGTTGCAAGGCTTCGGGCAGGCCATCCAATGTGGTCGCGGCGCGGTCTTCGGGCAAATGCGCCAGCACCACCGCGATGGCCTGCGGGTGTTCATCGGCGATCAGGCTGGCCAGCGCCGGCCCATCCACCCAATCCAGCACGGCAAAGCGCCGGCCGGCCGCTGGCGGCCCGATGCGTTCGATGATGGTATCGGCGCGTGGGCTTCCCAGCGCCTTGCCCAGCCGCTGCCGCACCTGCCGCCCCTGGCTGTCGAGCGCCGTCACCTGCGCGGTGCGCGCCAGAAATTCATCGAGCACGGCATCAATGGCTTCCGGCGCGATTTCGGCGACGGTCAGCATCGCCTCGCCCACCTGCTGCACCTCGGCCGGGGTCATGCCGGCCAGCATTTCGGCGGCTTGGGCTTCCTCCAGCACCAGCAACAGGATGGCGCATTTCTGCGCGCCGCTCAGGCCGGCAGCGGGATCGGGCTTGGGGGCGGGCAGCGCGCTCATGCGGCCTCTGCCTCGGATTCATCGATCGCTTCGGCGGCGGCCGTCGCTGCCGCTGCAACGACGTCCGGGCGATTGTCGGCAAGCAGCATCTGCCGGGCCACCGCCATGGCACGATCGCGATCGCCGCTCACCAGATCGCGCGCCTGGCCCAGTTTTTCCTGATAATCGAGCGCCTGCGGCGCGGCCCGCTTCAGTTCGCCGCCATCCAGCGGCTCGCCCTCTGCGCCGGCCGCCACCGGCGACACCGACAGCCCGACGGATTCGGCCAGCCCGCCCAGGCCGATGGCGCCCAGCATGCTGCCCAGCGTGCTGCCCGCCGCTGCGGCCGCCGCCCCGGCATCACCGGCGACCACGGCGGCGGCCAGCGCCGCAGCCTTGGCCTTGCGCCGGCCACGCCAAACCAGCAACCCGATGGCGAGCAGCAACAGCACGCCGCCGCCCAGCGCAATCCATTGGCCATAATCCTGCACCACCGGCGCCTGATACCAGGCCTTCGGCGCGGCTTCTTCGGGGGCGAAGGCGCGCATCTGCACCTCCACCAGATCGCCGCGCGCCGCATCAAAGCCCATGGCGCCGCGCACCAGCCGCTGGATATTGGCGATATCCCGGGTGGCCGTCTTGCCCAGCGCTGCACTGTCGACCAGCACCGCCACGCTCAGCCGCTTCACCCGCGGCGCGCCGGCCCTGGTGATCGACACATCCTTGCCGATTTCCCATTGCCGCGCGGCGGTTTCGGCGGTCACCGCGGGCGGCGGCGCGGCGGCAGCGGCGGGTGCCGGCGGATTGCCGGTGACTTGCGCGGCCTGCGGCACGGTGTTGGTCAGCGCGCCGGGGATGCCGGCGGCTGGCGGGGCGGCCCCGTCCATGTTGCGGCTGGTCTGTTCGGTCTTCACCGTGCCTTGCGGCTGATACCGCTCGCTGGCCGAATCATTCTGCGAGAAATCCACATCCGCCGCGACTTCGGCCGTGAAGCGCCCCGGCCCCAGCATCGGCGTGAGCAATTTCATCAGCCGTTCGCGCACCAGCGCTTCCAGCCGCTGTTGATAGGCCAGTTGCTGGCCATCGCCCGACACGCCGGCCGACAGCAAGGTGCCGGATTGATCGACCACACTCACCCGATCACCGGCCAGGCCGGGCACCGACGTGGCGACCAGCCAGATCACGGCGCGCACCTGCGCTTCGGACAGGCTGCGCCCCGGCGCCAGCGTGATGAACACGCTGGCCGACGGCGCGGCGCGGTCGCGGATGAACACCGATGGTTCCGGCGTGGCAACATGCACGCGCGCCGCCTTCACGCCGTCGATGGCCTCGACACTCAAGGCCAGTTCGCGTTCCAGCGCCGCCTTCAGGCGGGCCGCCTCCACCGATCGCGATGCGCCCAGGGGCATATTGTCCAGGCCCGTGGCTGCGGCGCTGGATTTGGGCAGGCCCTGCCCGGCCAGCAGGATGCGGGCGCGGGCGAGATCGCCGGCCGCGACCTCCACCGTGCCGGTGTCGGCGTTCACCCGGTGATCGAAATTGGCGGCGGCCAGCGCTTCGGTCACGGCGGCGGCATCGGCATCGGACAGGCCGGGCCACAACGGCCGCCAATCCGGCGTGCGCAACGCCATCACCGCCAGCGCCAGCACCGTGAGCAGCGCGATGACGATCAGCGCCGGGCGGGCCTGCACCAGCGCCGGGCTGCCGGCCAGCGCGCGCAGGCGATCCGAAGCCGCGCCGGATGCCGACAGCGGTGGCTCGGCAGACAAGGCCACATCAGAGAGGACGGCAGCGTCGCTCATGGTTCAGGATGCCCCGCCCTTCACAGGGGCATGTTCATCACGTCCTTGTAGGCCCCGATCAGGCGATTGCGCGCCTGCAACGTGGCTTCAAAGGCAAGTGAGGCTTTCTGGCGGGCGATCATAACGCTGGCGAGATCGTGGCTCTGACCGATTTCATAAGCGGTGACGGCCGCGCCGGCCTGATCCTGAATGGCGCTGACCTGGCGCAGCGCGGTATCGAGCGCCGCACCGAAGCGCGGCTGTTCGCCGGGAGCGCCGGGCAGCACCCCGCCCTGATCAAGCGGCGCGCGCAGGGCAACATTTTGCGCCAGGATCTGCTGGCGCAGCTTCAGGATCGCGCTGCTGTCGACCGGCGGCAGCATCATTGCACCATCGCCGCCATGCCGTCAGGCCGGCGCAGGCCGGCCAGCTTGTAGCGCAAGGTGCGTTCGGAAATGCCGAGGACCCGCGCCGCATCGCGCCGATTGGCATTGCCGGCGAGGGCGCGGGCAATGGCACCCTGCTCGGCGACCCGCACCGCGCCGGGCAGGGCCAGGTGCACAGGATCGCCCGGCAATGCATGCGGCAGGACAGTGGGGCAGGCATCGATCATCAGATCGCCCGCCTCGATCACCGGCCCGTCGCACAGCACCAATGCCCGATCGAGCACATTGCCCAGTTCCCGGACATTGCCCGGCCAGCCATGCGCCAGCAGCAGCGCCCGGGCTGACGGCGCCAGCCACGGCACCAGGCCTGCACCGCTGGTCGCGCGGCGCAGCAGCCAGTGGGCGGCGATGGCCAATATGTCCGCCGGCCGCGCGGCCAGCGGCAGGGTGCGCAACGGAAACACCGCCAGCCGCCAGTAAAGATCGGCGCGGAACCGTCCGGCCGCCACCTCGGCCGCAAGATCGCGATTGCCCGCCGCAATGATCCGCACATCCACCGCCACCGGGCGGGTGGCACCCACCGCCATCACGTCGCGTTCCTGCAACACGCGCAGCAGCTTGGCCTGTGCGGCCAGCGGCAGTTCGGCGACTTCATCAAGGAAAAGGCTGCCGCCGTCGGCGCTGCGCACCAGGCCGGGTGCCGCCTGCACAGCGCCGGTAAACGCGCCGCGTTCATGGCCGAACAACGTGGCCTCCACCATCTGATCGGCCAGCGCCGCGCAGTTGATCGCCACCAGCGGCTGGGCGTGGCGCGGCGAGGCGGCGTGGACCAACCGGGCCAAGCCTTCCTTGCCGGTGCCGGTCGGCCCTTCGATCAGCACGCCGGTGGGGGTGGCCCCGACGCGGCGGGCCAGATCGAGCAGCGCCCGGCTGGCAGGATCGGCGGCGGCCGGCGCATCGGGGCGGGCAAAGGCGGCGGCCAGTGCCAGCGCCCAATCCTCATCGCCCGGCACCACATCGATCTGCAGGCTGCGCGCCTGCAATCGCGCCTGCCCGCGCCGGGCCGGGGCCAGATGCAGGCAGCGCTGCGATTCAAGCCGCGGCGTTATCGGCCGTTGATCGCCAATGATGACCGCAAGATCGGCGGGATCAAAGCGGTCGAGGCCGGGAAGCCAGTGTGGCGGTGGCAGGGCGGGGATGGGCGTGCTCATGCCCTTCCCCAAGGCAATTTGCATGCCAAGTGCGAAGCTGAACGGATGCGGTGACTGCATCCGTTAACAGGATATTGAATGTCAAATAGCTGACGGCCAGACCGTCAACAGGCCGCCACAACGTCGTTGGCGTGACTGTGCCGCTGTCAGGCCGTTTGGACGGCGCCCATGGTGGCGGCGATGGTACCGCCAGCGACCAGACGATCCCCGACATAGGCCACCGCCGCCTGGCCGGGCGCGACGCCATATTGTGGCGCATCGAACTTCACCACATCCCCCACCAGCCGCGCCGGCGCCAGCGGTGCCATCGATCGTACCTTCACCATCACCGGGCCATCAAGCAGGCCTTCTCGGGGCCCCAGACAGTTGATGCCATCCAGTTGCACCGCCGCCACCGCCAGCGCCCGCCGCGGGCCGGCAATCACCCGGCCAGCGGCGGCATCGATGCCGATCACGTAAAGCGGTTCGGCCTGCCCGCCCAGTTCGAGCCCGCGCCGTTGCCCCACGGTGAAGCGGTGGATGCCATTGTGGCGGCCAATCACCACGCCGCCGGCATCGACGATGTCGCCCGGCTGCGCCAGGTCCGGCCTTATGCGTTCCACCACGGCGGCATAATCGCCGCCCGGCACGAAACAGATATCCTGGCTGTCGGGCTTGGCCGCGACGCCCAGGCCAAAGGCTTCGGCCAGCGCGCGGGTTTCCGCCTTGGCCAGCGCGCCCAACGGAAAGCGCAGATAATCCAGCTGGGCCTGCGTGGTGGTCCACAGGAAATAGCTCTGGTCTTTGCCATGGTCGCCGCCGCGATGCAGTTCAGCGCCACCCGCGCCTTCAAGGCGCTGCACATAATGGCCGGTGAGCAGCGCTTCGGCCCCCAGATCGCGTGACAGGGCGAGCAGATCGGTGAACTTGACGGTGCGGTTGCACTCCACGCACGGCACCGGCGTGCGCCCGGCGGCATAGGCATCGACGAACGCGTCGATCACGCTGTTCCGAAAGCGGCTTTCCATGTCGACAACGAAATGCGTGATGCCCAGACGATCGGCGACGGCGCGGGCATCGCGGATGTCGGCACCGGCGCAGCAGGCGCCCGGCCGGCGCGCCGCAGCGCCGCTGTCATAAAGTTGCAGCGTGATGCCGACCACGTCGCAGCCGGCGGCATGGGCCAGCGCCGCCACCACGCTGCTGTCCACACCGCCCGACATGGCGACCGCAACCCGCCGCCCGGCCAGCGGTGCGAGCACGGCATGCGCGGCAGCCGGGGCCAGAATTGAAGCGGGGACATGCATTGGATGTCGGGAATGGGCACGTGGCCCGCCGCCGTCAAGTCTTGGCAAATCGTAAAGGCTGCGGCGCAGGTGCCGTGAAACAGGCACCACGCAACCCATGACCAATCCGCCCCGTATCTCGGGCCGGAAGGAGGAGCACGCATGTCGTTCATGTCGCCGCCACCGCCCGGCTTTGGCAGTGATCCGCTGCCCCCGGATGATACGGTGCGCTGGGTGCCAAGCCGCAAGGCCGCCGTGCTGAAGGCGATCAACGACGGCCGGATCAGCCTGGACGACGCCTGCCAGCGCTGGCGTTTGAGCCTTGAGGAGATTCAACTCTGGCAGCGCGCCGTGGACAGGGTTGGTACGCCGGGTTTGCGCGTGACACGGGTGCAAATCTACCGGCCTCTTTTCGACGCCTTGGAGACCAATATTAAGAATAACTGAACATTCTGAAATATTTATGAAAATTTTTCCGCTGGGGTATTTACGGATGGCGGTAATACTGATTACAAACCGTGTGGGGTCGGTGTCGGGCGTATTGCGCCTGGTAGGGGTCAAACCGAGTCCGGAGACGATTGGATGCGCGTCCTTTTGATTGAAGACGATCGTGCCATGGCCCGCAGCGTCGAGCGCATGCTCGACGATGCGAGCATCGAGCACGAAACCGCCAGCACGGGTGAGCTGGCGCTGGAATATGCCCGCACCTATGAATTCGATGTGATCCTGCTGGATCTCACCCTGCCGGACATGAACGGTCATGAGGTGCTGCGCCAGTTGCGGCAACTGCGCATCAACACGCCGGTGCTGATCCTGTCGGGCGATGCCGAAACCGGTACCAAGGTCAGCGGGTTTGGCGCTGGCGCGGATGATTATGTCACCAAGCCGTTTGACCGCCAGGAATTGATGGCCCGGCTGCACGCGCTGGTGCGGCGCAGCCAGGGGCATGGCCAATCGGTGATCATCACCGGGCCGGTGGCGGTCGATCTGGCCGCACGCAGCGTTACGGTCGATGGCAAGCGGGTGGCGCTCACCGGCAAGGAATATGCCATCCTGGAAATGCTGTCGCTGCGCAAGGGCATGACCTTGACCAAGGAAATGTTCCTCACCCATCTTTATGGCGGCCGCGACGAACCGGAACTGAAGATCATCGACGTGTTCGTGTGCAAGCTGCGCAAGAAATTGCACCTGTCCGGCGCGCCGGCATCGGGCTGCATCGAAACCGTGTGGGGCCGCGGTTATTCGCTGCGCGATCCCGAACCGACGGAATATCCTGCCGTTGCTTGATCGGGTGGCCTGATCCGACCACAGCAACGAAGCGACCAAAAAGGTCGCCGGCGCATGAGCCCGCCGGCGACCTTTTTCATGTCAGGCCGGTCATTGCCCCGATGCTTTGCCGCTTCGCAGGTCAGCCCGGCTTGCCGCCAGGTCGCCCCGCCAGATTGCGCACCACACCGCGCAGGAACTGCACTTCGGCGCCGGTGAAGCCGGGGCGGGTGAAGACATTGACCAGCATGCGGCGCGACGCTTCGGCGAGGCCGGGGGCGGGATTATACCAGCCGGTTTCCGTCAGCCGCGCCTCCAGCGCCGCGATCAGGCCGGCGAGTTCGGCGCCGGCGGCCGGGCCATCATGGTTGACCATCGCCGACGCGGCCGGCGCCGCATGTCCCACCACCCAGGCATAGCCCAGCACCGCCACCGCCTGCGCCAGATTGAGGCTGCCGAAATCCGGATTGCTGGGGATGGTGCACAGGGCATGGCAGGCGAGCAGATCATCGCGCGTCAGCCCGGTGCGTTCCGGCCCGAACACCAGCGCGCTGCGGTTGGGCAACGCCTGCATTTCGGCCACCGCGCCGGCCGGCGAGGTGACGCGGCAGACATGGGTGCGCATGGTCATCGCCGTGCCGATGGTCAGGTGGCAATCGGCGATGGCATCGCCCAGCGAATCATAGACACGCGCCGATTCGATCACCGCATCGGCCCCCGCCGCCGAAGGCCCGGCATCGGCATTGGGCCAGCCATCGCGCGGCTGCACCAGCCGCAGATCGGTGAAACCGAAATTCAGCATGGCCCGCGCCGCCGCGCCGATATTCTGGCCAAGCTGCGGACGCACCAGCACGATCGCAGGTGTATTGGTCGGCAATGTCGCTGCGTCCACTTATGCGCTCTCGCCCTTGGTGCCGTTCACCGCATCCGACAGGCCGCCCACGAAGGTTTCGAAATCCTTCGCCTCGCGGAAATCGCGGTACACGCTGGCGAAGCGGATATAGGCGACCGGATCGAGCGCCTGCAATGCCACCATCACCAGTTCGCCCACCACCTGTCCGTCGATTTCGCTTTCGCCCAGCGATTCCAGTTGCCGCACCACGCCGTTGACCAGCCGTTCGATGCGTTCGGGTTCGACCGGGCGCTTGCGGCAGGCAATCTCGATGCTGCGCGCCAGCTTGTCGCGCTCGAACGGCTCGCGCTTGCCGCTTCTCTTGACGATCACCAGTTCGCGCAACTGCACCCGTTCGAAGGTGGTGAACCTGCCGCCACACGCCGGGCACTGCCGCCGGCGCCGGATCGCCGACCCGTCTTCGGTCGGCCGGCTGTCCTTCACCTGGGTGTCATCATTGCCACAAAACGGACAGCGCATCAGCTTTTCTTGCTCACGCTGCGCATGAAGCCAAGGCCGGCGCCCGCCGCCGCCCACAGCAGCGGCCCGAACGGCAGCACAAGGCTGGCAATGGCCCCGGCGCCCGCGCCAATGGCGACATTGCGCGCCAGCATGTTGGGAATATTGGACTTCGTCCAACCGTCGGCTCGGCTGACCAGTTCCGTCGCCTGTTTGCCGACATCGCTTTCCAGCGCCTTGCGGCCATATTCGCTGTCGGCCGCCTGGCGCGCCAGGCCTTCGGCCTTGGTGAAGGCCGTGTCGGTGACATCGACAACCTTGCGGCCGGCATCGGTGGCCACGAACTTCTTGCCGGCTGCCAGCGCGTCCGCGGCCAGATCATCGACCTTCTGGTTGAAGTCCTTGGGCTGTTCGTCGCTCATGGTCCGCTCCTCGCTGGCGGATCAGCCGCCTGGATAGATCGGGAAGCGCGCGCACAAGGCCCGCACCCGCTGGTTGACCGCCTGTTCGACCCCGGCATTGCCATCATGCCCGTTCGCCGCCAGCCCGTCCAGCACGTCAGCGATCATGTCGCCGATGGCCTGGAATTCGGCGACGCCAAAGCCGCGGGTGGTGCCGGCTGGCGAACCGACGCGGATGCCGCTGGTCTTGGTGGGCGGCAATGGATCGAACGGCACGCCATTCTTGTTACAGGTGATGCCGGCGCGCTCCAGTGCTTCATCCGCGTCCTTGCCGGTCAAGCCCTTGGGGCTGAGATCGATCAGCGCCAGATGGGTATCGGTGCCGCCGGCGACCACGGCACAGCCGCGCGTCACCAGGCGCGCCGCCAGCGCCTGCGCGTTGCTGACCACATCACGGGCATAAGCCTTGAATTCCGGCTGCAACGCCTCGCCAAAGGCCACCGCCTTGGCCGCGATCACATGCATCAGCGGCCCGCCTTGCAGGCCGGGGAACACCGCACTGTTGAATTTCTTGCCCAATTCGGCATCGCGCGACAGGATCATGCCACCACGCGGGCCGCGCAGCGTCTTGTGGGTGGTGGTGGTCACCACATCGGCGTGCGGGATCGGTGACGGATGGATGCCGGCCGCAACCAGCCCGGCGAAATGCGCCATATCGACCAGCAGCCGCGCGCCAACCTTGTCGGCAATGGCGCGGAACTTCGCAAAATCGATGACGCGCGGGTAGGCCGAACCGCCCGCAATGATCAGCACCGGCTTGTGTTCCACCGCCAGCCGCTCGACCTCGTCATAGTCGATCAGATGATCTTCGCGGCGCACGCCATATTGAATTGCGTTGAACCATTTGCCGCTCTGCGCCGCCTTGGCCCCATGGGTCAGGTGGCCGCCGGCATCCAGGCTCATGCCCAGGATGGTGTCGCCGGGCTTGGTCAACGCCAGCATCACCGCGCCATTGGCCTGCGCGCCCGAATGCGGCTGCACATTGGCATAGGCGGCGTCAAACAACTGCCTGGCACGATCGATGGCGAGTTGTTCGACCACGTCCGACGGGTGGCAGCCTTGGTAATAGCGCTTGCCGGGATAGCCTTCGGCATATTTGTTGGTGAACACCGATCCCTGAGCCTGCAGCACGGCGCGGCTGACGATGTTTTCCGATGCGATCAGTTCGATCTGATTCTGTTGCCGATCGAGTTCCATGGCGATGGCGGCGGCCACCGCCAGGTCGCTATGCGCCACCGGCGTTTCGAAAAAGCCGGTATCGGCGGGCTGGGCCACGGCAGGACGGGTGCTCATCTGTCTCTCCTCAACCCAGCTTGGCAACGCGGCCAGCATGGCGGCCGCCTTCGAATGGGGTGGCCAGAAATTCGGCCACGCAGTCGCGGGCAACTTCGGTTCCGATTATCCGGCTGCCGAGCGCGATGCAATTGGCATCATTATGTTGCCGGGCCAGCCGCGCCATCAAGCCGCTGGTGACCAGCGCACAGCGCACCCCGGCGATGCGATTGGCGGCGATCGAAATGCCGATGCCGCTGCCGCACACCGCAATGCCCTGTGTCGCCTGCCCGGCCGCCAGCGCTTCACCCAGCGCACGGCCAAAATCGGGATAATCGACGCTCGCTTCGCCATCCGGCCCCAGATCCAGCACCGCATGCCCGGCCGCGCGCAGATCCGCCACCAGCATCGCCTTCAGCGCATAGCCGGCATGATCGGATGCCAGCGCGATCACCTGGTTGGAAGCTGTTGCCACGCGCCAATTCCTTCCCGCTGCCGTTGTCGCTGCGGCTCTACAAGCGCCGCCGGTTGCCGGCAATGCCGCGCGACCTCAAATCGCCGTGCCGACCAGCCGCCCGATGCCGGCCGTCAACGCCATGGCCAGCGCCCCCCAGAACAGCACCCGCAGCGTGGCGCGCAGCGGCGGCGCGCCGCCCACACGCGCGCCGACATAGCCGAGCAGCGCCAGAAACAGCAGCGCGCCGGCCGCCTGGCCCGCCGCCATCAGCGGCATCGGCAACAGCGCCGCCAACAGCAGCGGCAGCGCCGCACCCACCGTGAAGGTGGCGGCAGAGGTGAAGGCAGCCACCACCGGCTGCGCCGCGGTGAGTGTGGTGATGTGCAATTCGTCGCGGGCATGCGCGCCCAGCGCATCATGCGCCATCATCTGCGCCGCCGTGGCCGCCGCGGTTTCTTCATTCAGGCCGCGGGCCACATAGATCTCCGCCAGTTCGGCCAGTTCATGCGCCGGATCGGCGGCCAGTTCGGCGCGCTCCCGCGCCAGATCGGCGGCCTCGGTATCGGATTGGCTGCTCACCGAGACATATTCGCCCGCCGCCATCGACATGGCGCCCGCCACCAGCCCGGCGACACCGGCCACCAGCAACGCCGGCCGCGCCGCGCCAGACGCCGCCACGCCCAGGATCAGGCTGGCGGTGGAGACAATGCCATCATTGGCCCCCAGCACCGCCGCGCGCAGCCAGCCGATGCGGGTGACGAGATGGGATTCGCGATGGAGGCGCATTTGCGATCGTCCGATGGAACCGCGACCGGGCAGCGGCCGAGCCACCATGCAGCCTGCGCCCGCCAGCGCAATACGGGTTGGGCCCGGATTGACTTCGGCCGGTCTTGGGCCCTGAGGGGTTCCGGGTGCGTCATCATGCGCACATGTCCTTGGCAAGCCGCTGGTTGGCCGGCATGATGGCTTAGGGATGTCGGCGACGCATTGGGCGTCTGCCCGTCCGAAGGGCCAAATATGACCATCAGCCATGCCGACATCGTACAACGTGGGTGGGACGCGGTTGGCCGCGGCGATTGGGACACGCTGATCGCCGATTACCTGCCCGACATGCTGTTCGTGATGCCGGGGCAGGCGGACGAACTCCACGGCACTGCAGCGTTTCGCGGCGCGCTCGAAAATCTGGGTGCGGCGCTGCCGCCGGGGTTCGAGATCACCGCCCTGCGCCAGATTTCCGATGGCGACGAGGTGGTCTCGATCCTGAACTGGAAGAGCGCCAAGTGCGACTCCAGCCAGCTCGCCGTGCTGTTCCGCTTTGACGGCGACAAGATCAGCGAAGAGCGCTGGTTCGTGGATACCGTGCAGTGGCAGGCGTGTTTTTGAGGCGGGATTGCAATCAAGTAAAAACGTAAAACGCCCTCCCCGCAGGGGGAAGGCGTTCGGCCCGATACGCCTCACTCGAACGTCAGATCCCCCGTCTCCGGCACCTCCAGGTGGCGCGCCACGTCATCATCGCTCACGCCTTCCAGCGTCGCCGGCTGCCATTTCGGGTTGCGATCCTTGTCGATCAATTGCGCGCGGATGCCTTCGAAGAAATCATGGCCATTCCGGATTTCGCAGACCATGCGATATTCGTGTCTAAGCGCATCCTCGATCGCCACGCCGCGCGCCAGCCGCAGGCCGGCGAGCGACAATTTGCACGACGTGGGCGACATGCGGGCGATGGTGGCAGCCTGCGCCTGCGCCCAATCATCGCCGGCACCCAGGCTGGCGACGATATCTTCCACCCGATCATGGCCGAAATGATAATCGATGGCGTCGCGCACCTGGGCCAACGGCGCTTCGCCGGGGTCTTCGTCAAAGGCCGCCAGCAGTTCGGCCACCGGTTCATGGCTGGTGCTGAGCAGATCGCGCAAGGCGGGCAGATGTGACGACGGCACATGGTGGGTGGCGATGCCGCAATAGCGCAGATCGGCCGCCTTCAACCGCGCGCCGGTCAGCGCCAGCCATGCCCCGATCTCACCGGGCAACGCGGCCAGCGCATGGGTGCCGCCCACATCGGGAATCAGGCCGATGCCGGTTTCGGGCATGGCAAACAGCGTGCGTTCGGTGGCGATGCGGTACGGCCCGTGGATGGAAAGGCCCACGCCGCCGCCCATGGTGATGCCGTCGATCAACGCCAGCCACGGCTTGCCGCAACGCGCGATCGCCTGGTTCATGCGATATTCGTCGTGGAAGAAATTCTCCCACAACGCCCGGTCCTGCCGGCCTTCGCGGCCGAGCAGCGCGACATCGCCGCCGGCGCAAAACGCCCGGTCACCAGCGCCGGTGATGACGATATGGGCGATGGCAGGATCGCCCATGGCATCGATGATGGCGCGGTGGATGGAAACCGCCATCGGGTGATTCAGCGCGTTCAGCGCCTCGGGCCGGTTGAGCGTGATCCACAGCGCATGGCCACGGGTTTCGAACAGGACTTCACTCATTTGCGGTCCACCAGTTGGCCGGGTTCCGGCAGTTCGACGGGGATCGCCGAGGTTGTCAGCCGGGCCAGCAGCGTGCCGGCTTCGTCGAACAGATCGGCCTCCATGAAGGCGACACGCTTGCCGAGCTTCAGGCAGCGCCCGGTGGCGAACAGCGGCACGCCAAACTTGGCGGGAGCAAAGAAGCTGGTCTTGAGTTCGATGGTCGGAATGCCGATGCGCTTGCCGGATTTGATAATGGCGGCAAAGGCGGCCGCATCATCGAGCATGGCGACCATGATCCCGCCCTGGATATTGCCCATCGGGTTGCGGCAGGCGGCAACGGGCTGAAACTTCATCTTCACGAGGCCGGCCGCACTGTCGATCTCCAGGATTTCCTGGCCCAGTATTTCGGCGGTGGGCGGCACGAACCGGTTCATGCGCGCCTTCAATTCCTCATCGTCCAGGGCCATGGCTCGCCTTCATTGCTGCATGCTGAGACCATAGCGGTGCAGCGCCGGGGCGAGCAGGTCAAGCTCATCATCCTTGCCAGTAAACAGCGCGCGGCCCTGCCCGGTTCCTTGCCGTCCGCGCGCGCCCAGCAGATCGGCCACCCGCCGCGCAATGCCGGCGCCGCCATCCACAAAGCCCATCCCCGCCGGCGCCGCCGCGCGCAATTGTGGTTCAAGCAACGGGAAATGCGTGCAGGCCAGCACGATCCGATCGATGCGCTGCCCGCCCGGCTGATCGAGCAGCCCGGCCAGTTCCGGCGCCACGTCCGCCGCCGTCACCGCGCGCCCGCGCAACTGTGCCTCCGCCAGCTCCACCAGCCGCGCCGAGCCATGGCGCAGCACCGTGCAATCGCCGGCATGATCGGCCGACAAGCGGTCCACATAAGGCTGCCGCACCGTCGCCTGCGTGCCGAGCACCCCGATCACCCGCGTGTTCGACTGTTCCGCCGCCGGCTTGATCGCCGGCACCGTGCCGACCACCGGCACATCCAGCACCGCCCGGGCATGGGCCAGCGCAATGGTCGATGCGGTGTTGCAGGCAATCACCAGCAAGTCGGGCTTCAGCCGTTCCGTCAACCGACCGAGCAGCGCGCACACCCGCGTCGCCACCTCCATCTCGGTCTTGGTGCCATAGGGAAAACCGGCGTTGTCGGCGACATAGGTGATGTCGATCGCCGGCAACAGCGCGCGCACGTCATCAAGGACCGACAAGCCCCCAATCCCGGAATCGAGCATAACGATCTGCGCCATGATTTGGCCCATAGCGGCGCGCGCGCAGTTGCGGCAAGAAGCGCGGGCATGAACGCCGAAACCGCCCCAACTGCCTTGTCTGACAATTGGCCGCCCCCGATGCCGGACGCCAGCGGCTTTGTCGCGCCGCCGGTGCCCAGCTCGCGCGCCGCACTGGCGCGCTTTGCCCGCGCCGTGGCGGCCGATCCCGCCGGCGGGCTGCGCGTCACGGCACGCGCGCTGTGGCTGGCCGCCGTCGCCGCGCTGTGCGTGCCGATGCAATTGCTGTGGCGCAAATTCAGCAGCAGAGAATCGCCCTGGGCGCAGCGCTTCCTGCGCTGGGGCGGCCGCGCCTGCGGCATAAGGGTGCGGGTGATCGGGCAGCCGGTGCCGGACAAGGTGTTCTACATCGCCAACCACCTCAGTTGGACCGATGCCCTGATCCTGGGCGGCTGCACCGGCGCGGTGTTCGTTGCGCAGCACGGCATCGCCGTCTGGCCCGGCCTCGCCTTCCTGTGCCGCATCAACGATACGATCTTCGTCAACCGCAGCGATCGGCTGGGCGTGCCGGCGCAGATCGCCGCCATCCGCGCCGTCTTCGCCGGCCGCAGACGCGTCGCCATGTTCGCCGAAGGCACCACCAGCGACGGCCGCCGCCTGTTGCCGTTCAAGGCGCCGCTGTTCGCCATGCTGCTGCCGCCGCCATCGGGCGCCACGCTGCAACCCGTGGTGATCGATTGCGACGAAGCGGGGCGCAACCTCGCCTGGATCGGCCTGGAAACCGGCGCGCAGAACGCCTGGCGGCTGTTGTCTCGCCCCGGCACCTGGGAGGTGCGCGTGCACTTCCTTGAGCCCTTCAGCCCCGCCGACATGCCCGACCGCAAGGCGCTATCGGCGCAGGCGCGCAGCGCGATCGTGGCGAAATTGTCGGAAACCCTGGGCGGGCGCCCAGTGGTGTGATCGGCCCTACTCGCTGATCACCACCGCTGCCCCTTTCCGGGCGGCCGCAATTTCGGCGGGCGTGAAGGGCATATGGTGCCAGCGTTTGGCCGAATATTCCTTGGTCTGGTCGCCAAAATGCGGCGATTCCGGGTTGGTGGATTGGGAATAGCTGAGCAGCGCATCGGCCACCGGCCCGGCGGCATCAAAGCCCACAACCTGGATGTAACTGGTGCCGTGCATCGGGGTGAAGCCGGTGGGCACAACCACCGATTGCTGCACGTTGAGCACGCCCAGCTCGCCGTGGGCGCCGTGGATGGCAATCCGATCCTGATTGCGCTGGGCAAATTGCACATCGCCCCAACGCGCATCCAGCGCGATGCCTTCGGTGCGCAGCCGTTCCACCGCCGCCTTCAGGGCGGTGCGCAGGGTTTCGCCCACAGCCCCATCGGTGTTCAGATCGCGCGGCGTGTTCACCGGATCGGCCACATCGAATTTGGTGCGCCAGATCGCCGGGTTGCTTTCCACCCGGGTCCAGAAGGCGGCGAACAGATAGGCACCGCGGCTGTCGTTGTCGAACCGCCGGTTCCACCCCGCCAGCGCGGTGCAGGCATCGGCCAGACTGGCATCTGCCACGCACAGCGGCAGCAACGCCGGCAGCACCAGATCGGCGGCCAGGCTCTTGTTGGCAAAGGCCATCGTTTTGGCGATGCGGCTGTCCAGCTTGCCGGCGGCCAGTTGCGCTTCGATTTCGACCAGGCCCGATCGGGTGCGCAGCGTGCGCAGGCTTTGCGCCGGCCCCAGGATCGGCGACAGCGTCGCATAGGGTGCGCGCGGGCTGTTCAGCCAATAGCTGTCGTTGCTGTTGGCGGCATAATCCGTGCGCGCCACCACCGCCTGATCCGCGGCCGGCATCAGGCCGGGCACCGGTGTGCCCTTGGCCACCTGCCAGTCACACGCCGCCTTGCTGCCATCCAGCACCACCAGCCGCGCCCGCGATGCCAGCAACGGCTTGGTGGCCGGCGTTGCACAGGCATCGATCTGCGCCGCCGTCACATTGGGCACCGCCGTCACGTCGGCGAGCAGCGCGTTGCCGGCGCGATCCGCCGCGATGGTGTTGACCCAGGGAATGCCCAGCGAGCTTTCCACCGCCGTACGGACCTCCGCCGTGCTTTTCGCCTGCCCGATGGCCAGCCAGGTCATCAAGCCGCGCTGGTTGTTGTGATTGGCATCGCGGATGGCAAAGGCCGTCTTGGCGCCCCAGCCCATGAACGCCGCCGGCACCACCACCAGCGCGCCAAAGCGGCTGCCATAGACCGTGCGGGTCACCGGCGCGGTGCCGTCGGGCATCGGCACGGTGACCACCATCTTGGTCATCTTCTCGCGCTTGCCGTCCACCAGATAGGCGGTGGGGTCCGCGGGATCGAGCGTGAGTTGAAACAGGGTGAAGTGGCGCGACGCGGTGACCGTGTGGGTCCAGGCGACATCCTTGTTGAAGCCCAGCGTTGGCATCGGCGTGCCGGCCAGGCCACCGCCCATCACGTCATACACGCCGGGGATGGTGACATGCATCTGCCAGAAGCGGTTCGGCCCGTTCCACGGGAAATGCGGATTGCCCACCAGCAGCCCGCGGCCATCGCTGGTCACCTCGCTGCCAAAGGCCCAGCCGTTGCTGCCGATGCCGTTGCCACCATCATCCAGATTGAAGGCGACCGGTTCGGCACGCGCCACCGCCTTTGCGGCCGGCGGCGCCGCAGCGGCAATGCCGGCGGCCAGCGGCAAGGATCCGGCCAGCAGCATCTGTTTTTCGTTCAGGCGCAACATGTCATCGCGGGTGATCGGCCGCACCCAGGCCTTGCCGCGACACGCAGCCGGCACGCCCGCTGGCCCCGCATCGCGCAAAAATCGGTTATAGCCGGCCACATAGCCATCGATCAGCTCAACCGCCGCCCTGGCCTGCCGCGCATGGCCCTGGCGCAGCGCCTTCATGTCGATCTGGCTGCGAAAAAACACATCCGACGCCAGATTGTCGATCGGATCAAACGCCACCACAACCTTGCCCGCCGGGCCAAAGTGGCGCGAACGCTCGCCATTGATGGTGACGAATTCTTCGGCCAACAGGCACAGATTGTCCTGCGCATAGGCATAGGCCACGCCATAGGCCGCGCCGCGCCAATCCTTGGCGGTGATGTGCGGAATGCCAAAATCCGTGCGCTGTATGCTGGCCGTATAACGCGGCGCGGCCTGTGCCGTGGTGGCCACGCCCACCAGCACCACCGCCAGCAGCAATTTCTGCGTCATGATCATCCCCGATATCGCCGTTGTTCTGGTTGTTGCCGGGCAATGTGGCCATATTGCCCGCCAGATCAAGCGGATTGCGATGTGGTGGGGTTGTCGGAACCACGGGGCAAATCCTGATCTGGGGACACTTGGCTGACGTGTTGCCGGGAAGGCGTGACAGGGGGGAAGCGGCGCGGTAATCCACGGGCATGACTCACGCTTCTTACCCCGCCGCCCGCCTGCGCCGCACCCGCATGACCGCCTGGAGCCGCGATCTGCATCGCGAAACCAGCCTGTCGCCGGCCAATCTGATCTGGCCGCTGTTCCCCACCGAAGGCCATGACCAGGAAGTCCCGGTGGGCACCATGCCGGGCGTGTCGCGATTGAGCGTGGACCGGCTGGCCAAGGCCGCCAAGGAAGCCGCATCGCTCGGCATTCCGGCGGTCGCGCTGTTCCCGCACACCAGCCCCGACAAGCGCAGCGAGGATGCGGCCGAAGCGTTGAACCCGGACAATCTGATCTGCCGCGCCATCCGCGCCATCAAGGATGCCGCGCCCGAAATCGGCGTGCTCACCGATGTGGCGCTCGATCTTTACACCAGCCACGGCCACGACGGCTTGTTGAGCGAGGCTGGCGAGATCCTGAACGATGCGACGGTGGAAATGCTGGTCGGCCAGTCGCTGAACCAGGCGCGCGCCGGCTGCGATATCATTGCGCCGTCGGACATGATGGACGGGCGCGTGGCGGCAATCCGCGCCGGGCTGGAAGGCGACGGCTTTTACAGCACGCAGATCATGGCCTATTCGGCGAAATATGCTTCGGCCTTCTATGGCCCCTATCGCGATGCGGTGGGCAGCGGCGGCGTGCTGAAGGGCGACAAGAAAACCTATCAGATGGACCCGGCGAACAGCCGCGAAGCGATCCGCGAAGTGGCGCTGGATATCGCCGAGGGTGCGGATTCGGTGATGGTGAAGCCGGGGATGCCCTATCTGGACATCATCCGTGCCATCCGTGACGCCTTCGACGTGCCGGTGTTCGCTTATCAGGTGAGCGGCGAATATGCGATGCTGGAGGCGGCGATTGCGGCCGGCGTGCTGGACCGCAACCGCGGCGTACTGGAGGCGCTGATGAGCTTCCGCCGCGCGGGCTGTTCGGGTGTGTTGACCTATCACGCGCCGCTGGCGGCGCGCTTGCTGGGGGCGTGATGCAAGATCGGTTGCGCATCGCGGTGCTGGGGGCTTCGGGCTATACCGGGGCCGATCTGGTGCGCCTGGCCATCACCCATCCGCGCATCGAGATTGCGGCGTTGGCCGCCAATGCCAATGCCGGGCAGGCGATGGCGGATATCTGGCCGCATTTCGCGCCCTATCCGGCGCTGCCGCGCCTGATCAAGGCCGATGCCATTGATTACAGCGGCATCGATGCGGTGTTCGGCTGTCTGCCGCATGCAGCCTCGGCCGAATTGCTTGGCACGTTGATGGACAAGCGCATCATCGATCTTTCGGCCGATTTCCGGCTGAAGGATGCGGGCACCTATGCCGATTGGTATGGCGGCGCGCATCCGGCCCCGGCCTTGTTGCCCGACGCCGTCTATGGCCTGACCGAATTTGCGAGGGCGTCGCTGCCCGGCGCGCGACTGGTCGCCTGCCCCGGCTGCTATCCGACGGCCGTCTTGCTGGCCCTGCTGCCGCTGGTCGCCGCCAAGGCGATTTCGGCGGAGAAGATCACGGTCAACGCGCTGTCCGGCGTGTCGGGCGCCGG
>Ga0164295_10001570_pt1 | contig 19004 bp, 11 predicted proteins | sample GEODES006metaG_FD_111798 | JGI IMG/M metagenome (GOLD analysis project Ga0164295, IMG submission 111798) | Oligotrophic lake water microbial communities from Sparkling Lake, Wisconsin, USA - GEODES006 metaG | ecosystem: Environmental > Aquatic > Freshwater > Lake | place: USA: Sparkling Lake... | reverse complement strand
ACATTGTGGGTGTAGATAGAAAACGTAACTGAGTTACCTTCGTTCACAGATGTTCCGGTTTTAGTCATGCGATAAGTAGCGGGCATGCCGCCATACTCCACCACATAACCCTGCACAAACTGACCCGATTGAAAGCCAATGTCGCCAGTGGGCAAGTCAGCCCATTGGTAAATCCAAGAGTTGTCTAGCACCAATCCGTCTTCGTCTCGAACAGCCTGTACCCTCGTGCCGTTGGGTTGTGCGTCATAACCCACACCGCCCGGAAACCAGTTGCTGTAGCCCAAGCTGATGAGCTTGCCTGCTTCAGGCCCGCTGACCCATGTCCAAGTGCCTTCGGCGTCTTTGTCAGAACCACCCGCCCAAAAATAGGCAGGCTGGGCATAACCGAAAGAATTTAAGTAATTACTAACAAATTGTTGTTCTTGAGATCCCGTGATGGTGACCAAATAGCCCGCCATGCCTTTGTAGGTTTTGCTGGCAGAGGCCTGCAGCGCCGCGCTCCAAGACGTGTTGGCCGCTACGAATTCGTAGTAATGACCATTGCTGCTGTTAAAGGTAGGGGTTGTCATAAGAAACTGTTTCAAAACAATAACGCGCAATCGGGCGAATGCCTGATACCGCGTTCGTATATCGACAGTTCAAATTGAAACTTGAGGACTTATTTTTAAGTAACAATTGGTTAAATAGAATGATTAGTTTGACCCAATGGACGGCTATTGATCCATGAGTTCAAATATTGTTGGTTTAAGCATGTAAGGGGACAAGTTCTATGACCAATCAACGAAAAGATTCATCTGATTCGGTATTTTCCTCGATCGAGGACATTCGAGAGGCCATGTTCAAAAGTGTCGAAGGTGGTGAATACCATCCCAGACAAAAAATTCTTGAAACCAGCACGCTACCTTATGCAGACTACCTTACCATCGGCTTGGCTTTGCAAGAGTGTTTTCTCAATCCCCAAAAGCATGAGGCCTTGATTAAAAGGCTTCGTCCTTTGGCTGGCGCCATCATTGGGGTGCTACCACCAGGCATTCAAAGCCAAGGCTTGTTGCCCAAAGATGAAGAGTTAAAGCTCGAGTCCTTTGAGCGCAAAAGCTTGGATCAAATCTCAGATGCGCAATTGCGTCAGTGGATTGTGGACGATGGAAGTTTGGTTTATGGGGAATTGACGCGGCAGGAATTAAACCAATACTTCAATGAGATAGGTCCTATGCTTTCAAGCGGAGGACATTTTGTAGACATGGGCAGTGGCCTTGGAAAAGTCGTTATGTCTGCCGGATTGCAGTTCCCGTTTGAAACATGCAAGGGCATGGAAATTTTGCCTTATAGACACAAAATGGCGTTTGATCGTTTTCGCAACATGCTCAAAGTGGGGCAGGACGGCTTCAATCGCTTGTCGACGCCCGCCCATGCAGATCAGGCGCTTGGTTTAACCTCTACTCCAGCCATGAAAGTGTTGCACTTGTTGAATTTACCCAAGCGGGTGAGTTTTCAATTGGGCGATATGTTTACCTGTGACATCAGCAAAGCATCACTGGTATTTTTGTACAGTACTTGCTTTGGCTCCTTCATGCATAAAATTGCACACAAGTTGGCCAATGAGGCCCCAGAGGGTTGCTTGGTAACGTGCACCACATATGCCATCACGCACCCAGGATTGGAATTGGTCAAGAGGTTTCCAGCTAAAACGATTGCTTGGACAGATGTTTTTGTTTACAAACGCATCGGATCTCACCAATGGCAACCCCCCCCAGAGCCTTTTGTGTATTTACCGAATTTGGATGAGTGGGAAGCCAATGCTCGGGAGTTATTAAAGGCGGTTGCTTAATCGAGAACAAAATTGCTGGCGCTGAAACCTGCAGAGGCCTCTGTTATGGTGATACCTACCAAAATAGCCACATCGGTAGCTACTGTCACATCACCGCCTGCATTCAGAGTAGCAACTGCGATGCGTGAATTGCCAGAAGAAGATGCTGCGTAAATGATCAGCAAATCACCGGTGTCGCAACCTGCAAACAGCGTGCTTGCAGTTGCCAGCGCCGACGCATCGTCAAAATAATCTGCTGTCAAAATCAAAATGTTTTGACTGGTGTTCAAAGAGGTGGCTACAGCGCTAGTAACGTCTGTATCAGTGATTAAAACAATGCTTGCCGTGGTGCCAATGAAATCACTATTGTCCGCGAAGCTCAAAACATCGTCAATGGCCGTACCATCTCTAACACCCAGATAAATACTGTCAATGCCATTGGATGCTGCCGTGCTAAAAATGATGGTATCGATGACAGTGTCGTTGGCAACACCACTGGAGTAGTCTGTACCACCAATCACATCGTTGCCAGCGCCACCTGTAATGGTTTCTGCTAACGCAGAACCAGTAATGTACTCGTCGCTGGTAGATCCGTTGATAATGATAGTATTAAAGTTGGTGCCAGTGGCAAGGCCAGAAACAAATGTTTCACCGGCTCCCATATTGACAGTGAGTGTCTCTGTGCCACTGCTATTGCCCGTGAGTGTGATGGCTTCGCCAGATAATTGAAGACCCGTAAAGGTGCCGCTCACGCCAGAGGCCATGGTGATGGCTTCGATGTTGTCGAAGCTGGCTGCAGTCATGTAACTGAAATCTGTGTTGGTCAAAATAGAGAAGGTATCTACACCAGAGCCAGTGGAGGACTCGACGATACTTTCTCCATTGCCTACGTCGCTCGCGTAGAAAAGATAGGTGTCGCCATAATTGCCACCTGCAATGGTGTCAATGCCAGCGCCGCCGTATAAGGTATCGGCAAAGTCAGAGCCCGTAATGATGTCATCTCCGGCGTAGCCGTTGATGCGTAAACTCGCTTGTGAAAGCTCAACCGCAACCCCTGAGGCATTGATGGTGTCTGCACTGCTAGACCCCTCTACCACCAAGTAATCCATCGTACCGTAGCCAAGCAATGTAAAAGTATTGTTGGTGTTGAAAGTGGTAGCACTCAAAGTCAGAGTTTCTGCACCATCTCCTGAGGTATCTAGCTGAATGGCATCTACGTTACTGAGCGTAATTGATTGGCCACTTAAATCCATGCTGCTGTCAAGATTCAAGGTGTCATAACCCGATCCTGCAGTCCAAGTAAAACCTTCTACGGATGTCAGTGTGAGTGAGTCATTGCCACCGTTGGTGGTAATGGTGTAGTCGCCAGAAGTTCGGGCACCGTTAAGCGTAATGGCATCGGCACCCGATCCTGTGATGACTGTACCAACTGTGGCGGCGCCTGCCAAGCCTAGGGTAATGGCACCACTTAAAGAGGCCGCACTGATTTGTGTGGCTGTAACTTGGGTACCTAAACCGACAGGTCCTGTGCCTGAAATGTACAAAGTGCCACTGCCCAGTGAAATGGTCGATGTCTCAATAAAACCTTGCGTGCCAGTGGCAATGGTGAACGCTGTACCCGAAGCGGAAATGGCTCCGACATAGGCAGTTGCATCTGTGTCGTTGTTGGTGAGAGTGGCTGTATTGAACGAAGTTAAAGTAATGCCGCCACTCAAATCACCCGTCACATTGGAGACTGAGTTGTTTTGTACGCTGATGCTGACCGAGTTGTTGGTATTGGATGCGTTTTTTGCTGTCAGTGACAAATCATAAGTTTGATCTGCTGCACTGACAATGCTGGTGCCAGATGCAATGGTCAAGTCATCGCTAATGCCAAGATTTGCTGCAAGCAGGATGGATGAAACGCTGGCCGCTGAAAAGTCTGCATCGCCACCAGAACTTTTAACCCAAAGTGTGATGGTTCCAGTAGAGGTGTTGGCGACAGTCAGTAAGTTATCGTCAGCATCGGTGGTAGTAGAGCTGCCAAGACCATCTACATCGTCTAATCCAACTTTGATGGTGACATTTTGTGTGCCAGAGACATTGAGTCTGTTGACGGTAGGTGCATCTGTAATGTCTAGAATGGTGGCCGAAGTTCTGCCTGCAACATTGACAATAACGGTGTTGAGGTTGCTTGAAGTTAGCTTTGAATCAATGGTGGAAGCAGATGCTGTGTCTATGCCATCGCCTGAAATGATGGTGACAGTTTCAGCTGCGTTGGCCGTGACCAGCGCTTCTTCAGTTGTAGTCACAGAGACGGTGTCTGCAGTATTTGCATAGACGGTAGCTTGGCCAGCCGATGTCACAGTGGCTGTATTGGCTGAATTGAGTGTGGCTGTAGTGTCAGCCGAAGTGGTCAGAGTCGCTAACCCGTCCGCATCTGAACTGACAGTGCCTGCGGTAGTGGCAGTTACCGTGGCCGTCATATTGGTCAACGTGCCGCTGTCGGAGTCGATCAAGAGAGTGGTTGGTAAGCCTGTGAAGGTAATCACGGCATCATCGTCGCCACTGATGTCAACGTTTGTATATTCACTGGAAGATGTCAGTGCCACACCCGTAGCAACATTGGTGACCCCTAATTTGTAAACCACTGAGCTTGAATTGGTCACGTCAAAATTAATCGTGCCATTGCGAATGTTGTTGGCATCAAAGGTCAGTGTTTCGATGTCTGTGGTGCCGGCAAAAACAGAGGTGACATTGACGTTGATGTTTTCAATGCCGGCTATGACCGGTAACGCCGAGATGTCATCGGACGTGGACAAAGTCAGAACGTCTAAGTCAGCTGTAGAGGTGTCGACAATCAAGTCTTCAGTGCCATAGGTGAGGTTGGTCCCGGTCACTGCATCATTGCCACCAGAAACGGCCAAGATCGTGTCGTTGGCGGTGCTAAGGCTATAGCTGTTGCCCGTTGTATTTTGAAGGGCTGTAATTGTTGCATTGGCTGTTGTAAGACTGGCGGCTGCTGTTGCGGCGGCTGCATCTGTGGTTACTTTGACACTGGCGGCCAATGCATCATCCGTTGCTTTTTGAGCTGCAACAGCTGCAATCAATGCAGCAGCTGCTTTGGCATTTGCGGCATTTAATGCGGCAGCAGCTTCGGCAGCGGCTTTGTCTGCAGCTGCCTGGGCTGCAGCGGCATTGGTTGCCGTATTTTGTGCAACAACGGCTGCCAAGGCGTCATCCACAGCCTTTTGAGCGGCGGCCACAGCAACATCATTGGCTGTTTTAATGGCAGTAATAAGTTGGGCATCTTGCATTGCAAGTGTGCCGCTCACACCCAGCTCAGCGGCGGACGCTCTTAAAAAAGCGGTAATAGCAGCTGGGTTGTCAGTGGTTTTATCAACAATGCCAGCGACAGTTTGATTGTCAGACGATTTGATCGCGTTAATCAGTTGGGTATCTGTCAGGGTTTCATAACCTGTCAAACCTGCCAGGGCTGCTTGGACTTTGAGGAACGCGGTGATGGCTGCTGCGTTGTCTGCCGTATTGTCGATGGTGTCAATGGCAGCCTGTTTGTCGAGCAGCGCTTTAACGGCCGCTTCGGCAGCGCTGTCTTTGGCAGCTTTCAGAACTGCACTGGCATCTGCCAATGCCTTCTCTGCCGCAGCTTTTTGAATTGCGGCATCCGTGGCAGCTTGCTGCAAGGCCGCCTGCAAATCGGCAGCAGCTTTGTCTGCCGCATTTTTAGCAATGGCATCTGCCACAGCTTTTTGAGCGGCAATGGCTGCAGCTTGATCGGCAGCTGCCTTGGTTTGTGTCGCAGCCACTGCACTTGCAAGTTTGGCTGCAGCAACCACTTCGGCAGAAACAACAGCATTGTTAATGGCCACTTGATCTGTATCAACACCAGTCACCGCAGAGACAAGCTTGGTAATGTCTTTTTCGGTTGGATTGTTGTTGGAGTACTGTGTTGCGCTTTCTACCTTGTTTGCAAAATTCATGGCAATGGCGCTGTATTCATTGGCTGCGGCTTCTTGTGACTTGAGGAAGTCAATGGCAACGATGGCCGCTTGTGCTCTGCCTTCTGAAATCACAAGATTTTCTAGGGCTCTTTTTGCCTCAAAGTAAACCGAGACGCTGGTTGATACGCCAAAGTTGCTGAGCAGATGCTCAATAAAGACGGCATCCGTTGGAATGTCTTTTTCTAAAATCAATCCAACTGCATTGGCCAGAGACACAGAATCTCTGGTGATTTGCGCAGCGTAACCACCTGCGGCAGCGTTAAACAGCGCTACTGAGATTGCATTGACGGTTGCCATTGGACATTTCCTTTTGGGGGTTACAGAGAGATAGGTTTACGGCGCAGTCGCTGTGACTGCCACTGTAGAGACGGTACTGTCGGCTTTGCCATCATTCACGATGAGGGAGGCCACATAAACACCTGCTAAATCGGCAATGAAAGTAGGTTGCGCAACAATTAAAGACGATAGCGTTGCAGTACTGCCTGGGGGGATATAAGTCATGACCCATTTGTACAACAACACATCGCCGTTGGCATCTGAGCTGTCCAAAGCACTCAAGGTGACGGTGGCGCCCACTGTCACTGCTTGGGCCGAGCCAGCATTGGCAACTGGAACAGAATTGGCAACAGTAGAGGTAATTGACACATAGCTCAATTCACTGCTCAACGTACCATCATTGACCTGCAAGCTCAGCACATAGGTACCAATCAAATCTGCCGTAAATGTGGGGCGAGATGATGTGGTTGAACTCAAGCCAGCGTTACTGCCAATAGGCTTTGAAATCAGAACCCATTTGTAGGTAAGCAAATCACGATTGGCATCAGTGCTTGATGTGCCATCTAGGCTGACAAGTTGGCCTGCCACCACATTTTGGAAGGGACCTGCGTTGGCCACTGGCGCAACGTTGGCTTGTGAAGCATTGACTGTGACAGTGGCAACAGCGCTGTCTACTTTGCCGTCGTTCACAATCAAGCTGGCCACATACACACCGGTCAAATCAGCGGTAAATGTGGGTTTTGCAGTTGTCGTAGAAGAAAGCGTTGCAGTACTTGCAATTGGCTTGGCAAGCAAGGACCACTTGTAAGTCAAGGTATCGCCGTTGGCATCGGTGCTGGCACTGCCATCCAATGTGACGGTGCCCAAAATCACACTTTGAATGCTGCCTGCGTTGGCCACGGGGGCTACGTTGGCTGCAGCCGCCGTGATGGTGGTGCTAGAAATGGTACTGTCCACTTTGCCGTCATTCACGATGAGGCTTGCAACATACACCCCTGCAACATCTGCAATGAATGCTGGTTTTGCAGAGCTGGTGTTTGCCAAGCTTGCACTGCTACCAGCAGGTTTAGAAAGCAAAGTCCATTTGTAAGTTAGTGAATCACCGTTGGCATCGGAGCTTGTAGAGCCGTCCAGAGTGACCGCGCCCAACACTACGTTTTGGTTGGCGCCAGCATTGGCCACAGGTGCAACATTGGCAGAAGCTGCGGTGATGCTGACTGTGACGGCTGCACTGTCTACTTTACCGTCGTTCACAATTAGACTGAACACATAGATGCCTGCGACATCCGCATTGAAGGTGGGCTTGGCGGAAGTGCTTGAAGACAATGCCGCGCTGCTGCTTGTGGGCTTGTTCAACAAGGTCCAAGTGAAGGTCAGTGGATCATAGTTGGCATCAGAACTGCTGCTGCCGTCTAATGTCACTGTTCCAAGTGTGACGTTTTGATTGGTACCGGCATTGGCAACAGGTGCTGCATTTGCCGCTGATGCCGTAACCGTGGTCGAGACAGCTGTGCTGTCAACCTTGCCATCGTTCACAATTAAGCTGATAACGTAGGTGCCAATTTTGTCGGCGACAAACACAGGCTTGGCGGATACCGCCGAAGACAATGACGCCGCACTGCCAGTAGGCTTGGACATCATGACCCAGCGGAAAGTCAGCTGATCGCGGTTGGCATCAGAGCTGCTGGTGCCGTCCAAAGTGACCGTTGCTCCAACCACCACATTTTGGTTGATACCCGTATTGGCTATGGGTTCGGAATTGGCTGAAGCGACAGTGATGGTGACGGCAGCAGCTGTACTGTCAACTTTGCCATCATTGGCGATGAGAGAGGCCACAAAAGTACCTGCCATATCAGCTTTGAATGTGGGTTTGGCACTGGTGGTGGATGACAGCGTTGCCGTACTGCCTGTAGGCTTGGTAATCAATACCCATTTGTAAGTGATGAAGTCATTGTTGGCATCTGTACTGCCAGTACCGTCTAGAGTGACGGTGGCATTCAGTGCAACGTTTTGAGCCAAACCTGCGTTGGCCACGGGCGCTGAGTTTGCGCTAGATGCTGTGACTGTGACGGGTGATGCCGAGCTTTCAGCTTTGCCGTCGTTGACCGTCAAAATGGCCACATAAGCGCCAGCAATGTCTGCTGTGAATTTGGGGTTTGGAGAGATGGTCGAATTGAGTTCGGCAGTACTTCCGGTGGGCTTCGAGATAATGGCCCATTTGTAGGTGAGGGGGTCTCTGTTGGCATCTGAACTGGCTGTGCCGTCCAAGGTGACTGAAGCGCCGATAGAAACGCTTTGATTCACGCCAGCATTTGCAACAGGCGCTGAGTTGTTAACACTTGAGTAAACATTGACTGTTGCAGCCAAGCTGTTGGCTTTGCCGTCGTTGACCAGCAAAGAAAGAGTATAGGTGCCAGCGACATCGGCTGTGAATGTTGGCTTGACGGAAGTGGCAGAAGACAAAGCGGCCAAACTGCCAGATGGCACGGAAATGAACTGCCAGAGGTAAGTCAAAGATTCATTGTTGGCATCGCGACTGGCACTGCCATCCAAAGTGACCAAGCTGCTTGTGGTGACGTTTTGTGTCACGCCTGCGTTGGCAACTGGAGCCGTGTTGGGTGAAGACGAGCAGCCTGCTCCTGGCAAGATGCCCAGAGCGGCTGAACAGCCCCCACCACCGCCGCCGCCACAGGCAACCAGCAAAGAGGAGAGAAGGGCTATGAATGAAAGGCGCAAAGTAGTTTTCATGTGATTCTTCACTTGCAAAGAGAATGAGAAATGTCGATGTTCTCGGGGTAACGCAAGCCTTTCTTGTTGTACAAGTCGACTGCGCCACCTATGAGCCCACCCGCCAAGACGTTGCCAGCCATCTCCCAAGAGGGTAGCGCTGGCGCTTTGACGGTCACAGGCGGACTGAATTGTGTTTTACAGGTTATGTTCAGGCCTCGATTATCACCCGCGACGACCACGGTGCCTGGTGAGTTGAAGGTCCAGCTGCCTTTGGTGTTTTCAGCACGGCAATAAGCGGGAACAGCCCTCCCTGAGCACATGACTCTGACATTCAGTTCTTGGCTATCGTCATTTAAGAGACTGGCACATCCACTGAGAACGCCAATGGCCAAGCCCAACAAAGCGGTTAAGACAGCGCTTAAGACGGGTCGTCTGGGTAGATTTTTTGTGGTCATGGCGTGCTAAAGCTTTCTGCAAATGCTATTTCTCTGTCCGTGAATCGACCCCAATGTCTGAAACTTGAGCTGGCGGTGCCGTCGAATCTCTGACATTTTGAAATTAATTACAGCTTGCCAAGCAAATTTTAAGCCAATCTTTTTTCATGCCGTTAACGGCAAACTATTGCCGTTAACGGCATGATTTTTTAAAAATAGCAAATAACACTTGAAATATTCATATAAGAAGATATACAATTAGTTCCTATATGAATTCTCTTGTTCGCGTTCCTCTTAATACCAGCCCTGAGCAATTTGCTCGGCTGAAGGCTTTGCAGTCGGCCTTTGCCGAGGTGTGCAATACCCTTGCGCCAGAGGTTCAGCGCACGCGTATTTGGAATCGCGTGGCTTTGCACCACATGCATTACCGTACACTTCGAGAGAAGTTTCCTGCCTTGGGTTCTCAAATGGTTTGCAATGCCATCTATGCGGTTTCGCGCACCTCCAGAATGGTCTTTCAAATGCCAGCCAGTCCGTTTAATTTGGCGAAGCTGGGTAATAAACCGCTGCCTTTGTTGCAATTTGCAGACAGTTGCCCTGTTTACTTCGATCGCCACACGCTCAGTATCAAGAGGACCAAATTGTCCTTGTTCACACTCGACGGTCGAATGCATTTTGAATTAACTTTGCCAGAATCTCAGCTTTTGCTCTTTAAAGTTGCTAAATTGCGAGAAATTTCGTTAACTCGCAAGTTGGATGGAGTTTTTGAGCTTGCGTTCTGGCTGGAAAGTCAGCAAATACTCACTCAACAAGAGGCGCAAACTGTCTTGGATGGACAAACTGATGCATCTGATTCACTCCCGCTTGCTGTGATTTCTCAGTCCCCTATTCCTGATTATGTTTCTATTAAGGTTGCAGCATGAAGCTACAAGCCCACCCTTCTGAGTTAGTACAAACTTTTGAGACTCTCAAGCCAGTTATTTGGCGAGCCATAGGATTTAGCACTCTCATTAGCTTGTTGGCGCTGTCGCCAACGGTTTATATGTTGGAAGTGTATGAACGGGTGGTGAACAGTCGAAGTGGCATGACCTTGGCCATGTTGACACTCATGATCATTTTGGCCTACGCCATCATGGAGTTGCTGGAAAAAGTACGTGGCTCACTGATGCGTGCTGCTGGCGTTAGCGTCGATGAGGCTTTGTCTAAGCGTGTTTACGATGCGCTGTTTCAGGCTTATTTGAAGAGGCAAATCGGAAACTCTCAGCAAGCTTTATCGGATTTGAAAACAATCCGAGAGTTTTTGGCATCCCCTGCTTTGATGGCGGTTTTTGAGGCACCCGTTGCAATGGTTGCATTGGGGCTGAATTTTGCAATCAGTCCCATACTTGGTTGGGCCTCCGTGTTTGGCGCTCTGATGTTGGTGCTTGTGACTTGGATGAATGAAAAGGCGACCCGCGTGCCCCTAGGCGAAGCCAACAAGCATGCGGCAGGTGCTCAGCAATTTGCCGAAGCCTCTCTTAGAAATGCCCATGTCATGGAATCGATGGGCATGCTAGATGCTGTTCATTCAAAGTGGCAAAAGCGTCAACGCGAATTCTTGACCTTTCAAGCCATCGCCTCTGATGGTGGTGGTTTATGGACGGCCATGTCTAAAGCGGTTCAACAGATTACCGGCTCGATGTTATTGGGGCTAGGGGCATGGTTACAAATGAACAACATGCTGAATGGTGGCGCTAGCATGATGATCATTGGCTCAGTGATCGGTGGTCGAATTTTGGCCCCCTTGGCACAATTGGTATCGCAGTGGAGTGGTGTCGTCAATGTTCAAGCAGCATGGAGTCGCTTGGATGGCTTATTGGCGCAAGTGCCAGCCAAATCTGAATCTATGTCTCTTCCTGCACCTAAGGGTCAACTTTCCGTAGAAGGATTGGTGGCTGGCGCTCCCGGACAACAAGTGCCCATCGTCCGTGGTGTTCAATTTGCATTAAACCCAGGGGAAGTATTGGCTGTTGTTGGGCCATCAGCTTCTGGCAAGACCACGTTGGCTCGCATGTTGGTTGGCCTGTGGCCCGCCTTGAGTGGGAAGGTGCGCTTAGATGGCGCCGACATTAACACTTGGAATAAATCAGAATTGGGACCTTATCTGGGTTATTTGCCGCAAGGTGTCGAACTGCTCGATGGCACTTTGGCAGAAAACATTGCCCGATTCGGCGAAGTGGACATGGCACAAGTCGAGGCGGCTGCGCGCTTGGTGGGTTTGCACGAACTGATCATGTCTTTGCCCGAGGGCTACAACAGCCCTGTGGGGCGCGATGGTGCTATGTTGAGTGGCGGACAAAGGCAGCGCGTAGGTTTGGCCCGAGCTTTGTATGGCAAACCCGTTTTTGTTGTGTTGGACGAGCCCAATTCCAGTTTGGACGATGCAGGAGATGCAGCCTTGGCCAATGCAATCGCCACACTCAAACAAATCGGCACCACTTTCGTGGTCATGACGCATCGCACCAGTGTGCTGGGTGTTGCCGACAAGATGTTGATCATGCGCGAAGGTGCGCAGCAAGCCTTTGGCCCTCGCGATGAAGTGTTGGCCGCTTTGCAACAGAAAGCTAAATCATGAAGATTCCAGAAATCATGAACCGCGATGAACTTTCGCGAACACTTTGGGGCTTCCGCTACGAGTTGATGGTGGTGGGTATTTTCAGCATGGTGGCCAATTTGCTAATGCTTACCCCCACCATTTACATGTTGCAGGTATTTGACCGCGTGATGTTGAGCCAAAACACGAGCACCCTGATGGCCGTGTCCTTAATCACCTTGTTCTTCTTTGGTGTCCTCACTTTTGCAGAGTGGTCGCGTTCTAAGCTATTGGTTAGAACGGGAGTACGCTTGGACGAATTGATTAGCAAGCGCTTGTTTTATGCCAGCTATGAGGCTTATTTAAACCCAGAAACAAATAACCCGTCTCGTTCATTTAACGACCTCACCGAAGTTCGACAGTTTTTAACTGGAAATGGCATCTTTGCTTTTTTTGATGCGCCTTGGGCACCCATCTACATAGCTGTTTTATTCATGTTGCATCCTTGGCTAGGAGTCATGGCTTTGGGTTTTGCCGCCGTACAAGCCGTGTTAGCTTTGTGGGGCAGTCAAGTGACAAAGCCCGCACAATTGAGTGCAAGTCAATCGCAGCAAGATGTTACTGGTTATTTGCAGAGCAAATTTCGCAACGCTGAAGTCATCGAATCGATGGGCATGCTGCGTCACTTGTATCGCCGCTGGACAGAGCGCAATGCCCTGGCAATGGGCAGTGCATTGAATGCACAAGCAGTTGCTGGGCGTGTGATTGCTTGGAGCAAGTTTGTTCGCTACACGCAGCAGTCATTGGCTTTAGGCGGCGGCGCATTGTTGGTGATTCAGGGCGAGTTGTCTCCCGGCGCCATGATTGCTGCTAACGTACTTATGACGAGAGCATTGGCACCTATCGATTTGATGGTGGGTACCTGGTCGGGATTTTTAAGCGCCAAGGAAGCGTTCATTCGATTGCGAGACTTGTTAGAAGCGCACCCTTTGCGCAACAAAGCGCCTATGGGTTTTACGCCTAAAGGTGATGTGGTGTTGAAGGATGTGGTGGCTTCTGCTCCACGTCGCCAAGAATCTATTTTGAAAGGCGTAAGTGCTCTCATGCCTGCAGGCACGGTGACTGTGGTGTTGGGTGCATCCGGTTCTGGCAAGTCAACTTTGGCACGTGTGTTGTTGGGAATTTGGCGTCAAAACAGCGGTGAAGTGCTGCTCGATGGCCAGCCTATTTTGAATTGGGACCGGATGGAGCTAGGCCCTCACGTGGGCTACCTGCCACAAGATATAGAGTTGTTTGACGGCAGCATTGCCGAAAACATTGCGCGTGCGGGTCAAGTTGTGTCCGATCAAGTAATTGTCGCTGCAGAAGCATCTGGCTTGCACCAAATGATTTTGCGCTTCCCCAAAGGCTACGACACGCCTATGGGTGAAGCTGGTAGTTTGCTGTCGGGTGGTCAGCGTCAGCGCATTGGCTTGGCGCGAGCGTTGTATGGTGACCCTGCTTTGGTGGTGCTTGACGAGCCCAACGCCAACTTGGACGATGAAGGCGAAGCCGCACTGGTGCGTGCGGTGCTAGGCCTTAAAGCAAAAGGCAAAACTGTGGTTCTGATCAGTCACCGCCCAGGCATTTTGAGTGTGGCCGATCGACTCTTGATCTTGCACCAAGGCACAGTTCAGGCCAGCGGCCCACGCGATGGCGTATTGGCTGCATTAAAGCAACAACGTGAAGCAACCCAAGCAGCTTCGGCAGCACAAATTGCTCCACCTGCAAGTGGCAACCCTTCTTCTATTTCCTAATTTTTGACGCTTGAATCGAGACTGTCATGGCCAAACCAAATTTGAATCAATCTTTGAAATCAATTGTGCAAGATGCACAAGTGGTGTCCTCTAGCGACGATGGTGCAATGCGCGCCTCATCCGACACACGCGCTGTAGCCCGAACGGGCCTGCTGGTGTTGGCCGTTGGTTTTGGTGGATTCTTGCTGTGGGCAGGATTGGCGCCCTTGGATGAAGGCGTGCCTACACAAGGCATGGTGACTTTGGACACCAAACGCAAAACGGTACAGCACTTATCTGGTGGCATTGTGAAAGAAGTTCTGGTGCAAGAGGGGCAGCAAGTAAAAGAGGGCGAGGCATTGCTGCGCTTGGACGGCGCCGTTGCCAAGGCCAACTACGAAGCTGTGCGCCAACGTTATTTGGGATACCGTGCCATGCAAAGCCGATTGTTTGCAGAGCAAGCGGGTCGAGATAAGATTGATTTTCATCCTGATGTACAAGCGGCGCTTCAAGATCCCTTGATCAAACAACAAGTGAGTACCCAACAGCAACTCATTCAAGCTCGACGCGCTGCCTTGGCTGCAGACCTTCAAGGTATCGAAGAAAGTATTCAAGGTCTTAAAGAGCAAATGACGTCGTACCAGAATATTTTGGTTCAACGTCGCAACCAGTTGGCTTTGTTAACTGAAGAGCTAGGCAATACCCGTGCCATGGTGAAAGAAGGCTATGCACCCCGAAACCGTCAGTTGGAGTTAGAACGCATGGTGGCTGAGTCCAATGCGGCCATTGCAGATCTGACCGGCAACAGCCTGCGTGTCTCTCGCCAAGTGGCAGAACTGACACAGCGCTCGATGGTTCGCAAGCAAGAATATCGCAAGGAAATTGAATCTCAATTGGCGGACGTCACGCGTGAAGTTCAATCGGACGCAGAAAAATTTGTCGCCGTGTCTGCTGATTTAAATCGTATGGAAATTAAATCGCCAGCCGATGGGCAAGTGGTGGGCTTAGCCGTACAAACAGTTGGTGCCGTTTTACAAGCCGGTCAGAAACTTTTGGATGTTGTGCCAGAAAATCAGACCTTGTTGTTAGAAGCGCACATTCCACCTCACCTGATTGACAAAGTTCAGACAGGTTTGTCTGCGGACATTCGTTTTAATTCATTTGCACATTCGCCGCAATTGGTGGTGGAAGGTAAAGTCATGTCGGTCTCTGGCGACTTGCTCAGTGACCCTCAGCAACCACAATTTCTATATTACTTAGCACGCGTTCAGGTAACCCCCGCGGGTATGAAAACATTGGGTGCGCGTCAAATGCAACCAGGTATGCCTGCTGAAATTGTGATCAAGACAGGCGAGCGTTCGTTGTTAACTTACTTGCTGCACCCACTTTTGAAGCGCATGGCCGCGTCAATGAAGGAGGAGTGATGACAAAGCATTCCTTTTTTGCAAAAACAGCGTTGGTCTGCGCCATGGCAAGTTCGACCTTGGCTGTATGGGCACAACCTAAGGTGTTGGATTTGAAGCAGGTGTATGAAGCAGCTTTGGCGCAAGATGCCACCATTCGAGCTTCGCGAGCAGCGGCCGATGCTGGCCGTGAGCGTTTGCCCCAAGCAAGAGCGGGTTTGTTGCCGCAAGTCTCTGCCAGTGCAGGGCGCACACACAATAACCTCGACAGCACAGCGCCCAATATTTTGGGTACGCCAGTGAACACCAATGATCAGTACTTCAGTGACAATCGCACAGTGCAGTTACGACAACCTTTGTTGAACATACAGCGTTGGCTTCAATTTCAACAAGCTAAATCACTGGTGGAAGAAGTAGAAGCCAACTTAGACCGAGATTTGCAAAATTTGGTGGTGCGTGTCGCTAGCGCTTACTTTGAAACTTTGATGGCCGATGAACAGTTAGAGTTGGTTCTGGCGCAAAAGAAAACCTACACAGCATTGTTAGACGCATCGCAAAAATCCATTTTGGCTGGGTCAGGTACCCGAACAGATGTGGATGACGCCAAAGCACGCCTGGACATGGCTACAGCGCAAGAATTGGAAGCTCGTCAAAATCAAGATCTGACGCGTCGCCAATTACAGTTGTTGATCAATCAACCCATTGATCAAATTGCCAAATTGAATGTCACTGCACTTAAATTAAGCGCGCCGAACCCCTCAAATTTGGACGAATGGACTCGCAAAGCCGAACAAGCCAGTCCAGAAATGAAAGCGCTTCAAGCCAGGCTTGAAGCCGCAAGGCGTGAAGTGAGTAAAGCCCAAGCTGGACACTTTCCCACCTTGGATGCTATAGCCCAATGGACTAACAGTGGCAGTGAAAACATCACGCGCGTCAATTCTCGTTACGAGAATAAAACCATTGGCGTACAACTGAATATTCCTCTTTACTCAGGTGGCTATGTTGATTCCACGACACGTCAGGCGGTAGCCGAGCAAACGCGTGCGGAAGAGTCTTTAGAGGCATTGCGACGCGATTTAGGCGTTCGAGTTCACAAGGAGTACAGAGGTGTGAGTGAGGGTGTTATGCGTGTTCGCGCACTTGAACAAGCGGTGCGTTCTGCTGAGTTGATGATGCAGTCAACGCAGATGTCTTTGAAGGCAGGTTCAAGAACGCAATTGGATGTGCTTAACGCACAACAACAGTACACCTTGGCATTGCGTGATTTAGCGCAAGCTCGATTTTTTTATTTGATGTCTAAGGTGAAGCTGGCTTCTTTGGCGGGAGACGATGCGTTGGTGTCTGTGAACGAAGTGAATGCCAGTTTAGTAGGTATTGCGAAATAAATTGAAGGTTGAAACTTAGATTTGCAAGCCGCGCAATGCGCTTGCTACTTCTGCAAAACCAACGCCACGTTCCCGAGAGGCAATGTATTTGGGAAGGTGCTTGAGTTCATTCTCGAACCTTTTGATATTGGCAACACCCACACTGTGCGTGAAATGCTCAAACATGACTTGGTCGTTGGTGAAGTCGCCCACATACACCCATTGATCAAGTTCTTGTTTTAAATCTCGGCCTGTGAGTTCTTTCAGAATCCACTGAGCGCCGTGCCATTTGTTATGGTCACCAAACCAGGCGTTGATATGGATGCTGCTGACTGTGGCGGTCATGCCTTCTTGTTTCAGTAGTTTTAAAACTTGCTGAATTTTCTCTTGGGACAAATGATGAAATTCGCTGTGGTCAAATTTAATGTCAGTTGCTCGGTCGTGTGAGTCTTGGGCCATGACGGTGCCTGGAATTTCTTGGAGCACGCGTTTTGCGATGCGCTGCATTTTTTGGAAGTTGTGCATGCGAGTGGTCTCGTCCTGTTGGTAGATTTTGCGAACTTGGTTTTGCGTTGCATCTTGAAATAAAGCCACTGCGCCGTTTTCTGCAACCATGGCGTTGACTGGCCATGTGGATGCAAAGGGGATGCTCCAGCCCACAGGCCTGCCCGTAATGGGAATGACCATGAGGCCCTTGGCTTTTAAATTGTGCAGTGCTTGAAGTGCATCGGGTGTGATGGCTCCTTCGGTGGTGAGTGTGTCGTCAATGTCTGTGAACACGCCTACGATTTTGTGGCTGGCAGTTTGAGACCACGACGAGAGAGGCGTCATCAGCCTGCAGAACCCAACGCTAAGCCTGCATGCTCACGCAGTGGGTGGAAGTGAATTTTCGGAAAACGTTCTTGAGCCAGCCGCACGTCATAAGGTGATGTGCACAAATAAGCCAAAGTATCAGCTGCATCCAAAGCCATGCGCTGCGGGTACGCGTTCAAAAACTCCCGCATTTCAGCAGGTGTATCCGCCGTAATCCAACGTGCGCCTGTGTACTGGCAGCCTTCCAACCGCACATCGCAATCGTATTCAGACTTAAGCCTGTGCTGCACCACTTCAAACTGTAGCTGACCCACAGCACCCAACAACATAGGGCCACCCACTTCAGGTTTGAAAACCTGAATGGCACCTTCTTCACCAAGTTGGTCTAGGCCGGCTTGGAGTTGTTTGGTTCTGAGAGGATTCTTCAAAATCACTGTCATGAAAAGTTCGGGCGCAAAGAATGGCAAGCCCGTGAATAGCAAGTTGGCACCATCGGTGATGGTGTCGCCCAATTGCACGCCGCCATGCGTGGTAAATCCAATGATGTCACCCGCGTACGCTTCGTCCACAGCTTCACGTCTTTGGCTCAAGAAAGTCACCACGCTGGTCGGGCGCAGTTCTTTACAAGTGCGTTGCACTTTGAGTTTCATGCCCGGCGTGTATTTACCCGAGGCCATGCGCACAAACGCAATGCGGTCGCGGTGCGAGGGGTCCATGTTGGCTTGCACTTTGAACACCACGCCTGCGAAGGCTGCGTCTTCTGGCTGCACTTCTTTAATGACGGGTTGTTTGTTGACGATGAGTGAGCTGGTGCGCGACTGTGGCGGGGGTGCTAAGTCAACCAGTGCATCAAGCACTTCCATGACACCGAAGTTGTTCACACCGGAACCGAAGAACACAGGGGTTTGTTTGCCGGCCAAGAAGGCTTCGCGGTCAAACGAAGGAGATGCGCCAGTTGCCAGCTCCATGCTTTCTAAAGCGGTGGCAAATTCTGCGCCAAAGCGTGCATGCAATGCGGCCGCTTCTGTCAGTGGCATGGCTTCGAAGTCTTGAGGCAAACGCTCGCTGCCAGATTCAAAAACGGTCATGGTTTGCGTTCGCAAGTTGACAATGCCACCAAACAATTTGCCTTGTCCTACAGGCCAAGTCATGGGCACGCAGGGCATGCCCAATTCGCGCTCTACTTCGTCCAAGATATCGAGAGGGTCGCGCACTTCGCGGTCCATTTTGTTCACGAAGGTGATGATGGGCGTATCGCGCTGGCGGCATACTTCAATCAGCCTTCTGGTTTGGGCTTCTACACCGTTGGCAGCGTCAATGACCATAAGGGCTGAATCCACGGCCGTGAGCACGCGGTAGGTGTCTTCGCTGAAGTCTTTGTGGCCGGGGGTGTCGAGCAAATTGATGACGTGGTCGCGGTACAACATCTGCATCACGGACGAGGCCACCGAAATACCCCGTTGCTTTTCAATTTCCATCCAGTCGGAGGTGGCGTGACGCGAGGCCTTGCGGGCCTTGACCGAGCCGGCAATTTGAATGGCGCCCGAGAACAGCAAGAGCTTCTCTGTGAGCGTGGTTTTACCCGCGTCAGGGTGAGAAATGATGGCAAACGTCCGGCGGCGCCGGGTTTCTTGGGCGTAAGTCAATGTGGCTCCAGGGGGAATTTGGGTGTCTGGCTTTGAATCCTGACAAGCCGCTAGTATAATTTGCGCAATTCCGAGGAGCGTTGCAGCGGCCCCTACTAGATTTAATTTAGTGGCGAGGACGTGAGGCTCGGAACCCTACTTTGCAACCACGCTCATCCACTTTTCAGCGGGATGAGCTCTTTT
>Ga0164295_10001569_pt1 | contig 19004 bp, 18 predicted proteins | sample GEODES006metaG_FD_111798 | JGI IMG/M metagenome (GOLD analysis project Ga0164295, IMG submission 111798) | Oligotrophic lake water microbial communities from Sparkling Lake, Wisconsin, USA - GEODES006 metaG | ecosystem: Environmental > Aquatic > Freshwater > Lake | place: USA: Sparkling Lake... | reverse complement strand
TGGCGTTTATGCAACTTAGCGTTTTAATGCAAATTAGTCGAAGACTTGTATTTCCGAAAATTAGCTCATGATCAACACGTAGGCACATAGAGGCGCCCAGCGCGCCGTCTTCAAGCCGCGCCTCCAAGGCCGACCACACTCTAGATACCTTAGACAAACTCGAGCCGCCCCATTATAAAATGGAAGACCTTGAGGGCGGTGCTAAGGAGGGCTTGGGGCCGCACGGGCGCCCCCAGCGGTTCTACGTCGTTGGGGTTGCGCGCACGCAGCGCGTGCTGCTGACCGACTCGCCGGCGTCAAATTCGCAGGGCGCGCCCGACCCCATGACGCACATCCCGCTCCCGCGTCAGGCGGTGGAGCGCCTGTTCACTGACTGCCTGCTAGACGTGGTGGACATCCTGAAGGCTTCGCCCGCGATGCGGCCGCACGCACACGAAGATGCAGCCGCATACGACACGCGGCTGCTGGAGGTCGAGTGGCCGCGGGTGTGGCGTGCGGCCGCAGTGGGCGGTGAAGACGGCGGCGGCGCATTCAGGGAGTTCCACGGCATGGACCGCAGCAATGCGCGTAACAACGGGTATGGAGTTTTCCGCTGGGACGTGCGACGCCAGCGGCTGGAGGAGCAGCAGGAGGTGCGCTTGGACCCCGTGGACGCGATCAGCCGCGTGGCGGCAGCGACGCGGCTGCGCGGCCTGTGGGACTCGATGCGCGAGCTGGATCCCACGCTGGCCCGCATCTTGTTCCCAGCACTCTTTGAGCAGCCGAGCGTGGGCGAGCAGCTGCCGGAAGACGGCTACGCGACGCTGCCCGACGTGGCATTTGAGCCAGCTCTGCGTCAGAACTTCACTGTGACGACCAACGTCGACGGCTCGGTTACGCTCTACCCTCACGTAGAACAGATTGATGCGCCCCACCCCTCCTCGAGTGACGTAGAACGGATCGATGCGCCCCCGCGCTTGAGTGACGCGGCCATACCAGAGCGCATGACGGAGGAGGATCGACAGAGCGTGATGGCACCCGTCATCGAGGCTCAGCAGTACCTGGTCGAGTTAGAGCATAAACAGAGCGCCGCAGACCGCGAGCCTGTGTACGAAGCGCAGCGCTACCTGAACAAGCTGAACAACGCCGGCAGCGAGCTTGCCGATGGCAGCAAAGGCGGCGAGATCGACAGCGGCTCCACCGACGCTGGCAGCGTGCAGCAGGAGCCCGTAGATGCGCCCGAGTTTCTCGAAGACATCGAGCAACTCAACGCGGCATGGTTCACGTACGCCGGCGCAGAGCGCCTGCATTTGGACGCCGCGCTGGAGCTCACCGAGGACCAGGACGCGTGGAAGCAGCACGTGTACGACACGCTGGACACAACTAGGGCGGTCGCTGAAAGGCGACTCAAGCTCGGGCTCGGGCCGCCGCTCAGTTGTGAGGGTGCGCAGGCGGCGCTGTTGCCCACGGAGTCCGAAGTGTTCACGCTGGGCGCCGGCTTCGATAAGTACGCGCTGCGCGAAGACGACGAGGGGCAGCCGCAGTACTTCACGATCACTGACGGCGCCGCTCGCGACGTGCGCACCCTGTCTGGAGCCGCGCTGTCTCGCATGAGGCAGCTTGCGCACGCGTACCACGACCTGCAGCACCCCGACCCTGGCGGCTTTGCAGACGAGCCGACGCGCTTCGTGCAGTCGGTGCTGCTGCACGTGGGACACCACGGCGTGCAGCCGCGCACGCTCATGGGGCGCGCGCTGCAGGGGCTGTTTGCGACGCACGGCATGGTGGCGCTACCGCTGCGCGCCGCGCTGGCGCTCCACGGCAGCGAAGGCGAGGACCCGCGCCGCGCGACGCTGGAGCGCTGGCGCGTCAACCTGCAAGCGTGCTTCTCGGGCTTTGCCGTGCCGCCGGCAACCCTGCAGGCGATGATGGACCCCCACTCCAGCGCGTACAGCATGGACGGCGAGGAGGCATCCAGCACGCACGCGAGCGGGCACGAGGCGCTGTACGTGCTGCTCACTCAGCAGGAGGACCACACGACGCTGGAGGCGGCCGCGTGGTGTCAGGGCTGGGCGCGCACGCGCGAGCACATGGTGCTGCGCGTGCACCCCAACGTGGACACGTACACCGACGAGCGCGTGGAGAACCTGCCGTTTGTGGGCGTCGCGCGCAACAAGCGCGGCGCCGCAGCGTTGAAGCGCGAGCTGGGCGCCGCGGTGGGTGACGCGCTGTACCTGCGCGCAGCCGGCGCGCGCAGCGGCCGGCACCGCGTGCTGTTGTACGCGCTGGAGCTGTACGCGCTGGCAGAGCTGGCGCACAGGCCGTTCAGCGGCGTCATTGCGCGCGTGCCGCGCGTGCACGCCGTGCCGCTGGGCGCCGAGGACGCGCCGCTGCCGTTTGTGCCGCACGTGGGCGTCGCGGCGGAGCAAGCGCAGTTGCTGGGGCTGCAGCGCGCGTTCGGCGTGTCGGGCGGCGTGTACCACGATCGACCCGACGCCGAGGACGCCAACGCGGCGCTCGCGCGCGACATGGTGCGCGCGCGCATGATCGCGGACGGCGCGCACGACGGCGTCAGCACGTCAGACGACGCGCTGCTGCCGTACAAGTTCCACCGCGACGGGCCGTGGGTGGTGCGCCTGGTGGAGCAGGGCAGCACGCCCGCCGCGGCCGCCGCTGCGATGCGCGCCGGCGTGAATGCGGGGCTGCTGGTCACCAACGCCGCCAGCGAGCGCGCGCTGGCCGAGCGCTGGGCGGCGCTGCAGGCGGCGCCCGAGCAGGCGGCACGCTTTCTCGCTGCTCACTTCACCGCGCGGGTGTACCCGTCGCCGCAGCACCTGTTTGGCAGCTGGGTGGTGCTGCAGGCGCTGCTGCAGGGCGGAGCGACGGGCTTGCTGGCGGGCGGTGCGCTGCCGCACGGGCTCGAGGGCGGCGCCGCGCCGCCGCGCGAGTACCGCATGTGGGACGACGAGCACGACGGGCGCCTGACTTCGCTGGAGCACGCGGGGCGCAAGATCCCCGATGCGTTGCTGTGGCACGGTGACATGCACGAGCTGCGCGCCGCAGTCGAGCAGGGCGCTGGCTAGGCATCTTACTCGCGCCGGCGCTTACTGCTCACAGCCGCGTAGCGCTCATATCGCGGCCCACGCACGTGCGCCAGCAGCAGCTGCATCGCGTCATCCAGCGAAAAAAGGTTTTAAAAAATACTCTCAGTAACAATAAAATGCTGCGTCGCTCACCCCGCCGACGTCTTGCGGGCGGGTTTTACTTGGGCGCAGGAACCTATGGGTGCACGTTCTCCCCGCCGCTGCCTGTTGACGGCACAGAGGTGCCAAACTCCAGCGACTTCCTGGGCAAGGTGATGGCCAAAGCGGATGCTGACAAGGAGTACGCGCTGTCGCAGCGCTTCGGAGCGGCAGACCCCCGCGGCGCGTACGGCATCTACGCGCAGCCTCCGCACCGCGTGGACTCACTGAGGGCGGTGCACGCGGCTGGCGGCACGCGCGAGCTGGCCAAGTGCCGACAAATCGCCGCCGTATCAAAAGTAATGTCGGAGGCGTCGCTGCAACGGCGCCTGCCAGGCCGCAGCGAGCAGGAGCCGTACGAGCTGGTGATGCAGCTCGCGCGGGGCGGCAGCCTCGATCGCGTGTTTGCGCACATCCGCGCGACGACGCCTGAGCTGATGCTCGCCCACCTGGCCGCCTTTGGCAACCTGGTCGCGGGGCTGGACGCGTACCATCGCGCCGGCGTGGCGCACCTGGACATCAAGCCCGAGAATGTTGTGTGTGTCGACGACCCGCTGGCGCCCAGTGCGTACAAGTTCATTGATTTCGGGCTGTCTAGTACTGCCGAAGAAGTCATGCGGGGCGGCGACGAGACATTGCTGGCGTCGCCGTACTGGGTGTACCCGTTGCTGACCAACGTGCTGTTCCAGCGTGGCGGCGACGGCAGGCCGCGCACGTTGTCGTCGGTGATGTACTACCCGCCGGACACCACGCGTCTACAACAACAGCGCCACGTCACCACGTGGACGCCACGCCACCGCCAGGAGTTGCGGGAGGACTTGCGGTCACTGATGGCCACGTACGGCGTGTCGACGCGCGACGACGACGCGCACGTGCGGCTGGCTGCAGCTGCCGCTGCTGACGTGTACGGCTTGGGCGTCACGCTGTGCTACGTGGTCTACGCGCTGACGGGCGGTGTGTACCGTGAGAACGCGGCGGCAGGCGAGTTTTCAGGGCTGCGGGCGACGGGCGCCACGCCCGCACGGCTGCAGCCGCTGGCAGCGCTGGTGGGGCGCATGCTGCACGCGCAGGTCACAAGCGCCCAGCTGCCCGCCGAGTATGCAGCTGTGATGCGGCATTTGGAGCTGCGCACGCCGCGCGACGCCCCCCGCTGGTGAGCCTGCGGTGGCAGCCGTGCATTCGCGCACGCCCAAGCCACAGCAAATGGGCGTGCACGATCTGCTTCCGCTGCTGCGCAAGGCGGCGCCCAGCTGCTTCACGAGTGTCGACGCATGGCGTGCTGCAGCGGGACTCGCGGCCCCCATCGCGGTGGCTGTGGACACGCCCATCTTCATGTACAAGTACGCGTACTCTGTGGGCACGGGCACTCGCTTGACGGCGCGCATGCTCAGGCTCGTGGACGAGATGGTTGAGCGGGGATTCGCGCCGACGTTCGTGTTTGACGGCGCGCCGCTGCCGCAAAAGGACCGCGAGCGAGCGCGGCGGCGAGCGTGCAGCGATCGCGCCAGCGCGCTGCTACAGCTGCAGCATCTGCTGCCCTTCAGCCTGCTGGACGAGCAGATCGAGGTGGATCGCGCGCCGTGCGCAGCAATTCAGCCGGCGCGCGACGACTACGACGCCGTGAAGCAGGCGCTGACGCGCGCAGGCGTGCCCGTAGAGCACGCTGCGCACGAGGCGGAGGCACGCTGCGCACACCTGTGCGCGAGCGGGCGCGCGCAGGCCGTGATCACAGAGGACTCGGACGCGCTGGCGTACTTGTGTTGCGCAGCGATCCTGCACTGGGGCTCACCTGGCGAGCAAGTCGTCAGTGCGCCGGCGGCGTGCGCGGCGCTGCAACTGACGCCACTGCAATTCCAAGACCTGTGCGTGCTCATGGGCAACGACTTTAACGCGCGCATTCGGGGCATCGGCCCCGTCAAGGCGCTGGATCTGCTGAGGCGCTTCAAAAACATCGAGGGCGTCCTGGCGTGGCTCGAGAGCAGTAGCTACGCGCCCATGCTGGCGTTGGAGCCCAGTGACAGGCAGCGCCTGCTCGAGTCAAGGCGCATTTTTTGCAACACGTGCTTCGAGCTGTAAAAAGTGCATAGATCGCACATGAATTAAATGAGCTATTCAACACGAGAGCAGTCGTGCACACGGTGGTTTTCAATTTCACAGGTTGGCGTGCCGACAGTTGAGCACGTCCCCGTCATACATGCCGCGCATGCAATGGCCGCAAAAATCGCACCCGTTACGTGTAGCCAGGCGGACGGGACTGTTGTAACGTGGTATCCTGGCGGAATAGTACGGAGAAGGGCCGGCAACACACTCACTCGATGGCACACGTATCCTTCACTGACTGACTTTGCAACAGGACTTGCTGGCCAAGGCTTCTGTGTTCGCGTTTTTAAAGACGGCGAGATGCACATCACCCAGCCTTCAGGCTATGCCGTGTACGTGGGGCCGCGTGTTCCCGCCGACCCAGTTTCGGGAGAGTACGCTGGGGAAGCCATTCATGCGATTTGGTGGTAGTGCTCAATTCTTAGACACGATGCGCTCTACCACACTTGAACCATCGTGCATGGACCTGCCGTACAGGTTCATGTACTCTGGGCATGGGGCGAACCCCTTCTTCATCTGCACGTAGGCGTGCTCGACGCGGCACATGACGCCATTGACGGTGCCAATGACGGCGGGCTGGCCGGCAGAGTCCATCACCAGCTCGAAGACGCGGCTTGACAGCTGCTCTTGGTTGATGCTGACTAGGAACCGCCCGCCTTCCACGACCCGCACAGAGCAGCCGAAGAGCATTTCCTCGGCGGGGTTGAGTTGCGAGCGCAGAGACGCGTTGTTCATTGAGAGGTGACGCGCCGTGTCGCTGGGCTCTAGTGACAGCCACGTGGACTTGACCGCGGACTTGCCGACCTCGTCGTACTCGTACAGCACAACATTGTCGTTCCATGACTTGATCACCATGAACAGGACACTGCTTAGCTGCGGGACATGTCGGAGCACTCCGGCGCGCACGCGCTGTGTGCGGGGCTCCTCGTTCTCGGGTGCCTGCCAGTAAGGATTCGCAGTGTCGCCCCACATTTTTTTTGTGGTTGGCGGCCGTGCGACAAATTTGCCACTATCTGGCAGTTGCAATCGTCAGCACCACGCACTCGAATCCGTTTGTACTCGCAAACTCAAGCCAACTTTTTTGAGCGGTTGACAGCCTGTCGGTTGTCTTGACTTCAAGCAGCAGCACGCGTGCTTCATCTTCTTCGTCGGCCACTAGCTGAGTGTCTGCGTCTTGCGTCAGCACAGGTTCCATGATTGCACACACGTCTGGCATGCCATTCAGACCAGTGGGCGCGTCGATGGCGCGGCGAGTGACCCGCGCCAGTCGATACGGGCCGACGGCCTTGGCGATGCGCGCCAGGTGGTGCCTTGAGTAGCCCTGCCACGACAAGTCGAAGCCACTCATGGCGTCTCGCACACGCCAGCCCAGCTGAATGCGAGCCTCCATGTTTGAGTGGTCTAAATCGTTCAACGCAGCTACCGCCGCGCGTCTGTGCTCGCGCACGATCTTCCAAAACCACGTGCGCGCCCCTGCATCAGAGAGCGGCGTGGGTGCAAGACGCCCCAGGCCCAACGGCGCGGCCAGCACACACCACGCCAGCGCTTCCCATAGCGAGCGCTCAGAGTACACCGCCAGCACGGTGCTTGCACGACCTCGATTGGCGTGCAGCGCATACCCGTGCACCAGCGGCTGCAGCGGCTCCGCCGAGGCGAGCTTGGTATCCAGCTGTGCAGCCACGGCGGCAGACGTCGCGATGGTCCAAGCACTGGGGCCGACGCCCCACGCCCCCAGTGCCCAGCGCATGCCGATCTGTTCGGCGCGCGCAGCCTCGGTGCCACCTCCGGCCGCTTGAACCGCAAAAAGTGCGCTCTGTAGCGCGCGCTCCTTTGAGCCGTGCTGCTGGAGCTGCCCAGCGCGCATGAGTCGCGTGTAGCCCCGTGAAATCGCCGCTTCGACGCGAGATTCAGTCTCACTGTCGGACGTGTCGGCTGCCGCCGATCGCGGCATGTTTATTTCTCTGCGCGACGACGGCCGCCGAAGCTGATGGAGACGGCCATCCGCTGCCAGGTCCACGCCATGGCCAGCAGGCGGCGCTCAGGCACGGAGAGCTCCTTGGCCGGCAGCCCAGTGAAGCAGTGCGTGCCAGTCGCCGTCATCGACTCGCCGCAAGCGCGCAACAGCGACGCGGCGCACACGCACGGGGTCGGGCGAACGCTGCCCATCGCGAGTGGGTGGCCAGCCTGGCAGCCGCACGGTGAGAGCAGCTGCTGCAGCGCGCCTGTGGCGGCCGCGCCGGCAGACGGCGCGACGAATGCGCGCGACACGCGCGCCGAAAACGGCACCAGCAACCCAATCAAGCGCCCGTCGTGGAGCAGAAACGCCAGCAGCGGGCTCCGTGGGAGCACTCTGAAGGCGAGCGTGCAGGTGCCCAGCTCGAAGCGCGCCGTGTACGGCCCGCCGCAGTTTGCGAAGCAGAACTGCAGCATGAGGTGCAGCGCGAGCGCGTTGCCTGGCACGGGCGCCAGCGCTCCCGTGCGAAGGGCATGCAGGAACGCGTTCATGACATTTGAGTTGTTAGGGCTGGCCTGACAGTCGCAAGTTTGCTTACCTGCACTAAAAGAGCCCAATTTTTCCCACAACATGGATACCCTCGTAATTTTGTACAAGAACGCGTCGCGAGCAGGGAGCTACGTGCAGACGCGGCTGAGGGCAGCTCAGGAGCCGCCGCAAGACGGCTTGAGTGTCGCGGAGGCGGTCTCGCAACATCGCGAGCTGGACTGCGTTCTGCCGTGCGGCGTGGACGCCAGCTGCGCCAAGGTGGTCGCGTGTCGGCTGCAAGTGCACGTGTGCGACAGCGGCGGGGCGCCGTGCACGCTAGCCGCACGCCACATCGCTCCGGAGCTGCTGCTGCGCACTGACCGCGGCGCGCTCAGCGCGTTCCACGAGTCGACGTGCTTTCTGATGCCAACTGACCCCTCGGCGCTGGCTTCGGCGGTGCTGCACGTGGGCACGCGCGAGCGAAGCAACGTCATGCGCGCCGCGATGGTGATGGCGTTCGTGCCGATCGGAGCCACTCGCGCCGTCGCACTGAGCGACGTGCTGCTGGTATTGAGCAAGCCGCCGCACGGCCACAGGCACGCGTTTGCGCGCGTGCTTCCCAAGCACGCCGCACCCGCGGGCGCACTGCAGCTGGATGCGAGCGCTCGCTGTGCGCCGTCCAAGTGGCTCACCTGCGTGGGCGCCGCGACGCACGTGCTGGTGCCCACGCCGCCATCGGATCGTGGGCTCGCGGCGTGGACGGTGCATGCGCTGGGCAGCTACAGGCACTCGCCTGCGCCAGCGGATATAGCGGAACCCCCTTCCTTAAAGAAGCCGCGCATTGAGTCGCCGCTGGTGGCTGAAGTCCACGCGTGTCCAGACGCGCGCGACGGGCAGCTCCTGGACATGGCCGCGGCCATCTCAGAGCTGCGCACGCAGCTCGCCGCTGCACAGCAGCAGCGCGACGGCTTTGCTCGAGCGCTTCGCCTGTTGGGTGCACAGCTGTAGTAGGGGCGCCCTCAAGCTCCACCACGCAGGCGCAGCACAAGGTGCAGCGTGGACTCCTTTTGCACGTTGTAGTCGCTCAGTGTGCGACCGTCTTCAAGCTGCTTGCCCGCGAAGATCAGGCGCTGCTGGTCCGGCGGGATGCCTTCCTTGTCTTGGATCTTGCGCTTGACGCCTTCGATTGTGTCGGACGCCTCTACGTCGACCGTAAGCGTTGAGCCCGTCAGTGTCTTCACCTGCACGCGGTAACGGGTTGGCAGGACGATGATGAGTATGGACACAGAGTCAACAACCACTCAAACTCATCGACGCGTACTCACAAAGATTTGCATTTGCGTTTATTTGTACAAGCGCAGTATTAAGGCACAATTTGGAACGCATTTTTAACGGGATGACCTAGTCCAACCTAGATGATTAATTTTTGTTCTCTCGCTGTCGTGCTCGTCAGCTGGTGGATCAATGAGTCCAACATATGCACCCTTCGAGTTGCCGTAATTCTTTAGCAGCCGAGGTTCGCAAAGAGTTTTCTTAAGCGTCAAGTCCACGTTCTGGAACTGATTTTGGTGTAGTGTCTGTGCCGTTTTAAGGCAGATGCTCGAGTGGACCAGATAAGCGGTTGTGCGAAAGTGGACGTTGCTCAGGGAGTACTCCCGATGACGATTTTTGCCTGCCCACCATTGCGTGCTGAGATTAATGTATCTCTTGTCCGTCGTGGCCACGATGGCTCGCACAAGAGGGTGTCGTGCAATTCCTCCAAAGTCGCCGTACCCGTCATCCTCACAAACCAAGTACCAGCCCTCAGACATCTGTGCAATGCGTTGCAGAACTGCTGCGTGAGACATAGTGCAGCCGTGATCGCCTGGACTTTGGATCTTAGGGTCGGAAACTACGATTCCAGGAAATCGATGCAGCGGCAGTGGTCCATTACTGTCGTGATAGCGCTTCAAAAAGGAAGCTTTTCGATCCAAGGATCTGTCCATGTTGATGTAAAAAGCTGCTGCTATGGCGACAGGTGCATGCGCATCACTAAGTTTAAGCACGCGACGAAATAGTCCTGTGCGCTGTTGATGACAGCGAAAAATGTATGCCAAAACTACGACTCCGGCCACGACTCCGATCAAGGTGGCAGCCTTCATTTTACTGATGAGCGTTTGCATGGCGCTGACACGATTCACTACACACAGTAGTGTAAAAAATGCCAACCACTACGCCGGCCCCTCGGCGCGTACAGGACGACTCAGCGCTGCAGCCACTTGCAGACGTAGAGCGCTTGGCCGTGCTCCAAACAACGCTGGCCTCATCAGCCGAGCAGGCAGCAGAGCTGCAGGCTGGGTCCAAGCAGCCCAGCACGCCGGACGACGAGTCGCGCATCAATAACTTGTACGCCGCGTACTGGTCTCTGCTGTTTGCGAGCAAGGATGCGCTGCGCGACCCTCTGGCCCTGGCAAAAAGGCTGGCAAGCGGATCAGCCGTGACCCACTTCCTGCAGCTCACGTCGACGCATCGAAAGACACCTATAACATCGACGGCCTCGACCAGTGCGCTACAAGCCTTCAAAACACTCCCGCCAGGTGTGCAGAATCTGCTCATGGCGGTGGGAGACGTGAATTTGAAGATCTCCGCGACCGAGGACGCCCTGAGCGACGCACTGTCCGCCGCGTACGCCAGCGCGGCGCGCGCAGGGGCGCACTGCGTGCTGCTGGCGGCGCAGCAGGTGCAAACCGTGGCCGCACGGCGCAGTGCGCGCGTCGAGTTGCTGTATACACGCGCAGCGCAGGAGCTGATGGGCGGCAAGTACGCGCTCTTCTCCACGCGCGCGACGCACGCGCTGCAGCAGTGGGCTGACGCGTCAGTGCACGTGTCGCTTGCCGCGGACGCGTCGCAGCACCCGTGGCTGCTGGCTTTCAAGGCGCTGCACCAGGCCGCGGCCGTCAAGCTGGACCTGATCACGCCTGACGGGCTGCACGCTGCGCTGCTGCTGGCCAAGCGGCAAGTGGATTACGCCGTGGACGGGCTGCCCAGCGCGATTGCGGCGACCAGCGTGGTCGAGCCGCAGCAGCAAACCGACATCGGCGCACGGCTCGCGCTGCGCATGCAGAAGCACGAGCTGTCGAAGCTGCGCATGCAAGAGCTCGCGCACGCGCACGCCAGCCCCATGGAGCTGGCGCACACTCTGCGCACACTGCACGTGGCGGAGTCGGAGCTGCAGTCGAGCATCGACGCACTCGACACGGTGGCGGCCCCCGCTCTTCCCGCGGCGCAGCTTAGCGTCGCCGGCCGCCTGGACGAGCTGCTGCGTCAGTCGCGCCGCATGCAGGGCGTGCTGGCGGCGCTGGTGGAGCAGGCGCACATCCTGCAAGCCGAGTCCACCCAGCTCCGCGCGGTGCTGCAGGCCCAAGTGGTGCACGAGACGCAGCAAGAGATCGAGCTCAGCATTCAGGCGTCGGGCGCGTGCCTCGAGGCTGCCAAGCGCGTGCTCTCAGAGGAGCACGCCTCGGCGCTGAGTCGCCATGCAGCCACCGTGACGGAGCTGCGCACAGCCGAGCGCACGCTCGCGGGCGAGCTGGTGTCCATGACCCGCGCCTCCCGCGGCGATGGAATGGTGCTCGAGGCGTGCGGCAAGGCGCTGGCGGAGTCTGCGCGCGCTAGGCGCGAGCAGCGCGACGCCGCAGCGCTGAGCAAGCACAAGGCAGAGCTGCACAGGCTGGTGGCCGATGTCAAGTCGGCGCTGGTTGCACTGGGGTGAGGTCAGATGGGTGGTGCGACGGGGTTGGTTCGGGACACCACAAAGTAAACACCGAACAAAAATGCCAGGCAAGCGCAAGAGCCAGTTCCAGGGCAGCGTGTCAGGCCTTCGTAAGAATGAGCGGGAGCTGCTTCACGAGATGCACGAGTCTGCCGACGCGCGCATGTACCACGCAGCAAATAGCGCAGTCTTTGAGGCCACGAGTGCGCGCGAGCACGTTAATCAGAATGAGCGGGCCGAGGCGCACAGGGATATTGGTCTCGTCATCGACAACACGCTGGAAGTGGACATGCTCGCAACAAAGAAGGCCGTCAAGAAAGCCGCCGAGAAGGTGCTGAACGACGCGGAGGTGGCCGAGACGCAGACTGCGCACGGCAACAACAAGACTGCAATGTCAGCTGCCGTGTCCAAGACTGTGCGCGACTCGCGTGAGATGCTGTACGATGTGGTGCACGAAGAGACAAAGGTGCATGCGGGCGTAGGCAAGAAGCGCAGCGCCAAGCGCAAGGCTGTACACGCCAAGGCCGACTCGCCTACGAAGAAGAAGCGCTCCACTCACTGGACTGCCCACGTGAAAGCGTGGATGCACAGCCACCCTGGCGTGCCTCTGCCGGAAGCGTCGAAGCTGGCGGCTGCGACGTACAAGAAGCAGCAGCGCAAAGACTAGCGTGTAAATTGTGTGTCTGCGTTGTGTTGCGCGAAATGACCCGTGTATCCCGCGGGTGTCTGAAAAGGCACATGGCTTCTTGGAGGAAGGGTGCGGTTCCGTCCGTGCAGCAAGGCTCGGCGCCTACCCGCGAGCTAGCGAAGCGCACCATGGCATTGACTGCGCCGATCGAGCGCGTGGAGGGCAGCCACGAGTTTTCCACAGACCCACGCGATAGCACGTCGCTCGTGTTTTTCGACATGTGCTTTGAGTTCGCGACAGCGTGCGCAGAGGTGTGGCCGCAGGACGCAGTCATCGGCGACGCGGCACGCAGGCTTGGTGGCATCTCCGCTGCGGGCTCAGACGCCAAGACAGCCGAAGGTCGCGAGCTTGCCGCGCGTTTTCACGCCGACTTCTCGCCGCACTACGCAAAGATCGCCGCCAAAGACGCAGCGATCTTTTCGCTGCCACTCACGTCGCTCTCGTCGATCTCCGCGGCGGTGAAGTATGCGTCGTCGGACCAGGGGGTGCGCGACACGGTGTGGGAGTACCTGCGCACGCTGGTGCAGTACGCCGGCATGGTGGACGTGTATGCCAAGTGCCCCCAAGCGATGCTCGACTCAATCTCATCCGTGGCGGGGGAGCTGGTGGGCAAGCTGCAGAGCGGTGAGCTGGACGCGAGCAACATGAATCCGCTGCAGCTGGGCCAAATGATGATGCAGAGCATGCGCCCCGAGGACCTGGAGAGCTTTGGCCAGGCGCTTCTGAGTGGCGGAAACATGGACAGCATGATGAACCTCATGCAGTCCGCCCTGGGTGGTGGTGGCCTGCTCGGCAGCATGCCTGCAGGCCTGGCCGGAATGATGGGAGGGAGCGGCGAGCCAGTTCCGGACATGGCCATGCTGGCTTCGCTTATGGGCGCGGGCTCCGCATGAACAAAAGTTGTGGCATGTCGATCGCATTTGAGGGCGTCAAGAGCGTGTACCGAGGCAGCATGACGTCGGGCGAGGCGGCTTCAAGCTTGCTTGAGGGCACGACTCAACTAGGCACGTTTGGAGCCAAGCTCACTGGCAAGCTCTTTGGAGCCTTAAAAAAGCTGGTGGGTGGCAACACACCGCCACTGCGCCGCAGCGCGCGCTTGGCAAGCAAGGCGCAACCTCGCGTGTCCTCCGAGCACGCGTCGCGTGGCGCGTCGCCAAGGCGCGGTAAGAGGCAGGCCATCCGCAAACCACGCTAGTGTCAATTAGTGTTGCGATTGACGTCGCTGTTGCGAATGGATGGGGCACGCATGGTGGTGGGAAGCACCTGCTGCTGCAGCCACAACATGAAGACCTGAGCGGTCTCTGGTGAGAAGCGCCCCACGTCCACGCTGCCAATCTCGTCGTCATCGTACTTGAGCAGCAAAATCACGCGGCTGTCCCCATCGGAAAGAGGTGTATACACGTCAACTGCCAGCAGGTGCACAAAGTTTAGCGCGTAAACCTCATCCTCCGACTCGGCGATCCACAGGCAGTAGTTTGGTGCAAAACGTAGAACCTGAGCGCGCAGCGCGACCTGGTTGGACTGGAGCAGTCGCAGTACTGGTGCTGAAGTCATGGTAGAAATGTCACTTGGTTCATGACTTGGTACGTCGTGCAAGTTTGCTATCACCTGGGTGATCATAACAATAACACCATGCCTAACAACAACACCATGGAGGGCTGGACTACCCACGAGTCTAAGACTCATGCGCGTACTTATTACGTGCATGCGGCCAGCGGGCGACGACAGTGGCACGCTCCCAACGCCCGTACGGAGCAGGATCGACTTGAGGTGGCGCGCTTCTACGCGCAGCTCAACCCAAGCGATGGAGACAGAGCAGAGTGGCGCAAGTTCAACAACTTCATGAAACAAGCGATCATGTACGAGTTTTCGCGTAGTCTGGAGCGACCGTTGAAGGTGCTGGATGTGGGCTGCGGCAGTGGCGGCGACTTTGGCAAGTGGTCGCGCTTGGGTGCGGGCGTGTACCTGGGATTCGACGCGTGCAGCGAGTCTGTCTCGCAGCTGGCTTCCCGCGCTGCGCCGCCGCCCAGCATCACGCGCGACGCGTTTGCTGGTGACTTCACGCTGCCTGCGACCTGGGAGCGGGTGCCACGTCGGGTTTGGAATGTGGTTTCTTGCCAGTTTGCGTGCCACTACGCGTTTGGCGTAGAAGACGACGCGCGCGCATTCATGCACGGCGTCGCAGGCGCGCTGAATCCCGCAAGTGGCCGTGCGCTGCTGGTCACCGTCGATGCGGAGCACTGGCGCGGCAGTCCTCGGCGAACATGGGGGCCAGCACGCATGACGGACTGCGCCGAGCAGCGCTCGGCCTTTGGAGACCGCTACGTGTTCAAACTCGGCGATCGCGTTGCCGCACCAGAGTGGTGGGTGCACAAGGAGTCTGTAGTGAAGGTGGCTGGCGACGCGGGCTTGGAACTGCTCGTGGATGCAAACCTAGCCACAGTGGCCGCTTGGCTGGGCGTCGCTACACAGCGCACACCACGGCGACAGCAGCAGTATTTGCAAGTGCACGCCCCAGCGCTGCAGGCCATGTGTGGCACCGAGAGCCCAAGTGCTGAGTCGTGGCTGCTGGCTTCTGTGTACAGGGTGTTTGTGCTGTGCCACAAAGGATCATCGGACAATCCAGCGGAAGTGGAGGAGCTGCGCACGTGGATGCGAGAGCACCATTAGGGATTCAACTTGCAGCATTCGCGTTCGCACAGGGGTGGTGTCCGTAGCATGTAACAAAGGGCGAACCACTCACTCAATAAAGGCATGGACTCCATGACTCAGCTGCGCGCCAAGATTGCGCAGACGCGCCAGGAGCCGCTGATGTTGCTTCCAGGCGACGCCGAGCCGCTAACAAAGGAGGAAGAGCGCGCGCTGCGCGCCGCCGTCGTTTTTGAGCACAACTCAGCAGAGAGTGAGCCGCGTGCGGATGAAGCGCCGCAGTTTTCGACGACGGCGGCGGAACCGTCCGCATGGGAGAAGGTGGCCAAGAAGGGCACAAAGCACCTAGCTAAGCGGCGCTAGTCTTGCACGATGGTCCCCGCTGCTATGGTGAGTGCAGCGGCAGCCGCACGCGCGATCGCGTCTGGATTGAGAAGCTCTGCTGCCACGCGGTACGCTGCGGCGGCGAGCTGGAACGCCGCGTCGGGGCGTGCCAGAAGATCTTCCACCACTGCTGCCACGTCGCTCATGTCGGCACGCGCACGCACGTAGTGTGTGCCAGCCACCAGGTGTTGGTGCAGCCACGTGTGCGGCGCCAGTGTGAGAGGGCACGCGTCCACCAGCACGAGCGCGCAGCCTGCTGCGAGGTGCCACGCCAAACGAGATGGTGCCTGGTGGCCGTTTACGCACAAGATGATCTTGTAGCCCGACTGCTGAAGAGGAGTGAGTGTGCTCTTGAGCGCGAGCTCTGGCAGGCGCCGTTGAAACGCCACCGTGCCCGCGAGCACCCGATCGCGCGCGTTCCACGCGGTGATGCCGACATCAAGGTGGCGCACCGCCACACCAAGTCGCGCAAGCTGAAGTCGCTGGTTGTTGGGGCCAATGCCGGCGCCCGTCGCAGTGCCACGAAACACTGCACAATCCAACTTTGCGTCCCACGCGACGCGACGCAGCATGCCACTCGAGGCGAGGCAGGCATGCAGCAGGCGTCCTCCGCCGCTGTCGTCTGGTTGGGTCGCCCAAGCCCAAGCTTCCGGAAACGGGAGCGCCACGTCGTGCCATGCGGGCCCCGTGTAAAACGACAGCGGCGGATGCATGGGTCGCACCCAGATAGGGTGGGCACCAGCACGCGCGAGCGCGGGAAACGGGTGCGCGGCGCCCCTGCGCAGCAGCGGGCTGTCGCGCTTGTTGATGACGAGCGTGGTTCCGAGCACTGGCGCGTGCGTGAACACCGAAGCGGCCATTATCATTTCGCTCAGTGCGTCCAGGCCGCGAAGCGACCACACGTTTAGCGGCACGACATTGCAGAGGGTGTGCCCGTTGAGCCACCAGCCCGTTTGGGACAAAACGTAGCCAGCTTCTTGCGGCTCCGAATACCCCAGCGCCGCATGCTTAGCGTGGTAGTACTCCGACGCGTTGCGCGCGCCATCAAACGCGAGCGGGGCGCTCTCGGCACCACTGTCGCTCCAAGCGTTGCGGTTGTCGTACCGAGTGTTGCAGAAGGCTACGAGGCGAAGGCGCCGCGGCCCCTCAATGCGCAGCGCCACCGCTGCGCGGTGGCAGTAGAAGGCATAGTGCAGCGCGGCCCACTGCACAGGACTTGATACGCCCGACGACAGCTCAGTGAAGGAAGTGCACAAATGCATGTGAAATTTATAGACTTTACGTCACTCAACACATACAAACTTGCATGATGGCAGGTAACTTACAAACTTACAGGTAATTTACAAACTTGCCGCCGGAGCGCGCCAGCACAAGTCGTCGCCGTAAAATGCCAAGCAAGTATGTGGAAGCAGAGGCGGAGCAGTCTGGCGACGAGACAAGCGTCGGAGACTCGGCCGCCGGCTCTGTTTCCGAGGATGACAGCATGGTGGTGGACGACGACGTGGTCGAGTACGAGTCGGGCGTGGACTCAAGCGAGGAAGTCAACCACGCGGCGCTATCTGACAAGGAGCTGCGCAAGCACCGCAAGCGTATGGAGCAGAGTCGCCGCAGCCAGCTGCTTGCCGCCGCTACGGCGGCGATGCAGGAAGAAGGCAAGCGCAAGCCGCCGACTCCGCCTGCAAAGACCGTATTTGCGCGCTTGTCTGCGCCGCGGGCCCCGCCGCCAACGGCGCTGGCGTCGCCCGATATGCCCTCAGGCGACGGCTGTCCGTCTAATGAAGCGCCGCCGTCGCCAGCGCCGCTGCGTGCGGTGGTCAAGACTAAGTTGGTCTCCAACAAGGTGCTGCACGAGTCTGCCATCCCGCCCAAGCCCGCGAGCCTGCTGCGCGCGGGCGCCAAGCAGCCCAAGCCGCCAGCGGCGGCAGGTGCGCGCAAGTTCGTGTTCCGCATGTACCTCACCAACGGCGTCATGTTCCACAAGTTCCTGCTGCCCATCGCCAACGCGGTGCACGAGCTGCGCTTCAACTTGACGGCGACCGACGAGTTCACGGGGCTGCGTCTGGAGGCGCACGACACGTACCTGACGCTCGCCAACAAGTCGCGCTACGAGTGCGACATCGACGCGGGCGTCTCCGAGGACGACGGCGCGCCGCTCACGACCGACGCGCTGACGGGCATGTCGTTCTGCGTCGCGGCGTCCAGCTTCATGCAGACGCTCGGCTGCGCGACGCTCAAGGACACGGTGCTCACGATCACCAAGTACGTGGACGCGCCGGACAAGATGACGTTTGAGTCCGTGTCCAACGAGAACGACGTGCAGGCGGTGTACTCGTGCGACGTGCTCGCCGAGTCGCGGCTCGAGAGCCTGGACGGCATGCGCTTCCGCATGGGCTACCACGTCAACGTGTTCCTCAAGACGCTCAAGGAGCAGACCATCAACGCCAAGCGATGCGGCGCGTCGCACATCTTCTTTGAGCTGCACCAGGCTGAGGATCCCACTGACGAGGCCGTGGTGCACTCACGGATGTCTGTGGGCTTCAAGGGCACCGTCACGTCGGGCTCGCACGACTTCTACCAGTCCGCGCGCCGTCTGGAGCGCAAGGGCGACGAGGGGAACACCACCACGGAGTGGGAGCCGCTCGCGGGCATGACGCTCGCGGAGCGGTTCAAGCTCAAGCTCGAGCGTCGCTCGTACAACGAGTACGACAACGCAAAGCTGCGCCTGTTCCTCAACCACATGGACGTCGAGTGGGTGCTAGTGCACCTGTGCAACGACAACACGCAGCAGCCGCTTGTCATGGAGTGCATGGTGGGTGGAAAGAACATCAAGCACACCATCATCGTGGCGCCCAAGCTTGACGAGGGCGCGTCATCTGACGCGCAGGCGGCGGTGATGTAGCTCAAGTATTCCGACTTTGAAACATGCGTTCTGTACAGCCGCAAGCAACCTTGGTGGCACTGCACGCGTAAACGATTATTTAAGTACTAAACGCTCGTTTAAATTTACGTAAGGTATACCTTACCTTTACGTATAAATGGTAGAACTTGATAGTAAGGAAGCGCGTGAAGCAGCGCAGCAGTGAGCTCGCCACTACCGTATCCTGCGTCTGAGAGTTGAAGAGTATTGCTGCATTAAAAATTATAATAGGTGACGCGAGCCTAGGCCTGTGCACATAAAAGTAGTGTTCTTTCAAACATTTTTTGTTGCATATATAGGTCAATCAGAAGCCACCGCGCTCACCACGGGCACTCTGCGCGACATCAACATGACGCCCACGCCCACGAGCTACGCGCCCCCGCCTGCGTGCTACGCGCCCCCGCCCGCGTGCGACGCGCCCCCGCCCGCATGCGACGCGGCGCCGTTCACGCCGCGCACGCGCCAGCCCTACCGCCCCAAGAATGCATCTGGACGCAACTAGCCCAGTATCTGCACGAGCTCTGGTGTAACTTGCACCGCTCGATGATGCTCGTCCGCTTGCCGGCGCACGTGGCTCATCACGCGCGCGTACTCTTTTGAGTACGCCTGCACGCCAAGCGCTGTGAGCGCCTTCATAGCTCGGATCTCCACCTCGTGCTTCTGCGCGTGCGTCAGCGGCTCTTGGCCGCCGCGCAATGACGTGTACAGGCTGCCCGCGCCGTCAAGCTGGCGCTCGTACGTGCTCGTGGCGTCACGCAGCAGCGCGTCCGCTTCCGCCGCCTGGGCCGCCAGTGCCGCCGACTCAACCTGGT
>Ga0164295_10001568_pt1 | contig 19020 bp, 20 predicted proteins | sample GEODES006metaG_FD_111798 | JGI IMG/M metagenome (GOLD analysis project Ga0164295, IMG submission 111798) | Oligotrophic lake water microbial communities from Sparkling Lake, Wisconsin, USA - GEODES006 metaG | ecosystem: Environmental > Aquatic > Freshwater > Lake | place: USA: Sparkling Lake... | reverse complement strand
CCGCAGCGCGCCGGAAGGGCGCTACCGGTGAGAACCTGCTTCAGCTGCTCGAATGCCGCTTGGATAATGTCGTCTACCGGATGGGATTTGGCACCACTCGCGCGGAAGCCCGTCAGCTGGTGAGCCACCGTGCAGTGATGGTCAACGGACACGTGGTTAACATTCCGTCTTATCAGGTAGGTCCTAGCGACATAGTCGCCATTCGGGAACGGGCCAAGTCACAGACACGTATCGTTGACGCGCTGACGGTTGCCGAACAAATGGGCTTCCCGGAATGGCTGGATGTAGACGTTAAGAAGATGCAGGGCATTTTCAAGTCTGTGCCAGAACGTGGCGATCTCCCCGCCGAGATCAACGAATCCCTCGTCGTTGAGTTGTACTCGAAGTAACAGGGTAGCTGAAGGAAATATTCATGCTCGCAGCGGTTAGCGAATTGTTGAAGCCGAAAATCGTTGACGTCCAATCCCTGGGCCTCAACGCGGCAAAAATTACGATCGAACCTCTTAATCGAGGCTTCGGTCACACGCTCGGTAACGCCTTGCGCCGCGTCCTGCTGTCCTCCATGACAGGAGCAGCAGTGGTCGAAGTTGAGATTGAGAATGTCCTCCACGAGTACACGACCATTGAGGGCGTGCAGGAAGATGTCACCGACATTCTGTTGAATTTGAAGGGCTTGGCAATCAGGATGCATACCCGCGACGAAGCCACCCTGACCCTGAATAAAAAGGGGCCAGGCGCTGCGGTTGCAGGAGATATCCTCGTCGACCATGACGTCGAAATCGTTGATCCGCATTATCACATTGCGGGACTTGGCGTTAACGGCGAACTTAATATGACGCTGAAAATCGCCCGGAGTCGTGGCTACCAGCCCGCTTTGGCGCGAGAGACCCCAGACGAGACGACTGACAGCTCGATTGGCAAGTTGAAGCTCGACGCTTCTTTCAGCCCGGTTCGCCGGGTTGCCTACGAGGTGCAGAGTGCACGCGTCGAGCAGCAGACCAACCTCGACAAGTTGATTATCACTATCGAGACTAATGGGACCATCGATCCGGAGTTTGCCGTTCGCGAGGCGGCAACGATTTTACGGAACCAGCTCTCCGTGTTCGTCGACCTCGAGGGGGGGCAGGTCACTCAGCCAGCCGTTACTGGAGGCGTGGTTGTTGATCCCATCCTCACTCGCTCGATTGACGATCTGGAGCTAACGGTGCGGTCGGCCAACTGCCTCAAGGCCGAGAGTATTTACTACATCGGCGACCTGATTCAGCGGACTGAGGTGGAACTCCTTAAGACGCCTAATCTCGGCAAGAAGTCGCTAACTGAAATCAAAGATGTGCTGGCCGCGCGTGGACTCTCGCTCGGAATGCGCTTGGAAAACTGGCCGCCGAAGGGCCTTTACGAGCATGAGCGCCTGTCGAACTAACAGGCCGGAACAGAGGTAGAAGAAGATGAGGCACCAAAACGCCGGGCGGCACCTAAGCCGCACTAGCTCGCATCGAAAAGCGATGTTCAAGAACATGGCGGCGTCCTTGATCCACCATGAGATCATTCGCACCACACTGCCTAAGGCTAAGGAACTTCGCCGAGAGGCCGAGCCACTGATTACTTTGGCAAAGGTCGACTCGGTGGCTAACCGCCGTCTGGCGTTTACCCGTCTGCGCGACCGCGAAGCGGTGACAAAACTGTTCAACCTGCTCGGGCCGCGTTTTCAGACCCGACCCGGTGGATACACGCGCATCCTAAAATGCGGCTTCCGCCCTGGAGACTGCGCACCGATGGCATTTATCGAATTGCTTGACCGCCCTGCCGCTACCACTGGTGCGGACGAGTAAGTCCCTGCCTTAAACCGCGGGCCTGAATGCAGGCCCGCTGTCTGGTTTCGAATCTTTAGGAAAGCATCTCCTTCAGCAGCTCGTTGAGCTGCTGCGGGTTGGCTTTGCCCTGTGAGCGCCTCATCACCTGACCCACAAAATAGCCAAAAACTTTGTCTTTGCCTGCGCGGTACTGGGCGACTTGTGCCGGGCTTTCTTCCATCACCTGTGCAATCAAAGCTCGAACGGCGTCACCGTCGTTGAGTTGGCGCAGACCCTTCTGGTCAATCAACGCGTCCACCTCTCCCTCGAGATTCCACAAGGCCTCAAATAGCTGTTTGGCGAGGTTGCCGGAGAGAGTGCCGTCGATAATCCGCTTGATGAGTGCGCCTAGACGCTCAGGCGTGATTGGGCAGGCTTCGATGCCTAAGCCGTGCCGATTGAGATTGGCGGCAAGCTCTCCATTGAGCCAATTAGCGGATTGTCGCGGGTCGCCCGAGGCCTGAACCAGCGCTTCGAAGTACTCTGCTAGCGGGCGGTCCGCCGCCAAGGTTCGCGCGTCGTCTATCGACAACGCGAATTCTGTTACGTAGCGGTCGCGCCGGGCCCATGGCAGTTCTGGAAGCGCGCGTCGAATCGTGTCGATGTGGGACTGGCTGACAACGATTGGCAGCAAATCCGGGTCAGGAAAGTAACGATAATCGTGTGCGTCCTCCTTGCTACGCATGCTCCTCGTTTCATGCTTGTCTGGATCGTATAGGCGAGTTTCCTGCACCACTTTGCCGCCGCTCTCGATCAGATCAATCTGGCGTTCCACCTCGAACTCAATGGCCCGCTCAACAAACCGAAAGGAGTTGATGTTCTTGATTTCGGCGCGCGTGCCGAACGTATCGCTACCCAAGGGCCGGACCGAGACGTTAGCGTCGCAGCGAAAAGACCCTTCCTGCATGTTGCCGTCGCAGATCCCGAGGTAGCGCACCAGCGCATGCATTGCGCGCATATAGGCGACGGCTTCCCCTGGTGACCGCATGTCCGGCTCAGTGACGACTTCCAGCAGTGGTGTGCCAGCACGGTTGAGATCGATGGCGGTATATCCCGGAAACGCATCGTGCACTGACTTGCCGGCATCCTCTTCCAGATGGGCGCGCGTGATGCCTATGGTTTTCGTCTCTCCGCTCGGCAGGCTAATCTCTATCCGGCCGTCCGCGACGATAGGCTCTTCGTATTGGCTAATCTGGTAGCCCTTTGGCAGGTCTGGATAAAAATAATTCTTCCTCGCGAAGATCGATGCGGGCGCGATCTTGGCGTCGAGCGCTAAGCCGAGAGTGATAGCCATATCGACCACCCGAGCGTTCAGCACGGGCAGCACGCCCGGCAGGCCCAAATCCACTGTGCACGCCTGTGTATTCTGCTCGGCGCCATACCGAGTCGGTGCGCCCGAAAAAATCTTGCTCTCCGCCGCAAGCTGAACGTGAATTTCCAGCCCGATAACCGTTTCCCAGCGCATGCGTTTATTCCGCGGCGACCGGCATTCGGGAATGCCAGTCGGTGTGTTGTTGAAACTGATGGGCGACCTGCAGGATCCGCCGCTCGTCAAAATAATTGCCGATCAGCTGCAGTCCCACCGGAAGCCCATCCACAAAGCCTCCCGGCATGGAGAGACCCGGCAGTCCGGCAAGATTCACGCCGGTGGTATAGATGTCCGACAGATACATCGTCAGCGGGTCGGCCACGTTCTCGCCCAAGGCAAAAGCCGTGTTGGGCGTAGTCGGCCCCAGTAGCACATCAACACCGCTGAAGGCCGCCACGAAATCTTGTTGAATAAGTCGCCGCAACTGCTGGGCTTTGCGATACCAGGCGTCGTAATAGCCTGCCGAGAGTACGTACGTGCCTACCAGGATGCGCCGCTTGACCTCCTCTCCGAATCCTTCTGCGCGGCTACGCGAATAGAGATCCGCCAGATCGACCGGATTCTCGCAACGATGCCCAAACCGAACGCCGTCGTAGCGTGAAAGATTGGAGGACGCCTCAGCGCTCGCCACCACGTAATACGCTGGCACAGCCACACCCGCGTGCGGCAGCGACACTTCCTTAATTGCCGCCCCGAGTTGCTGCAGGGTGGTGGTCGCTGCATCGACGCAAGCACGAATCCCCGGGGACAGGCCCGCGTCCATGAACTCGCTGGGCACTCCGACCTTCAATCCCGACAGCGGCTTGCTGAGGTCGGCCATGAAATCCTCGGGTGCCCGGTCGATCGAAGTGGCGTCTCGTCGGTCGGCACCCGCCATTGCGTTAAGCATGAGGGCCAAATCCTCGGCCGTCAGCGCCATCGGCCCGCCCTGATCGAGGCTAGACGCAAATGCAATCATTCCCCATCGCGAGACGCGACCGTAGGTGGGTTTGAGCCCGGTAACGCCACAAAGCGCGGCAGGCTGGCGAATCGAGCCCCCGGTGTCGGTGCCCGTTGCGACAGGGGCGAGACGGGCGGCAACCGCGGCCGCCGAGCCGCCCGAAGAGCCGCCCGGGACGCGATTGGTGTCCCAAGGGTTACGAGCTGGCCCGAACCAGCTCGTTTCATTCGACGAGCCCATGGCGAACTCGTCCATATTGGTCTTGCCGAGCATTACCATGCCGGCTGCATGCAGACGTTCAACCACGGTGGCGTCATAGGGCGCCTGCCACTGAGCCAGCATCCTCGACGCACAGGTCGTGTTAATTCCCTTCGTGCAGAAAATGTCCTTGTTGGCGTAGGGAATGCCAAGCAGCGGACTGTTTTCACCCGCTGCGCGGCGCCGATCCGCTTCTGCGGCTTGCGCGAGCGCAAAGTCCGGACAAACGGTGATGAAGCTATTGAACTGCCCATCAAGGCGGTTGATGCGCTCAAGATAATGCTGGGTTAATTCGACGCTGCTGAATTGGCCTTCGGCCAGCGCGGCCGACTGTGCGGCGAGCGTTTGCGGGATAACGGAATTCGTCATTCAATCACCCGTGGCACCAGGTAATAACCATTCTCCACCAGCGGCGCGCCGGCTTGCAGCTGGTCGCGGTCTACAGCCTCTGAAACGATGTCTTCGCGGAGACGTCCGACCGCGTCTATGGCGTGCGCCAGCGGCGGTACCGAGTCTGTATTGATCTCGCCGATGAGGCTGAAATGCGCGAGGATTCCCGAAAGTTGCGCGGCATAGGTCTCCGCTGCGTGGTCTGCGATCTGTAGCCGCGCAAGGCGCGCGACGCGCAGTAAATCGGTCGTGCTGAGGCTCATGCACCGAACTCGTTATCTATTGAAAGTGAAGGCAAAACCGAACTCTTGTCAGCTTGCCGAACCAGCGGTCGGCTGTTAAATTACAAGTCGATTTTATTGACGCGTCGCGCAGCTCATTCAGGCTTGTCATGGCGAGAGCCGGAACTGCAAAGCGGGCGAAGCGTTAACGCAGTCTATCACGACCCTTTCGGGTCTGTCGGTCTTCCAATCCAGCCCGAACACGCTACGCCAAGCGTCGTCGTAGTTCTTTCCCGACCGAGGGGCGCACAGAATGTTCAAAATGCTCAGAGGCATGTTTTCCAATGACCTGTCCATCGACTTGGGCACGGCCAACACGCTCATTTATGTCCGTGGCAAAGGTATCGTTCTGAATGAACCTTCCGTCGTCGCGATTCGTCGCGGCAAAGATTCCGGGTCCAAACAAATCGCCGCGGTCGGCATCGAAGCCAAGCGCATGTTGGGGCGTACGCCGGGCCATATCGAAGCCATCAGACCCTTGAAAGACGGCGTCATCGCCGACTTCACCGTCACCGAAAAAATGCTCCAGCATTTCATTCGGAAGGTGCACGGCAATTCCATGTTCAAGCCTAGTCCTCGCGTACTCGTGTGCGTGCCGTGTGGCTCAACTCAAGTTGAACGGCGCGCGATCCGCGAGTCCGCGGAAGGGGCCGGCGCCCGCGAGGTGTATCTGATTGAAGAACCGATGTCGGCCGCGATCGGCGCCGGCATGCCGGTCAGCGATGCCAGCGGTTCCATGGTGCTTGATATCGGTGGTGGAACCACGGAAGTTGCGGTGATCTCTCTTAACGGCATCGTCTACTCAGACTCTGTCCGCATCGGCGGCGATCGCTTTGACGACGCTATCGTGAACTACGTGCGCCGCAACTACGGCAGCCTTATCGGCGACGCCACTGCGGAGCGAATCAAGCATGAAATTGGTTGCGCCTACCCGAGTAACGAAGTCCGCGAAATCGAAATCAAAGGCCGCAATCTGGCCGAGGGTTTGCCGCGCAGTTTTACGCTCAACAGCAACGAAATTCTTGAGGCCCTGCAGGAACCTCTGCAGGGAATCGTTCAGGCCGTAAAGACCGCTCTCGAAAAAACGCCGCCAGAACTCGGCTCCGACGTTGCCGAACGCGGCATGGTGCTCACCGGTGGTGGGGCCTTGCTGAGAGACCTCGACCGTTTGCTGATTGAAGAAACCGGATTGCCGGTGCTGGTTGCCGAAGACCCGCTGACCTGCGTGGCGCGCGGGGGTGGCCGGGTGCTGGAAATGATCGAGGAGCACGGGCCCGAAATTCTCGCGCTTGAATAGCGCTAACCGCGCTTCCAGCGAGACAAGGAGCGAGCGATCAAGCCGCTGTTCACAGACGCTACCGCGCCCACCGCGCGGTTTGTCGCCTGCGTGATTCTGTCATTTCTGCTGATTTCGATTGACCACGCCCATCAACATCTCGCCGCCCTGCGAGCTGGGCTCGCGATGGTGGTCTATCCCTTGCAGTACGCAGCGAGCTTGCCCGTGCAAATGGTTGACGGCACCGCCCGCATTCTCGCGACACATCGTTCGTTACTCACCGAAAACGAGCACTTGCGCGCGGAAAATTTGCTACTTCAGGCGAAGGCGCTGCGCATGGAGTCTCTGGCGCGCGAAAATGAGCGCCTGCGCCAACTGCTGGATTCGAGCGCTGCGCGGACCGACGAAATCGCCGTCGCCGATATTCTGACCGTTGATAGCAACCCGGCTCAACACCAGTTGGTGATCGATAAAGGCAGTCGCAATCACATCTATGTTGGGCAACCGATTGCCGACGCGCGCGGCGTCCTCGGGCAAGTGGTTCAGGTCACGCCCTATACCAGTACCGTGCTCCTTGTATCTGACGAACGCCATGCCATTGCAGTGGAGCTCAATCGTACCGGCTTACGTGCCGTCGCGGTTGGGACGGGGCAGGCCGAGCAACTCCTGCTGAGTTTTGTCCCCACCAATGCCGACGTGAAGGTAGGTGATCTGGTTGTCAGCTCCGGGCTCGACAAACGCTTTCCGGCGGGCTACCCAGTGGGAGAAGTCACGGAAGTGTCGACTGAACCCGGCGACCCGTTCGCCCATATCAAAGTAAAACCTAGCGCACAGATTGGACACTCGCGTGAAGTGCTGCTGGTGTGGCCGCAGCGCCGTGCGACCGAGGCGCCGGATACCCCGTGATTTCCCGTCTCAACTGGTTTGGCGCAAGCGGTCTGAGCCTTTTGGTGGCATTCATCCTGACTGCTGTCCCGCTCCCCGACTGGATGGAGGTGTGGCGTCCTGAGTGGGTGGTGGTCACCATGGTCTACTGGTGCCTCGCGATGCCGGAGCGTGTCGGGGTCTTTGTGGCCTGGGGTGTGGGCTTGCTACTCGATGTTCTGCAGGGGTCGATTCTGGGACAGCATGCTTTGGGACTGGCGACCGTTGCTTATCTGGCGGTGCTCTACCACCAGCGCATTCGAGTCTTTCCTCTGGTGCAACAGTCGTTGGTGGTGGGCTCCATGGTGTTCGTCTATCTCGGCGGGACGGCGCTTATCTACAACTTGCTCGGCTCCAGGCATTACGGTCTCGATTATCTTCTGGGCGCCATTACGAGCGCCTGCATTTGGCCGTGGGTCTATGTCGTACTGCGCGATTTCCGACGTAAAACGGTGACCTCTACGAGATGATCAAACGCGGCCGGAAATTGAAGGAGCCTTCGCGTGAGTCGGTGTCCTTTCAGAATCGAATCGCGGTGGCAGCCATTGGCATGTTGCTGCTGATTGCGGTGTTACTGGGCCGCCTCGCTTTTCTGCAACTCCTCAACCACGACCACTACACGACGCTGTCGCGGGAGAACCGCCTGAAGGTGGTGCCAATCCCGCCGACGCGAGGTCTTATCTACAGTCGCGACGGCGTTCTCCTTGCCGAAAATCAAGCTTCTTTTAATTTGGAAGTGGTGCCTGAACAGACGCAGGATCTGGACCGCGCGCTCGCGGCGATTCAGCCCTATGTTTCCTTGAGCCCGGAGCAATTAGCCCGCTTTGCGACTGAACGAAAGCAGCATCGCCGGTTCGACACCATCACCTTGAAGGCCAATCTATCGGAAGAGGAGGTCGCGGTTTTCTCGGCCAACCGCTACCGGTTTCCGGGCTTCGCCATTGCAGGCCGGCTTACCCGCTACTACCCGCTCGGGGCTGAGACCGGCGCGGTCATTGGCTATGTCTCGCGGATCAATCAGGACGAACTGCGGCGCCTTGATGCGAGCGAATACAGCGGCACCAGCCACATCGGTAAAGAAGGTATCGAGCGTGCCTACGAGACCGAACTGCATGGAAAAGTGGGCTATCAACAGGTTGAGGTCAACGCGCAGGGACGCGTCCTGCGCGTGATCGAAAGCACGCCCCCCACGGCTGGCCAGACGCTTCATCTGGCGATTGACACACGGCTACAACGTGCGGCGGTCAAAGCGCTGGAAGGGCAAAAGGGCGCAATTGTGGCGATAGAACCCGCCAGCGGTAACGTCGTCGCGTTTGTCAGCAATCCGTCGTTCGATCCCAACCCCTTTGTGAATGGCATCAGCGTTGGACTCTACGACCAGCTTCGCAACGCGCCCGAACGCCCGCTCTTCAATCGCGCGCTACAAGGGCTTTATCCGCCAGGGTCCACGGTGAAGCCCATGATGGCAGCCGGCGGACTTGAGATGGGCCTGCGCGACCGCCATACCTCCACTTTTTGTCCTAGCTTCTTTCAGTTGCCCGGCTCCCAGCACAAGTATCGCTGCTGGCAGAAAGCAGGCCACGGCACGATTGATATGATTAGCTCCATCGCAGAGTCCTGCGACGTCTACTACTACTCCTTGGCGCGCGACATGGGGATCGACCGCATGCACGATCTGCTAGTCAGCTTTGGTTTCGGTACGCTAACGGGCATAGATCTCCCGGGCGAACTGGCCGGATTGGTCCCTTCGCGCGAATGGAAGCGTCGAGCCCGAAAACTGCCGTGGTTTCCGGGAGAAACACTCCTGAGTGGCATTGGCCAGGGATTTATGTTGGCAAGCCCGGTGCAACTCGCCCATACCGCCACCGTGCTGGCTAACCGTGGCCGCGTCATCGCTCCGCATCTGGTAGAAAGCTTTGAGGAACCCATCAGCGGGCAGCTCGTAGCATTCAAGCCAGTGGAAGGGGCGCCGGTGCCCATCAAGCGCGAAGAGTCATGGAACGCCGCCATTGAGGGCATGCACGAAGTGGTACAAGGCGAACGTGGCACCGCGCGCGCTTCAGGCCAGGGTGCGTCCTATCAATATGCCGGGAAGACGGGCACGGCCCAGTTGTTTGGCATTGCCCAGGACAAACGCATCAACGTCAAGGACATCACCAAACAGCTGCGCGATCACGCGCTCTTTCTGTCTTTCGCGCCCATCGAGGCGCCTCAGCTGGCGCTAGGCATCATCGTGGAGAATGGCGAGTCGGGGGCGCATACGGCGGCCCCGATTGCGCGCGAGTTGTTCGACTTTTATTTCGCTTTGCCGGGAGCCGACGATGCGTCTGGATAGGCAGCGCCCCCTGCTATCGCAGTTGCATATCGATCCGCCTCTGGTCGGCGGACTGGTCATGATTTGTGCTATCGGGCTGGTCACGCTGTATAGCGCCTCTGGCGAAACGCTGGACACGGTACTGCGTCAGGGAGCCCGGATGGTACTGGGTTTCACGTTGATGCTCGGCGTCGCGCAGGTCAGTCCCCAGCGTCTTGCGCGGTGGGCGCCCGGATTTTACGTGCTGGGGGTTATCTTGTTGGTCCTTACCGAACTTATCGGGACTGGCCGCGGCGCCAATCGTTGGCTTGAGCTCGGCCCGCTACGCTTCCAGCCTTCAGAGATTATGAAACTGGCGACACCGCTCACGGTGGCCTGGTTTTTGAGCGATAAAATTCTTCCGCCACGTTTCTCGCTCATTGCGATCGCCTTGCTGCTGGTCGCCGTGCCCGGTGCGCTCATCATGGAGCAGCCTGACTTGGGCACCGCCATTCTTGTCATGTCTGCGGGATTGCTGGTGCTGTTCTTCTGTGGCATTCACTGGCGATGGATCATTTTTTCAGCAGTGGCTGCCGCGTTGATGGCGCCGCTGGGCTGGATCAGCATGCACGAGTACCAGCGTCAGCGAGTGCGCACGCTGCTCGACCCGACCATTGATCCACTCGGGACCGGCTATCACATTATTCAGTCGACCATCGCCGTAGGTTCTGGCGGGTGGTCTGGCAAGGGCTGGTTGAACGGCACGCAGTCGCACCTCGAATTTCTGCCCGAGCGCGCCACCGATTTCATTTTCGCGGTGTATTGCGAAGAGTTTGGACTTATCGGCGTGATGGTATTGCTGGCGGCCTATCTGTTGGTGCTGATGCGCGGCTTGAGCATCGCGCTTAACGCGCAGGATCGCTTCGGGCGGATGATGGCGGCCAGTATTACGTTTACTTTTTTTATCTATATCTTCGTCAATATGGGCATGGTCACGGGGCAACTGCCGGTCGTCGGCGTGCCCTTGCCGCTGGTCAGTTTTGGCGGCACGTCGCTGGTCACCTTGCTGACCGGCATGGGCATTTTGATGTCGATTCAAACCCATCGACGCTTCATTGTAGAATCCTGAGCATCCGCGCAGGGCAGGAAACGATTCACCGTGAGACCTAAAACATTCCGCGGCGCTGTAGCAGTGCTGTTATCCCTGTTCCTGCAATGCGCGCCTCCCGCCTCCGCCGAAGGGCTGGATCCTGCTGCTATCGCTGCCTTTAGTCAGCAAATGAGTACGCGTTATGGCTTTAACGCGGAGTCGCTGACCGCGACGCTGGCCCAAGCGCAACGGCGCGATACCATCCTCACCACCATCGCCAAACCCGCAGAACACAAACCCTGGTACGTCTACCGTCCGATCTTCATGACGGCAGAACGCATCGACGCCGGTGTGCGCTTCTGGACCGAGCATGCCGCGGTGCTCGCCCGGGCAGAGCAGGAATATGGTGTGCCGGCCTCGATTATTGTCGCGATTATCGGGGTCGAAACCTTCTATGGGCGCAATACCGGTAACTTCAGAGTGATTGAAGCCCTGGGGACGCTGGCATTTCACTACCCACCGCGTGCCACTTTTTTTCGCTCCGAGCTAGAGAATTTTTTCCTGCTCGCAAGGGATGAAAATCTTGATGCCCTAACGCCAACTGGCTCTTACGCCGGCGCGATGGGTCTGCCCCAGTTCATGCCCAGCAGCTTCCGGAACTTTGCTGTGGATTTTGACCACGACGGACATCGGGATATTTGGCGCAATCCAGATGACGCGATCGGTAGCGTCGCGAACTACCTCAAAAAGCATGGCTGGGTCGCTCGTCAAGCCATCGTGATGCCGGTGATGCCGGGCACGGCGAACGCGGCGCTGGCCAGCGACAAGCTTGAACTCAAGCGCACCGCGGCCCAGTTCTTGGCCGCCGGCGTCCGTACTTTCGATCCGGTCGACCCTGAACTACCAGCCGTACTGATCGCCTATGAGTCCAAGGAGGGGGCCGAATACTGGTTGGGCTTCAAAAATTTTTATGCGATCACGCGCTATAACCGCAGCCCTAAATACGCGCTGGCGGTGGCGCAACTGGCAGATGCCATGGTGAACAAGCGGCGGCCTGCGGCGGCTGCCAAGCAACCGTGAGTGTGCGATCAATCAGAGGCCGCCTCGTTGTTCTCTTTCTCTCCGCCAGCTTGCTGACGCTGGCGGGGTGCAGCCTTTTCGTTCCGCGTAAGCCCGCGCCGGTGGCCGCGCCACCCGCAGCCGCAGGCGGCGCGCCCAGCGCGCCTGCCGCTGGCTATAGCCGCTACGGGAATCCCGAGACCTACAAAGTGCTGGGTAAAACCTACCGCGTCATGAAGAGCGGCAATGGCTTCGTGGAACGCGGCATTGCCTCGTGGTACGGCCCTGATTTCCACGGCAAGCTGACCTCAACCCGCGAGGTCTACGACATGTATCAGATGACCGCCGCGCACAAACTCCTACCGCTCCCAACCTGGGTCAAGGTGACCAATCTGGAGAACGGGCGCCACGTCGTGCTACGAGTCAACGATCGCGGGCCGTTCAAGGACAATCGGGTCATCGACCTCTCTTATGCGGCGGCCTTGAAACTTGATGTCGTGTCCAAGGGCACCGCTTTTGTCGAAGTTCAGGCGATCGATCGACCGGATGCTGAACTCTCTGGCGGCGCTGTCATCGAAACTGCCGAGGCCGGCAAAATGTACCTGCAGGTGGGCGCTTTCGGCGAGCAGGCAAATGCCGAAAGACTGCGAGTGAAGGCTGATGCTGCCACCGAGGAGCCCGTTCGCGTGGTGCAGGCCAAGTCGAATGGTCGCACCGTGTTCCGGGTGCAGATTGGCCCGCTCGCGGATGTCGACCGCGCCGATGCTGCGGTTCAAGCGCTGGCCAAGGCTGGTATCTCGGAATATCAATTTGTTAATCAATGAGGTCGGCCTTGTGGCCTGACCGAAGTGGCTGGGCAGGAACTGTGAAATTCAAAAGTTTGGTTTTGGCGTGCGCCTTCTCTCTATCTTCCGGCGTGGCCGGGGCGGCTGACGCGCCCCCAATTCCGGCACCGCCGGAACTCGGTCTGAAGGCTTTTATTCTGGTCGATTTCGAGACTGGTCAGGTGCTGGCCGAAAAGGACTCCGCCATGCGTGCGGAGCCCGCGAGCCTGACCAAAATCATGACGGTCTACGCCGTTGCGGATGCCCTGCACAAAGGCCACATCAAAATGGACGACACGACTATCGTCAGCGAGTATGCGTGGAAGCAGGAAGGCTCGCGGATGTTTCTGGACGTGAACAAGCCGGTGTCCATCGACCTGCTCCTGCATGGCGACATCATTCAGTCTGGCAATGACGCCAGCGTGGCCTTGGCGGAACATGTGTCTGGCACTGAAGAGACTTTCGCGACCGTCATGAATCAGCACGCCGAGCAGCTGGGCATGAAGGACACGCACTTCGTTAACAGCACCGGCTTGCCCCATCCCGAGCACTACACCACGGCGCACGATCTCTCGCTGTTGGGGCGCGCCTTGATTCGCGATTTTCCCGAAATCTACAAAATCTTCTCGAAGCCCGAGTACACCTATAACGGTATTCACCAGCACAACCGCAACGGTTTGCTGGGGAAGGACCCATCGGTCGATGGCATCAAGACCGGGCACACCGAATCAGCCGGCTACTGTTTGGTCGGATCGGCTAAACGAGATGGCATGCGCCTGATATCCGTCGTCATGGGGGCCGCCTCCAACGGTGCGCGCACCAAGGCCAGCCAGGCGCTGCTGAATTACGGCTATCGCTACTACGAGACCCGGCGTTTGTACGAAGCGAACGCGACGGTAGCGACAGCGCAGGTGTGGCGAGGCGCGCAGGACAGCGTAAAGATCGGGCCGGCCGCAGGCGCCGGCGCGATCACTTTCCCGCGCGGCCAATTCGCCAGAATTAAAGCGACCGTCGATCTGCCAACCAAGCTTGAAGCGCCGGTGAAGCTTGGCCAGCAGATTGCCGAAGCCCGCCTTGAGCTCGACGGCAAGCTGCTCGCCACTATTCCTCTGCTGGCTCAAGAGGCCGTTGATGAAGGCTCGTTTATCGAGCAGTTGATTGACCGCGCCCGCCTGATGATGCAATGAACCGTAGTGGAACCTGATGTCGCTCTGCTATCTGAACGGCAGCTTTCTGCCGCTGGCTGAAGCGCAAATCCCGGTGCTCGACCGCGGCTTCATTTTTGGCGACGGGGTATATGAAGTTATCCCCGCCTTCGGTCGCACGCCGTTCAGGCTGGACGCTCACTTGTGCAGACTCGACCGCAGCCTCGGTGCTATCGGCATGCGACCCGTGCTGGCGGCGGCGGATTGGGCCGAAATTTTCGCGCGATTGCTCAGCATGAACGAGGGCGAAGACCAGACCTTATACGTCCAAATTACCCGCGGCGTTGCGCCAAGGGTGCACGCGCCGCCCCCTAATCTCGCGCCTACCGTGTTTGTGATGAGCAGTCCGCTGGCGCGCCAGAATCTGGAGCAAGCGGTCAGCGCCGTGACGCACGAAGATTTTCGCTGGCAGCGTTGCGACATCAAAAGCATTTCCCTGCTGGGCAACGTGCTGCTTCGCCAGTTCGCGCTTGAGGCTGGCGCACACGAGGCCATTCTGTTGCGGGATGGGCGCGTGACCGAAGGCGCGTCCAGCAATGTGTTCGTGGTGCATGATGGGCAGCTGTATACGCCGCCGCACTCCCATTTGCTGTTGCCCGGGGTGACGCGCGATCTGCTCGTTGAGGTGCTGGCAGACACTGATGACGCGGTTCGCGAAGCGCCCATTACCGAGCAGATGTTGCGCGCAGCCGAGGAAATCTGGTTAAGCAGTTCTGGTCGCGAATTGGCGCCTGTCGGCACGCTCGATGGCCGGCCGGTTGGGGCCGGCGGTGTGGGCAACGTGTATCGCCGCGTGCTCGCGCGTTACGAGCAGTGCAAGGTGTCGTCGCGCGCGCGATGAGCGCTCAGGTTCGGAGGCCGACGCCGCTTCGCAGCAGGTGCAGGCTGATTAAAAAAAGCGCCACACAAAACAGGCCAATGACGGTGAACGCCACCCCGATACTGATGTCGCTGACGCCCAGCATGCCGTAGCGGAAAGCGTTCACCATGTAGAGAATCGGGTTCCCCAGCGACAGGTTTTGCCAGACGGCGGGCAGCATGTCGATGGAATAGAACACGCCGCCCAGATACGTCAGCGGCGTCAGGATGAAGGTCGGGACGATCGAGATGTCGTCGAACTTCCTGGCATACAGCGCGTTGATTAAGCCCGCCAAAGAAAACAGCGTTGCGGTCAGAACCACCACAGCCAGTGTGATGCCCCAGGAATTAACGTGCAGTTCTGTGAAGCAGAGCGCGGTCGCCGTCACGACCAGCCCCACCAGCACGCCTCGCACCACCCCACCGGTAACAAAGCCCAGCAGAATGAGCATCTCCGGGATGGGGGCCACCAGAATTTCTTCGATATGACGTTGAAACTTCGCGCCAAACAGTGACGACACCACGTTGGCGTAGGCGTTGGTAATCACCGACATCATGATCAACCCCGGGGCGATGTACTGCATGTAGCTAAAGCCATCCATTTGACCAATCCGGGGCCCGATGAGGTGACCGAAGATCACAAAATAAAGCGCCATGGTGATCGCCGGCGGCAGAATCGTCTGCAGCCAGATGCGCATGAAGCGCGACACTTCCTTGTACACAATGGTGCCGAAGGACACCGCATAGCGCTGCGTGAGGCTCATCGCGGCTAACTCAGACATGGGCTTTGCCATCCCGATTGTGGTCGTTCACCAGATTCATGAAGAGTTCTTCAAGACGGTTGGACTTGTTACGCATGCTCAAGACCTCAATGCCCTGCGACCCAAGGAAGGCAAACAGCTCATTCAAGGGATGCCCGCGTTCGACCACGGCTTCCAGCGTGGTGCTGTCGACCAGCGAGAGCGGAAAACCTGGATGGCTGGGTGCCGCTTGCAACGGCGTCTTGAGATCCAGCACGAAGGTTTCTGCCCGCAGCTTGGCGAGCAGTTCCTTCATGGTGGTGTTCTCCACGATCTGACCGTGGTCGATGATCGCGATATTGCGACACAGACGCTCTGCCTCTTCGAGATAGTGCGTGGTGAGAATCACCGTAGTGCCGCGTCGGTTGAGTTCGCTGAGGAAATCCCACATCAGGCGGCGGACTTCAATGTCCACACCCGCCGTGGGCTCGTCGAGGATGAGCAGGCGCGGTTGATGTACCAGCGCACGGGCAATCATGAGGCGCCGCTTCATGCCGCCCGAGAGGTTGCGCGAGCGCTCATGGCGATTGTCCCAGAGCTCAACCTGCCGCAGGCATTCCTCGGCATGAACCAGCGCCTGCTGGCGCGGGAGTCCGTAGAAGCCCGCCTGATTCAGCACGATCTCCAGCACCGACTCGAACATCGAGAAATTGAACTCTTGCGGCACCACGCCGAGTTGCGCCTTGGCAGCCTCGAAGTCTTCGTCGATGTCTATGCCGTAAACCTTCACCGTGCCGGTCGATTTGCGGACCAGCGAAGTGATAATGCCGATGGTGGTTGATTTACCCGCACCGTTGGGTCCGAGTAGCGCGAAGAAATCGCCGTCTTCTACGCTGAGATCAATACCGCCCAAGGCAACCCGTCCGGTCGCATAGGTCTTCCCCAGACCTTTCAATTCAAGTGCTTTCAAATCGCTCCCGCCCTGAACGTATTGCGGACAGCGCCCCGCACAGGGCGCGCCATCTACCATCGATGGTTTTGTCCGACTGCGTCTATTTTTTTCTTGCGTTGCGCTTCGCCCACGGCTTTCAGCGCCTGTAATAGTTTTTCATCGTGATTGACGATGGACACAAAGTATCGCTTGCTGACCTTGACCAGCGTGACCCTGGTTTCGGCGCGGACGCTGACGTTGTGGGTGCCAGAGCCATCAGCAAGCAGGGACTGTTCACCGAAATACTGTCCTTTCGACATTCGCCCGAGCACCACCAGCTTTCCATCTTCGTCGATGGCGAAGGCTTCCACTGAACCACCGAGTACAAGATACAGGGCGACGCCGGGTTCATCTTCCCGCAGGATGATGTCGCCTTCGTCGAACTCCTCGACTGTCGTCCACTCATTGACCCGGTCGAGGTCCTGCGCCGATAGCGAACGAAACAAACGGCAGGCTCTTACAACGCCGCGCACCTGTTCGACCACAGATTGCGAAGGGTCCATGGCGTTGGCGCGGGAGCGCTCCACCTTTTCCATTCCGGCGGCAACGCGAGACCCACTGATTCGAAATGCGGTGCACCGGGTCAGCGACCGCACGCTCGCATTGCGGCGGCCAGAGGAGCCCGGCATCAGGGCTTGTTCGCCAAAATATTCACCGGGCTTGATGTTGGCGATAGTGATTTCGCGGTCGCCCACCGAGCGAATGCGCACGTCTACCGCCCCGTCGAGCACGATATACATGCAATCGGCGGCATCGCCTTCAGCGAAGATGACTTCCTGCGGGGCGAAGCTGATGGTCATGTTCTCTGGCGCATCCAGAATTCGCTGCAACTCGTTGTTGCTAAGCCCGCCTAAAACGGGGACCTTGCGCAAGAGTTCAACCGTCGGTTGCAACATCGTCATTGACTGGGGAGTGCCCGCTAATTCAAGGATGACGCCTGAGTTTACAGGGAGAGGCTCTGCATCGGAACAGCAGTGTTGGGTCAAAAAAATTATCGACCTTCTGTAGAAAAACAACTTTGGGCGGTTAACATCTGAGCATGACTACCCTGACCCTCATCATCATGCGGCATGCGAAGGCAAGCCCGGACTCGCCCAAAGGCGATGACTTCGGTCGTCCGCTCACGAGCCGGGGGAAGCACGATGCGGCGCGCATGAGCCAATGGTTGCGCGCAAAATTCCCGGATCTCGCGCGGGTGCTTTCTTCGCCCGCAGAGCGCACGCGCCAGACCGTCGCCGCAGTCACGGCAAGCTGGGCCGATGCCCCCGTAATGCCGGAAGTGCGCTGGGACCCGGCGCTTTACTTGGCCGAGTTGCCCACGCTGTTGTCGGTGCTTGAACAGGAAACCACCGGTCCGCTCCTGCTGGTAGGCCATAACCCCGGGCTCGAAGAGCTGGTTTGGCACCTGCTGGACGGCCAGGAAGAGGTCTTGAAAGCATCGAAAATCATGCCCACTGCTGCGGTGTATGCGCTGTCGCTCCCCTCGCGCGGGTCGCGGGTCGTGTCTAAGGGCGCACGTTTGTTGGCGCATATGCGGCCACGGCAACTGCCCGAACTTGCCTGATCGTCGCTTCACCTCCCTCCGGCGGTTCAACCTCTCCTCAGGCCCAACATGAACGACACCCGCGAATCCGCCATCAAATTCCCCTGCGACTTCCCGATCAAGGTGATGGGTAAATCGGCCCATGATTTCGACACGCTGGTCGTTCAGATCGTGCGCCGACATGTGGCGGATCTCACCGAAGACGCGATCAGCGTGCGAGCCAGCACGGGTGGCAACTACGTGGCCTTAACGGTGACGGTGCGTGCGCACAGCCAGCAGCAGTTAGATGCCTTGTATACGGAACTCAGTGGCCACGAACGGGTGGTGATGGTGCTGTGAATCCGCCCTTGCCTGCGTGTGAGCTGCGCCATCTCGGGCGAGTACCCTACGAACCGGTCTGGCAGGCCATGCGTGATTTCACCGACCGGCGTGACGAACACACCCCGGATGAACTCTGGGTACTCGAACACGAGTCGGTGTACACCTTGGGGCTGGCGGGCAATCCAGCCCATTTGTTGAACGCCGGCGACATCCCGGTGGTAAAGACCGACCGTGGCGGCCAGATCACGTGGCACGGCCCGGGGCAAATCGTCGTCTATGTCTTGCTTGATTTACGGCGATTGGGTCTTGGGCCGCGCGAGTTGGTGCGGATCATCGAGTCAACGGTCATCGCCACGGTGGCGGGTTACGGGATTGCCGCTGAGCGCCGTCCGGGGGCACCGGGCGTCTATGTAGGGGGCGCCAAGCTGGCGGCGCTGGGCTTGCGGGTCCGAAAAGGCTGCAGCTATCACGGCCTGGCGCTGAATGTGGATTGCGCGTTGGGCGCCTTCGCCGGCATTAATCCCTGTGGTTACGCCGGTCTTGAGGTGACGAGCCTTGCCCAACTCGGCGTCAGCACCACGCCGGAAGCCGCCGGTTTACAACTCGTAGCCAAGCTCCAAACTGAACTCAAGGCGCATATCCGCCAACCGACTATTGTCTCTCTTCCGCCCGCTTGCACAGGATGACCACCCCATGACCGACCGCACCATTACCCGCGCCCAGCGCGGTACCGACAAAGTCGCCAAGATCCCGGTGAAGGTCGAACCGAGTGTCGGCGCGTTGCCGCGCAAGCCGGCGTGGATTCGGG
>Ga0164295_10001567_pt1 | contig 19031 bp, 15 predicted proteins | sample GEODES006metaG_FD_111798 | JGI IMG/M metagenome (GOLD analysis project Ga0164295, IMG submission 111798) | Oligotrophic lake water microbial communities from Sparkling Lake, Wisconsin, USA - GEODES006 metaG | ecosystem: Environmental > Aquatic > Freshwater > Lake | place: USA: Sparkling Lake... | reverse complement strand
CTGCGTCAGCGAGGCGCTGACCTACCCGGGGGGCTGCGCGAGCACGTTCACGCGCGGCGGTCGACGATACGAGGCCGGCGCGACGCTCTTCTCTGGGCTAGGGCCCGACCAGCTCTTCGGTCGCTGGTCCCGCCAGCATCGCATGGACTACGAGGTCGACTGGGTGGACCCCGTCGTCACGCTGAGAGGACCGTTCGGTGAGCTGCCGGTCCTGCGAGACCGCGAGGCCTTCATTGAGCGTTTGTGTCACTTTCCTCAAGCGCCCGTCGGCGCACTGAGAGCCTTCTTCGACGCCCAGCGCCGGATAGCCGACACACTCTGGTCTCTCTTTGACACCCCGGCTTCGCTCCCGCCCTGGACGGCCAGCGCGCTCGCAAACCACGCTCTCTCGGCGCTCCGCTATGCGCCCCTCGCCGCGGTCGTCGGGCGGCCACTGGCAAAGGTGCTCGACTATCCTCGGCTCCGGGGATTCGCACCGTTTGAGACTTGGGCGCGCGCGCTGTGCCAAATCACTGTGCAGTGCTCCCCGGACGAGGTCGAGGCACCCTTTGCGTTGGCGGCTCTCGACTACGCGTGGCGCGGCACTGGGCACGTTCGAGGTGGGATCGGACAGCTCGCGTCCGCGCTGGTGGGCGCGATCGAGCGCGCGGGGGGTCAGGTGCGCTTCGCTGACCGTGTGTCCGCGCTCGAGCAGAGCTCGATTGGGTGGCGTGTGCGGTCGAGACGCGGCGAGGCCACAGCGCCCGTCGTGCTGTGTAATGCCGCCCCGGGCGTCGTCAGGCGACTCGCCGGTCTCGAAGGTGATGCAGGGCATGGCCTCGCCCGTCTAGAGGCCCGCGTTGCAACGGGCTGGGGCGCGTCGATGCAGTACCTGACGCTCGCGCCCGCCGAAGCCGAAGAAGCGCCGCACCACATCGAGTGCGTCGCGGACGCTGCGCTCCCGTTCGAAGAGGGCAACCACATCTTCGTCTCGATCGGTGATCCCGACGCGCGGGGGCGTCGCAGCGCGACGGTCTCGACGCACGTCCGACCCGTGCCCTCTGAACCGCCCGCGGAGTACTTCGCGCGGATTCAAGCGGCGATGACCCGAACGCTTTCGCTGCGCGCCCCCGAGGTCGCGGCGCGTGTCGAGGCCCGTATGACCGGCTCGCCGCGGACGTTCGAGCGCTTCACAGGGCGACCGGGGGGATTCGTCGGCGGGGTGCCACGCCGAGCCGGCCTCCACAACTACACCACGCTCTCGCCGACCACGGTCGCTGAGGGCCTCTACCTCGTGGGCGACGCGGTCTTTCCCGGGCAAAGCACGCTGGCGACGGCCCTCGGCGGGCATCGCGCTGCAGACGCCGCGGTCCCCGTGATCGAGTGTGCCTCAGGGCGGGACCTGAGACCTGCTCAGTAGATGTTCGTGCGACGGGCCGAGGCCGTGTAGTCCACGTAGACCGTCTTGATTTCGGAGAAGAACTCGACGGCGGTCGGGCCCATCTCGCGCTCGCCGACGCCCGTCTCCTTCATGCCGCCGAACGGGAGCTGCGCCTCGCCACCCACGGTCGGATTGTTCACGTGCACGATGCCGACGTCGATGGCATCGACGAACCGCTGCGCGAGCACCAAGTCGCGCGTGTAAACGCTCGCCGAGAGGCCGTAGCGCACCGCATTCGCCGCCTCGATCGCTTGGTCGAAGCCGTCCACCGGGATGACCGCGAGCACCGGTCCGAAGACCTCCTCCTGCGCGAGCCGCATCCCCATGTGCGCGTCCGCGAAGATGGTCGGCTCCGTAAAGAAGCCGTGGTCGAACGCCTCGCCCACGGGGCGACCGCCGCCGGCGACGAGACGGGCGCCGTCGGCCTTACCGGTCTCAATCGCATCGAGCACGCACTTGTGCTGTCCCGCGTCTACGCTCGGTCCCATCTGCACGCCCGCGTGCAGGCCGTTGCCGACCTTGATCGTCCGGGCGGCTGCGGCGCAGCGCTCCACGAACTCCGCGTAGAGGCTGCGGTCCACGACCGCGCGGCTCGTCGCCGTGCATCGCTGGCCGGTGCTGCCGAAAGCGCCTTGGACCGTCGCATCGACCGCGAGCTCAAGGTCCGCGTCCGACAGGACGACCATCGGGTTCTTGCCACCCATCTCGCACTGGCACTTCTTGTGGAGTGCGCTCGCCTGGCGCGCAAGCTCCACGCCGACCTCGTTGCTGCCCGTGAAACTCACCGCACGAATCGCGGCGTTCGTGACGAACTCGTCGCCGACCGTGCCGCCGCCGCCTGTGACGAAGTTCAGCACGCCGTCCGGTAAGCCCGCCTCGTGAAAGCACTGCGCGACCATGCGGCCCGTCAGCGGGGTGAGCGAAGCAGGCTTGAACACGACCGTGTTCCCAGCCACGAGCGCCGGCGCGAGCTTCCAAGCGGGGATCGCGACCGGGAAGTTCCACGGCGTCACCACGGAGACCACGCCGAGCGGTTGACGCACGTAGTAGGCCAGCGTGCGCGCCATCTCGGACGGGATGACCTGACCGTTCGCGCGGCGTCCCTCGCCCCCCATGTACTCGATGATATTGATCGCCTTCTGGACCTCGCCACGCGACTCGCCGAGGGTCTTGCCCTCTTCGCGTGTCATCGCGGTGGCGATCAGCTCAAGGCGCGACTTCATGATGCGCGCGGCCTCGAAAAGGATCGCGCCTCGGCGAGGCGCTGGCGTGTCGCGCCAAGTCGGGAATGCGCGCTGCGCGGCGTCGACCGCGGCCTGCGCCTCGGCCCGCCCGCAGTGCGTGGAGCGACCGACCACCTCGCGCGTGTCGGCGGGATTGACGTTGTCCCGCCACTCAGGGCCTTCGACCCAGCGACCATCAATCAGCGCGCGGACATCGTTCGACTCCCAAGGGCTCGACATGGTGACTCCTGTGTTTGCGGGCGACCCCGTCGCGGGGCGGGACCGGACCAGTGTACTCACTTCGGCGCGCGATGGGACTGATTGCGGACACGGCAGCGATCGCGGACGATGTCGCGCGTGACACCCCCGCCTCAAGCACCGCCTCCCTTCGACTCGCGCCCGTACGACCCCGCTGCGGTCATCGAGCTCCTCGCCCCGCTCGTCGCGGCGGCACGACTCGGGCGCATGCAGACCGTCTTGGCGCACCGCCTCGAGCGCGTCGTGCTCGGGGTTGAGGACCTTCACCACCTGCACAACGCGGCGGCCTGCCTGCGCACCGCCGAAGGAATGGGGCTCCAGGACGTCGCAGCCGTCGAGCTGCGCAACGTCTACCCGACCGAAGACCCGCGCCAAGACGCGACCTCCGCCCAAAAAATCACGAAGAGCACCCCGCGCTGGCTCTCGCTCCATCGGATGCCGTGCGGCGACGCCCTACGCTCGTTTGCGGATGCCCGCGGGCTCGCGGTTTGGGGCGCAGCGCCGCTGGGTGAGCGCAGCATTGATACGCTGCCCGACGACAAGCCCGTGATGGTGCTCTTTGGCAACGAGAGCGCTGGTCTGCGCCCGGAGACGCTCGCAGCGTGCGACGGGACGTTCCGGATACCCATGTTTGGCTTCGTCGAGAGCTACAACATCTCTGTGAGCGTAGGTATGACGCTCCAAGCGTTGTTGCCGCGCGTGCGCGCCCGCCTCGCGGCGGAGGGGCGGACGGGCGACCTGACCGAGGCTCGGCGTCTCTCGCTTCTCGCGCGCTGGCTCTACGAGGACGTGCGTGGCGCGGAGACTTTGCTCAAGACCCGCCTGCCGCCTACTTGAGGTTCTGGTCCACAAGGCCCATGCGGATCGCGTAGCGCGTCAGGCCAGGGACGTCGTGGATCTGGAGTTTCTCCATCAGCCGCGCGCGGTGGTGCTCTGCTGTTCTCGGTGAGATGTCGAGAATCCCACCGATCTCTTTGCTCGTGTGACCCTCGGCGATGAGCGTCAACACCTCGCGCTCACGCGGCGAGAGCGTCTCTGACTCCGAGGCGCGCGCAGCCCCCGGAGACATGTACACACCCCCGGCGGCTACGAGCCGAATCGCGACGATGACGTCCTTGATCTGTGCCCCCTTGAGCACGTAGCCGCTCGCGCCCGCATCCATCGCACGCTGCACCCACACGCCATCATGGTACATGCTCAGCACTAGGCAGGCGGGCGGCGCCGGCCGCTCGTGCAGTTGCTTCAGCACTTCGAGGCCACCCAGGCCCGGCAAAGCGAGGTCTGTCACGACCACATCGGGCAGCGTCGCGGCGACGACCTCAAGGCCCGTCCGGCCATCCGCGGCCTCGCCCACGACCTCGATATCGGGCGCGGTCGAGAGGAGCGCAGCCACCCCTTGCCGGACGATGGTGTGGTCCTCGATCAGGACCACGCGAATAACAGACGTCGTGCTCATGACCTGACCATAAGCACAGGTTGCGCTTGCGCGCGCATCCGAAACTCTACGGATGCCAAGCGATGAGCCGCGTTCCGTGGGGCGTAGACGCCTCGACGTCCAAATAGCCGCCCGCGCGCTCGACCCGCTCTCTGGCACCAACAAGGCCCAGACCTCGCCGGGTCCCCGGCGCGCGCTTGAGCCCAACGCCGTCGTCCTCGACGACGAGCCGCCAGCCGTCGTCGAATGGCCCCACGCTGACCCGAACGTGGCGGGCCGCCGCGTGTCGAGCGACGTTCGTCAGGGCCTCCTGCGCCACGCGAAAAAAGACCTCGCCGGCCGAGGTGGGGACGTTCTCGCTACATAGGTCGAGCGCGACCTCGGCGCCGACCGTCTCGGCCCATCGTTCCGCATGGCCACGCAGGGCCGCCATGGGTCCGAGGCCATCGAGCGCGGCAGGCCGCAGGCGATGCGCCAGATGACGGACCTGCTCGACGCCCTCGTCTACAGCCTCGACCGCGGCGGTGAGATGAACCTGCCCCGGGTGCGTGTCACCCAACGTGTGTCCGAGCGCGGAGAGCCGCAGCCTGAGCCCCGTAAGCACCTGGCCCAGATCGTCATGCAGGTCGCGGCTGATGCGCGCGCGCTCTTCCTCTTGAACGGCCACGAGCTGCGCCCCAAGCGCAGAGAGTTCAGCCTCGCGCGCCGACAGCTCGGCTGTTCGGGCGGCCACGCGTGCCTCAAGCGTCGCGTTTGCATCCTGCAAGTCTCGCCACAGCGCTTCGTCACGCGCGTCGCCTCGCCGCACGGTGCGCAGTGGCAGAAAAAACAACGCCGCGGCCAAGAGCGCCCCGCCCGCGAGAGCTGCCAGCCAGAGACGCGCTGCGCTCGCCGCGATGTGCTCGGCCGGCAGGCGCACCTCGACTCGCCCGACCGCTCGGCCCTCGACCCGAATGACTGCCCATGCGGTGGCCTCAACGCCCCTGGGTTCGTCATGGCCGGCCATGAACATGGCGTCCCGCTGCGCGTCGATCCGCACCCGCGCGGAGAGCGGCGCCGCGAGGACCTCGGCGGTCACGACCCGAAGGCGCGCTTGGTCATACGCCCACAGCACTGGACGCTCGCGTGCCAGCCCCTCGACGCGCCGGGCGACGTCACCCGCCCACAGGGCCGCCTCACGGCTCCTCTCCCGGAAGGCGAGGGACTGGTAGGTCGCGGGGAGCACCACACCGAACACGCCCCCTGCCACGAGCGCGAGCGGCCACATTCGCCGAGCGAACGGGGGAGCGAGCCGAGCGGGGCGCTGCGCGAGCGATGGGTCACCGCTCACGGGACCTCGTACCCCAGATCGGTCATGAAGGCTCGGCCCTCTTCGCCCGCCAAGAAGGCCAGGAATGCGTCTACAGCGGGTTGTGGGCGCTGTCCGCGGACAAGGTCCAAGCAAACATGGTCGTCTCCCGTGACACCGTCGATGGCCACGCTCCATAGCGGCTCACCAAAGAGGCTCAGCGCTCCACGGTCGGTCATCGCCAAGAGGCCCGGACGCCCCCGCAGCTCTGCGCGCAGGTCACTCCCCACCGCAACAATGGGCCAAGCGGGTTCACCCACGCTCGCCTTCAGCGCGGCATCGAGCTGCGGATGCAGGGATGCCAAGACACGCTGCGCGGGGTCATCAAACGGTCTCAGGCGAAAGAGGACGCGCGGCTCACCCGGTGACCAGGACGCGCGCCCAGCGACGAGCGCCGCGAGTCGCTCCGGCGCGATGCGGCGTAGACCGGTTCCCCCCGAAGTCACAAGCACGGCGCGCGTCCGCGCGAAGGTCACTGCGCCGTTCGGGCGCGGCGCGAAGGCGGGTCGCGCGACCGCGACCAAGTCGACGACGCCATCGTGGAGCGCTGCGAGCGCACCCTCGCCCCCGAGCGGCTCCTCGAAGCGCAGACGCGCCTGAGGCACGCGCGTCGTAAAGCGTTCCATCAGGTGCCTCAGGAGCGGCAGCGCGGTCTCGTCCCCGCTGAGCCACGCCTCTGACCGCGCGGTGTCTGCGACCCGCTCGATGGCGGGCGGCGGCGCATCGTCGATACATCCGCCGAGGATGCTCCCGAGCGCCACGACGACCGTCAGCAGCGCGCGGGTCAAAGCGCGACCTCACGTCGCACGGCGACCGCGACCATCAGGGCGCCCCGTCGAGCGAACGCGACCTCGACGCCCGTCGCTCCAGCGAGCCGCGCAGCCTCGCCCCAGAGCGTCACGCGAGAGGCACGATCGATGGCGATGTCCTTCCAATCGACGCCGGCCTGCCAAAGTCCGGTCCCGATCGCCTTCGCCACCGCCTCTTTACCCGACCAAAGCGACGCGGCTCGGTCGTCGTCGATCGCGCCCACGAGCTCTTCGGGCCGGCAGACGTGCCCCAAGACATCACGGCGACCGCCACGAAGCCGTGCGAGGCGACCCACCTCCACGACGTCAACCCCCACGCCCACGATGCGCTGCTGCAGCAAGTCAGCGGCCCTTGCGACGCGCCGGTACCCAGTCCTCGACGACTTCGGCGATGACCTCGGGCACCACCACGACGCGGAGGCCAAGCGCGCGGCCGACCTTTTCGATAAAGCCAGGGCTGACCCGCCCCGTCCCCGCACCCTCAAAGCGCAGCCACCAACGCGCGGCGCAGACGACCTGGCCGAAGTCAATCCCGCTAAAGTTCAGGACGCTACGACACCCGGGGCACGACACTTCGAGGCGTTCCAGCGGCATATAGCGCGTGCGCCGCAGCGCGTCCTCGACCTCGGCTGCGTCGAGCACATCCCCGCAGCCGCCGCAGCGCGCTTGGGAGGCCAGAACGTCGGGCAGGTCGGGCAAGACACGGGGCCGGGGCGAGGCACCGACCTCCAGCGAGCCAAACGTGAGCTCCGCAGGGAGACAAGTGTCCATCGCGTCGGCGTGAAAGAGCGACGAGACGCCGGGACCCGGGACCCAGCCGTCCTCGCCACGGGCACCCAAGATGCCGACTTCGATGAGCTGCTGAACCAAAGCGTTCACGGCGTCGGGGCTCGGCACAGGCGCCTTCGTTCCCTTCGGCGCGATGTACAAGTTCAGCATGCCACAGGCTTTAGCGCGAAGCCCGGCCCCATGCAACGGCGTCCGCCAGCAGCAGGGCCAGCGCGACGAGCGCCAGCAGGTCGAAGAGCGGCGGTCCCGCCTCCCGTCCGAGCAGGCGGTCGACCGTCTCGCCCGCAAGTGCTGGGTCCAATAGAACTTCCCCCCCCGAGGCGAACGCGAGCGCCTCGAGCGCTGTGATATCGACGCCGACCGCCGTCGCCTCCGGGCTCGGTGACAGAGCGAAGCGCGCTTGAGCACCGCCATCGGCGACGCGCACTTCGAGCGTCGCGGGGCCACCCGACGCGACGACGTCCGCTCGGACGTCTGCATCGAACGTGAGTGGGCCCGTCCGACGCACCGCGACAGGCATCCGTTCCCCCGATGGCAGCGTGACCACGCCTTCAGGCAGCGGCCCCAGTGCCCCCACCTCAAGGCGGAGCCTCCGGTGTTCGAGGTCAGCTGATTCAACGCGCGCCGCTCCCACTGTTTGAGAGCGCGCAGATTCCAGCAGCCGCGCCCAGACGGCCTCCGGAGCGTCCCAAGCGTCCGTGGCGATGGCGATGACACGCCCCGCGCCCAATGCCCACTCCGCCACGAGCGGGCGCCCTCCCAAGGTCGCGAGCACGCGCGCCGCGGGCTTGGCCTCGGTCACCACGCCCCCCCCGGCAGCGCCGGGTCGCCCCCCGACTCGATTCGCCCAAGCGGGACCCGGCATGACAGGGCCCGCGGCCATCTCCACCTGTCCCGGCGACGCGACCTCAGATGCGACGCTGAGCGCGACCTGCACTGCGCTCTCGCTGGTCGCCTCGACCGCGACGCCCCCTAACCGGCCCGTGAGCGTCTCCAGAACGGACAGGTCGCGGTCGCGCCCGACTGCGATTGCGTAGACCCTGACCTCGTCCCGAGCGGCGAGCGCTGAAGCCGCCTGCAGCTCAGCCTCGCTGTCCGCAAAAACGCCATCGGAGACGACCACGACAGCGCGGGTGTCGACGTCGCGGGCCCCCAGCGCGGTGATCGCGTCCACGAGCGCCGGCGCGAGGCGGGTGCCCCCCGACGAAGCGCGGGGCACCGGCGCGACCTCACCGACGCGGACCGCAGCGAGCGGTCGTAAGACCTCGGACGCGCCACCGAATGCGATCACCCCCAACTCGTCATTCCCCGGCGCGAACTGGCCAGCGACGGTGTCGACGACGCGCGCGAGGCCGTAGGGGCCAACGCCGCCGGCGTCGATCGCCATGCTGCCGCTGCGGTCCACAAGCAGCATCACCCCAAGGCGCGCCGCGCCGGGCGGGCGTGTCGGGGGTCCGAGCGGCGTGAGCGCGTTGAGCGGCGAGGTGCCCCAGCCGCCGGGGCCGAACGCGTGCGCGCGCCCCGCAACAACCAGCGTCGTTCCCCCCCGCACCGCGCGCTCGAGCCCCTCGATGGCGGCGTTCGGGAGCTGCGGCGCCGGCACGTCTTGCAGCCAGACGAGGCGAGCGCCCGCGAGCGTCGAGAGCACGCTCGGCGCGGCATTCTGGATCTTGAATCCCGCAGCCGTGAGCGCGGCCACGCCAAGGTCGCCCGAGCCCACCCGTAATGCGACGCCCTCTTCGGAGTCCTCGATGGGTACGCGGAGCACATCATTGCTGGCGTTCGCGTCCCCCGGCGATGCCACGCGCACCAAGAGGCTCTCGCTTGAGCCACTCCGGACCGTCGCGATGACGTCAACGTCCTCTCGCGGGCTGAGGGTCACCTCGCCGCTCTCACGGGCGATCTCCCAGGTCGCGCGCGTTGGCGCGCTCGCCCGCAAGCGCGCCTCGACGTACACCCGGTCGCCGAGACGCCGGGCACGCGCGGCCACGACCACGGCATCGGGGGCCGCTGCCGGCACCGGTACGGCGACGACCGGACACCCCGGATCGAAGACGACGTCCGGCGCGCGCCCGTCTGAGAGCAGCACCACCACACCCGCCGGTCCAGCGAGCTCAGCAGCACTCTGAACCAGCGGCTGCAATCGGGTCCGGGCGGCGTCGTCCGAGGCGGGGGGCGCGGCACCGACCGCGAGCGTCCGGCGAGCTCGGTCGTCCCCCTCGACGCGGGCCGACGCTCTCTCGCCCAGGGATGCCTCGACGCGCTCGACCGCGACGCTCCGCGTCTCCTCGGGCACAGACCGGCTCGTATCGACCGCGACGACGACCTGTCCGCGTCCAATCGCTGGCCCATGGAGATTGAGCGTGACCGCTGCGACGACCGCGGTCGGGAGCCAAGCCCACAGCACGCGGCGTCGGCCACTCATCGCGACGACAATGGCAGAGAGCGCCAGCGCGCAATACAACGCGATGCTGCGCGGCTCGGCCGCAGGGCGGCGATAACCGAGGGCGGGCGGCGGTGAGTTCTCGGTCACGACGCCCCCGCGCGGCGGCTCGACAGCCAGCCAAGCGACCGCATCGGGGATGCCATTCCGCGGCCGCAGGGTAAAGAGGCCTCGGTGGTCGAACGGACCCAGCACCGCGACGCCCCCGCGGGCCGTCACGACGATACGGTCCACACCTGGACCTGAGAGAATGATGTCCTCGGAAGTCGCGACCTCGATTGTTTCAGAGACCTCGAGGCGCCGACACCGAGAGCGAGCGAACGCGCTGGCCTCGACTTGGCCCGCAACCCAGACGGGCCAAGCCGACGTCTGAACGAGCCCTTGCCCCTCGGGTTCAAAGCCCAAGCGAACCACGCGGCCCTCGAGTCCTTCGACGACGTCGCCGACACGCGCCCCCCCCGCCAGCCACGCCGCCTCTCCCCCATCGGGCAGAACATGAAAACCCGTAACCACGGCCGCCACGGACTCACCGCTTCGCGCGTCCCGCAGCGGGGCCAAGACACCCAGCCCTGCCATGGCAGGCACCTCGAACCAGGTCACGGGCGGCACAAAAGGCGCCCAGCGGGAGCGCGTTGGAGTCCACAAGTCGACTCGGCGCGAGCGAATGTCTGCGGTGTCATCCGGCGCACGTTCGAGGCGGCCGACTGCTTCAAAGGCACGCAGCCAAGCATCCGTGAACCCCTGAGTCGAGATGGTCGCCGGCCGCGCATCCGGGACACACAGCGGCCAGAGATCTCCGTTCGAGGTCCTCACGACCGCACCGCCCGCATTTGGCCGCGCGGAGGCAGCGCGGGTGAGAGCGTCCTGATCGAGAGGCACGAGCGAGGTTCGACCACCCGCCGGCTCTTCGAGCCAAACATCGACCCCGCCGGCGTCCGCCGAGAGGTCAGCGATGACCTGGATACGACCCTCTTCGGTGAGCGACGCTACCGCCCCAACGAGCGACGCACGCTCACGCGCGGTCTGTTCAGCGACCACCACACGCGCTTGAGGCGCATGGGTTCGCCCAAGCGCAAGCGCCGTCGCCCAGTCAGGCGACGCCTCGACGGGCATCAGGTTCCGCGCCTCGTCCAGCGAGTGGAGCGAGGGCCGCGCCCCCGCCCGAACGACGTGCACCGGGGACGTCCAGTCAAGGTCGGGCTCAACGGGCCCAGATGCGAGGACGAGCGTCCCGCCCGACTCACGCTCGGCGGGCCATGCGAGCGCGACGAGGGCTCCAACCGCGGCCACACGCGTCAACAGGAGCCAAGGCGACCTGAGGCGTTCGCCGCGGTCACCCGCGCCTTCTCCATCACGCACCAAGAACGCGGGCGCCCAATCGAGCGCCGCCTCACGCGCCGCGCGGCGGTGAATCCACACCAGCGCAGCGCACGCCGCCGCAGCGATCGCCGCCGCAAGCGGCCAGCCGAGCGCGTCAAGCCCCAGCACGGGCGCCTCGGGCGCGAAGGAGCGCCGATAGCAGGCGTTCGAGGACGACGCTCAGCCTCTCGTTCGGCATTGCCTCGACCAGCGCGCCGCCCTGTCGCGCAACCGCTCCACGGAGCGAGGCGTGGTGCGCATCAAGCCGATGCTGCAGGGCAGACGTCTCCGAGGGGGCGACGACGCGACGCAGCGTTTCGGGGTCACGCAGGCCTGTCCCTGGCGGCGGCGCGCACCTTTCGTCCTCTGTGAGCAGTCGAAGCGCGCTCACGTGCCACCCGAGCGCGGCGAGTCGGTCAATCACCGCGCCTGCTCCGGAAGGATCAAGAAAGTCAGAAATAACGACGACATCACCTCGCGCAGGGAGGGCGCGCAGGTGGTCCGCCGCGGCGGCCAGCGACGTCTCTCCATCGGGCTCAGCGCGCGCGAGGACGTCGTACGCTCGACCCGCTGCATCTGCGCCGCCGGTCAGCCAGTGCCGCTCGAGCGCCGCGCCACGCGCGAGGCCCAGCAGCACCCCTCGGGCCTCGCGGAGCCCCGCGTAGACGAGCGCTGCCGCGACACGTTGAGCCAAGGCGAAGCGGCTCGGCTGGCCGAGACCCATGCTCTTCGAGGCGTCTAGGAGGACCGCCAACACGCCCGCGCCCTCGTCTTCGAAGGTGCGGACATAGAGCGCCCGGTGCCGCGCCCACAGGGCCCAGTCGATGTGCCTCGGGTCGAGGCCCTCGACCCACTCCCGGTGGCCTTCGAAGTCAAGGCCTGGAGAAAGCCCGCCACGGAGCGCATGTCCGCGCACAGGCAGCCCCCCGCCCTGTCGGAGACAGAGCGAGAACCGCTCGCACAGGGCGAGCGTCTCAGCATCCGGGAACGCAGCCGGAGAGCGAGACACGCTCAGAGCAGTCGCGCGAGGATGGCGTCGGCGCGCACGCCCTCGACGCGCGCTGCGAACGTGGTCAGCAGACGATGACGCAGGGCCGGCAGAGCCATCGCCTTGATGTCCTCGCGCGACACTTGAAGCCGACCCTCGCATGCGGCCCGGGCCCGCGCCGCCGCCAGCAGCGCCTGCGCGCCCCGCGGGCTCACGCCGAGGGTCACGAACGCGCGCAAGTCGGCCGGCAAGTTCTCCGGTCGGGTCGACAGTACGAGGTCGACGAGCATCTCCTTGACACCCGTCGCGGCGGGGATTTCGCGCACGTGCCTCTGGAACATCAACAAGTCGGCCTTGGAGACAACGGCTCGGAGGGACGGTAAGCGGGTCTCTGAGTCGACGTCCAAGATGCTCAGCAGCGTCTCGCGGTCCGGTGCGTCGACCGTGAGCTTGAGCATAAAGCGGTCCGCCTGGGCTTCGGGCAGCGGGTAGGTCCCCTCCATGTCGATCGGATTCTCGGTCGCCATCACGAAGAACGGCGGCCCGAGGGTGTGCGTCACGTCCCCCAGCGAGACCTGCCGCTCCGCCATGGCCTCGAGCAGCGCGGCCTGCGTGCGCGGGTTTGCCCGGTTGATTTCATCCGCCAGCACCAGCTCATGAAAAATCGGACCGCGCCGAAATGTCAGGCTCGGCCCGTTGGGACCCTCGGTCAGCACCTGTGACCCCAAGATGTCCGCAGGCATTAGGTCGGGCGTGAACTGCACACGCGCGACGCTCAAGTCGAGGAGTCGCCCGAGCACCTTAACGAGCAGGGTCTTTCCGAGGCCCGGCACGCCCTCGAGCAGGACGTGCCCGCCGGCCAGCAGGGCGCAGAGCAGCGCGTCAACCGTCTCACGCTGACCGACGACGACGCGACCGATGTCCTGGCGCAGAGTGAGGACCGACTCACGAAGACGGCCCGCGGTGAACTCGATGTCATTCGCCTCGTTCGGCACCTGGGACTCCCTGCGTGAATGTCGATGACTCCGCCCGCGCGAAGTACCGTGCGACCACCGCCCGCCACCGAGGCGAATGCGTGCGCTCGGGCGGCGCCCACACGTCATCCCCTGGCAGCAGCGCCCGTGGCGCATCGCCCGGCTTCCGCCCGGGTGGACTCGTGCGCTGAATGCTGCCCACCCCCACCGTCAACGCGAGTGGGTCCCCCTGAGCTGCGGGACCGACGGCGAGCGCTCGCTCCAGGACCTCGGCCCGTGCGCCGGCCAGCTCAGCGGCCCGCTGTCCGACACCTGCGCGCGCCATCGATGGGAGCTCACCCGGGGCTTGGTCGCTCCCCGAAGCGCCCGCATCGGGCGGTTGCTGCCCAGGCGCAGACGCGCCGATCCTGAGCGCGCCCGTCGGTGGCGCCGGCCCCCCCTGCCCTGAGGGGGGCTCATCGCTCACCTCGCCCACGGGGGGTAACGACTGCGCGACCGACGCTCGGGGGTCCGTGGCGGATGTGCCACCGCTGGACGCTCGCTCCACCGGACCTGTCATCGCCATCGTCGGCGCGCTCGTGTCCTGACTGGTGAGCCACGTCGCGAGCATCAGCGGCGCAGAGGCCCACCACGCGAACGACGGTCGGGGGACCACGACATCCGGTCGTGCCTGGGCGACGAGTGAGAGCGCACGCACGCGCTGAGCGCGAGCCATGCCGGTGTCCTCGTCGCGGTGGTCCCACGCGCAGGCGACGGCGTCCGCTGTGGCGCATGCCGAGTCAAGTCGACGCGCCATCGCGCTGGCTGGGCTGCGGCGTGCCGCGCCGATGAGGGCGCCCGCGCATGCGGCGACGCCGAGCCACCCGGGCCAACCAGTGAGGCCAGCGACTCCACAGCCCAGGACACCACCGCTGGCCGCGCCGACGAAGGCCCGCGCAGCGAGGTCTCGCCGCAACAGAGGACCGAACGCGGCGCGAAGGTCGCGCTCACCCCCGCTCACGCCCAGACACTCAGCGCAGCGCACGCCAAACCTGCGCCAAACGCGGGGAGCACGGGCGAGACCGCTCGCGCCGCCGCCCCGACGAGGAGACTCAGCGCGACGGTCACGATGGCCCGACCGAAGCCAGAGATGACGAGGCGGTCGGCCCCGACCCCAAGGCGCAACATCCACACCATGAACGGAAGCCCCGCGACACACGCGACCCCCCACGCGACAAGGGCTCGACGAACACCCGTGCTCAGACGCGCGGTTCGGTCGCCGGGGGGAATGGGCATGGCTGTGAGCCACGCGAGCGCGAGCCCAGCCACGACGCAGGTCCACGCCGCGAGGACCCACGGGAGGAGCCAGGTTGTCCACGGATCGCCGCTCGGCACTGGCCACTGCTGCGCGTGGGCTTGACCCACGAGCACGCCCAGCGGCCCGGACCACGCAGCGGCGAGCGCGATGACGCCAAGCCCGCGTCGCTCGTTGAGCGTCACGCCTGCACCCCGCGACAACCCGTCGCGACCCGCGCCACGAAGTCACCGTCTGCGCGGGACGCCTCAAAGGCGACCGCGCCCGCATCCAGAGCGACTACGCGGTCACAGACCGTCGTCGCCAGAGCCTCGCGCGTGAGCTCGAGGACAACGCTCGCGCCCGCCCCCGTCGCGGCTCGCACTGCACCTACGAGCGCACGCTCTGACGCAGAGTCGAGCGCATCATCGGCGGCGTCGATGAGATAGAGGCGGGGCTGCCTCACCCACAGGCGCGCGCATCGGACTCGATTGCGCTCCACGCGCGCGAGGTGTGAGATCGGCACAGCGCTGATCGGCGCCAGAGCAAAGCGCGTCATCGCCTGGGCGACCCGTTCGGCGAGGCCGGCGCTCGCCAGGCCGTCAAGGCGGCCCCACAGGCGAAGCCAGTCCTGGACCGAGACGTCGACGGGGCCCAAAGGCGCCTCTCCCGCATACCCGGCACAGGCGCGCAGGCGGCCCGGCTGCTTCGACACCTCGCGTCCATCGAGCGTCAGGCGCCCGCGCTCGCAGGTGACCGTGCCCGCCATGAGGGCCAGCACAGTCGACTTGCCCGCGCCGCTTGGCCCGACCAGCCCTAAGACCTCGCCCGGCCGGACCGTCAGCGTGACACGGTTCAGCCGCTCGCGGGTCACTCCGGAAATCGACACCCCGACTAGCTCTAGCACTCGGCCTCCATGTCACAGGGCCAAGCGCGACGCAAGGGGCCGACCGTCAGGGAGCCTGAACGGCGACGCCATTCACGGGCTGACCGAGCAGGCCATCCACGCGTTCGACGCGGCGCGGCGTGGCGTGCACCCAAAGGCCATCGACGCCCGCAGCCGACGAGGCCTCGACGTCGATCTCCTCGCCGGTCGTCCATCGGTCGGCGGACGAGGCCGCCCACAGCCATGCGCGTGACCGCGACCCAGGCTCACCGCGGAGCCAGAGTGACGTACCCTCGGTTGATCTCACCAGGCAGGCCCCTCCGGGTGTCGCCGCCTCCAAGCTCCATTCGCCCACAGGCAGTTGAGCCGCCGTCGTCGCGCCGACCCCATGCGTCCAATCGGTCCGCCAAAGCGCCGGGTTCCGCGCTCCGGACGCTGACGCGTCGACGACCAACGCGGTCGCGTCTTCAGCGCTCAGGCGGGGGCCGACAACGGGCAGGCTCATCGCGACCCCGCACCATGCGATCCCCAGGCCTGCAGCGACTCGACCCCGCGCGCGGCCTCCGACTACAATGAGCGGCACCAGCGCGCCGAGCGCGGCGAGCGGCCAGCCCCCAAAAGGTGGCTGCCCAGGCGGCAAGACCGGCGCAACCGAGGCCATTGCGCCCTGCACGCGCATCGCCTCATCCCGCGCGGGTCCGAGCGCAGAGGATGCGAGCGCGCCCGCGCTCAGGTCTTCGAGCGGCAACGAGATCAGTCTGCATCGGCCCAGCCCCACAGACACTTCAGCGACGACAACCTGGCCGTCCGCCTCGAAGAGCGCCCGAGCCCGCTCAGGTCGCGAAAGCAGCAGCGGGCGCGCCTTGACCGCGCTCGGCGCCTCGACCGCCAGCGACGCTCCCGGGGTGGAGGATTCACCCAACGCGACGCCCCCCATCGTGAGCCACGCTGACGTCGCCTGAGCGTCATCGCCCATCGCGACAACGACGGTGGCCCCGACAAGCGCAGCATCCTTGAGGGCTTCGACCTGCGGGGCGCTCAGTTGGGCCGCATCCGTCGAGCTCATCACAATCGCCGCAGCGAAGCGGAGAGGGCCAAAGTGTTCGGGGACCGCTCGGGGCGCGATGCGAGCGACCGGTCCAAAGCGCTCCAAGAGCGCGCCGACACCGGAGGACGGCGCGTCCTCGCCGACAATCCAGACGACCGGTGCGCCGTCCGCGAGGCGTACCGGTGGCGCAGAGATGGGGCGCCGCCGATGGTCAACTTCGACCTCAAGGCGCGGTGGCTCTCCCCCCCCTGCGCCTCGTACGCACTGCACGTCGAGCACCGTCGACGCGTGCCCCCCGAGCGCGCCTTCCACGCCATGACCGCGAGCGTCCGCCCCGACCACACGCCAAGCCACGTCATGAATGGAGGGATTGACCACCTCCACTCGACGAGACGTGCCGTCGCCGATCGGCGCGCCGCTCTTCGCGTCTTCGGGCGTCGCTTGACCCCGCACGTCACCGGACGCCCCCAGAGCGACGACCAGCACAGCAACCGGCGTGACGTGCCGCACGCGCGCTCAGTTCTTCTCGTTCGCGCCGGCGCTGCGGAGTGCCGAGTTGAGCGCGATGAGCGCGCGCGACGTCACGAGGACGGGGTTGTCTTCCCAGTACTTCCCATTCTCATTGAGCCACGAGCCGTCCGCGCGCTGAATCGACACGAGTCGCTGCCCAAGGTCTTGCGCCCACGAGCGCTTGCGCCCCTTGTCATCGGGCACGTACGCCTCGCCAAACGCCTCGAGCGCGACCGCTGCGGTGTTCAGGTAAAAGTAGTAGGTCGTCGTGCCCATGCCCGGGTGCTGCGTGAAATCGTAGTTCTGCTGCAACCAAGACCACGCCGCCTTCACGCGCGGGTCGTCCTTCTTGACCTGCGCGAAGATCAGGCTCTTCAGGCCCGCGAACGTCATCCCTGCGTAGCTCTTCGTGCCGCCGGCCTTGCTGTCACCCGGCTCATAGACGAACCCACCGTCATTCCCCGACCACGGCTGGTCGTTCGACTCGCTCCGGTTCTGACACCGGCTCAAGAAGGTCTCCGCCTTCTTCCACACGTCGGACGTGGGGTCGTAGCCCGTCTTCCTGAGCGCCTCAACGGCCAGTTGAAGATTCGAAAGGTCGGGCCGCTCATCACCGCCGTACCCAATGCCGCCGTAGTACTTGTCCGTGGGCAGGTACTTCTTGTCTTCGTCCGTCTGGTCCTTCACCAAGAAGCGCTGCCCTGCCTCAATCTGCGCCTTGAACTTCACTGGGTCGAGCGCCTGCAGCGCCATGATCGCCAGCGAGGTGTTGTAAGCAGGTGTCGCATCGCCCGTGATGGCGCCGTCTGCGCGCTGCTGGGCCACAAGCCAGTCCGCCGCCAGGCGCACGAACGGACCGTCCTCGACGCGATAGGCGCGGTGGCTCTCCGCCATGGCGACGAGCGCCATCGAGGTCAAGCCAACGTGGTTGCCGTAGGAGCCGTTTTCCGCCTGCTTGGAGCGCAGAAAGGTGATGCCCTTGTCGACCGCCTTTCTCGCGTCACCGATGGTCTTTGCGTCGACGCTCTTCGTCGCCAATGCGGCTGCAGGCGCCGGTGCTGCCACTCCAGGCGCCGGAGCAGCGATGGCCTGGCCCACCAGCGCAGACGAGAGCATGAGAGAGACCACCGCACGTGTTCGGGTTGACTTCATCGTTGAGCTCCTCAGGGTTGAATCGCGCGAGGGCCGCGCAGAGCGAGACCGAGCACGACGCCCGTCAAGCTCAACCAGACAGCGAGGCCGAGTGTCCAATGCATCGGTCGAGCGTCTACGGTCCCGCTCAAGGTCCACTTGTAGAAGGTCGCGTCCTGCAAAGGTGACCGCTCCAAGGCTGCGAGGGACACCGCGACGGGGTGCGTCCCGAAGGTCCACGTCGCCAACCCGTGGCCAAGCCCGCGACCCAGCATCGGCGCGAGCCACCACGGCGCGGTAAAGACGACGAGCAGCACCGCGAACGTCAGGGCCGCCGCCGAACCCGCATGAGCGCACCTCCGGTCGGACGCATCCGCCAGCGTGACGCAGAACAATCCCCAGCCCGCCAGCGCTGCGGTCGCTGAGAGGGCGCCGCCCCCGCCGACGAGGGCGCCCAGTGCGACAACGCTCCAAGGTGCCGCGAGCTCGGCAGCGATCCATCGCCAAGGCGTCCGTGCGCCTCGAAGCGCCCGCTGCCACCCCTCCCCGCGCAGCTGGTCCGTCCGCCCAATCACCAGCCATGCCGACGCCATCATCGCCGTCGCGGCGACCCACATCCGCTCGCTCGCACTGCTTGGCGCGGCGAACGCGAAGAGCAGCACGGCGACAAGCCCCATCGCGGTGCGGACGCGGCCTCGTGCGAGCGCGGTGCGAAGAAGGATCACGAGCGCCTCATGGGTTCACGCAACCACACGCGGCCCGACAGAGGCAAGGCGCCGCCCGTGGGTGAAACTACGAGCGCTCTCATGCAGTGAACTTGCCGAACGCGTCGGGGTCAGTCTCCTCGAGCGCTACACCGAGCTTGGCTCGCGCCGTCCAGTCATCGACCGCCACCGCCCGAATGGCCATCGTCTCCGGGCGCGGCTCATCGACGAGAATCGGCGCGCCCCGGTTCATGACGTTCGCCGAGACACGAATCCGAGCGTCGAAGCGCAGCGCCAGCGCGACGCCATCGGACGGCCGGCAGTCTACGACGTGCTCGCGGCCGCTGGGATCGCGCACAATCAGGTCCGCGTGAAATGTCCCGTCGACGATGTCACGGACGTCGAGGCGCACCACTTGCCCGCCCATCCGAGT
>Ga0164295_10001566_pt1 | contig 19037 bp, 13 predicted proteins | sample GEODES006metaG_FD_111798 | JGI IMG/M metagenome (GOLD analysis project Ga0164295, IMG submission 111798) | Oligotrophic lake water microbial communities from Sparkling Lake, Wisconsin, USA - GEODES006 metaG | ecosystem: Environmental > Aquatic > Freshwater > Lake | place: USA: Sparkling Lake... | reverse complement strand
TGGCGCAGGGCGCGCTGGTGCCGATGGTGGCGTTCTGGGGGCTGATCAACATCGTCGTGCTGTTCCTGGCCGCCATGTTGTGCCTGGGGCGCCCGGCGCTGCGTGCCGAGGAGCGCTTTGCCCTTGATGATCAGGTGGCGGTGTGGCGGCGTGACGCCCGCCATGCCACCATCACCCGGGGGCTGGACATTTCGGTGTCAGGCATCGCGCTGGCCGAAATCGGCGCGGTGGGCGGCGGCGTTACGGTTGGGGAACCGGTGCGGGTGCGGCTGCGCGGTGTGGGCAGCATCGATGGCCGGGTGGCGCGCAGCCATGGGGGGCGCATCGGCATTGCCTTCGATGGCACCGACAGCGCGGCGCGCGACCGCCTGATCGTGCGGCTGTTCACCGCCGGGCTCAATACCAGCCGCCACAGCATGCCGATGTGGCAGGCCACCCGCGCCATGCTGCTGCGCATCCTCACCGCCGACATGCGCCTGCCCGCCGCACCGGCCAGCAGCGCCGCCATCCGGCCTGTGCCCGACGAAACCCGGCTGGCCAAGGTCACGCTGGTGCTGCCCCCCCGTCGCGGCAGCGCAACGACGCCGGCCCGTGCCAGTGCGGGTTGAGACAGACTGGGAGAATGACTGGCAACAAGCCGCGGCACTGATACAAGAGGGGCATGTTCCGTTCCCTCTGGCTCCTGATCGGCCTGGCGTCGCTGGCACTTGGCGTCGCCGGCGTCGTGCTGCCGTTGCTGCCGACAACGCCGTTCGTGCTGCTGGCGGCCTATTGCTTTGCCCGCTCGTCCCCACGCCTGCACGATTGGCTGCTCGGCCACCGCCTGTTCGGGCCGTTGATCGCCAACTGGCAGCGCCACCGCGCCATTTCACCGCGCGCCAAGCTGCTGGCCCTGTTGTCGATGGCCGGCGTGCTCGGCCTGTCGGTGGCGATGGGCGCGCCGCAGCGGGTGATCCTGATCCAGGCGCTGATCCTGCCGGCCACCGCGCTGTTCATCGCCACCCGCCCGAATGGGCCCCGGAAGCCACTGACGTAAGCGCAACCTATTTCGTAAGGCCGGTCCAGTAACCGGCAAAGGCCCATAGATCGGCAGCTTCGGCGATGATCTTGTCCGTCGGTTTGCCACTGCCATGGCCGGCGCGGGTTTCGATGCGGATCAGGTGCGGTTTGTCGCCGGCCTGGGCGGCCTGCAGCGCAGCGGCATATTTGAAGCTGTGGCCCGGCACCACCCGGTCATCGGTGTCGGCCGTGGTGGCCAGCACCGCCGGATAGTCCTTGCCGCTGCGGATATTGTGGTAAGGGCTGTAGGTCAGATTATAGCGGAAATAGTCCGGCTTGGTCATGTCGCCATAATCATCGACCCAATAGCGCCCGGCCGTCCAGTTGGCATAGCGCAGCATGTCCATCACGCCGACCGCCGGCAGCGCGGCGGCAAACAGATCGGGGCGCTGGTTGGTGACGGCACCCACAAGCAATCCCCCATTGGAACCGCCCTGGATGGCGAGCTGGGCCTTGCTGGTGATGCCCTTCGCGATCAGCGCTTCGCCGGCGGCGATGAAATCGTCGAACACATTCTGCTTCTTCAACAGGCGGCCGCCATCGTGCCAGGCCGCGCCATATTCGCCGCCGCCGCGGATGTTGGCCAGCGCGAACACCCCGCCCATTTCCATCCACACCAGCCGCGACACGCTGAACCCCGGCGTCTGGCTGATATCGAAACCGCCATAGGCATAAAGCAGCGCCGGATGCGGCTTGCTCATGTCGAGATCCTTGCGGTGCGCCACGAACATCGGCACCCGCGTGCCATCCTTTGACGTGTAGAACATCTGGCTGACCGCATAGTCAGCCGGATTGAACGCCACTTTGGCCTGGCGCAACACGGTCGCCGTGTTGGTCGCCGCGTCATAGCGCCAGATCGATCCCGGCGTCGCAAAGCTGGCGAAGGCGAAATGCGTCACACCATCGGCCGACGATTCAAAGCCGCCGGCCGTGCCGATGCCGGGCAACGGCACCACGCCCACCGGCTTGCCATCTAACTCGTGGCTGCGGACCACCGACTTGGCGTCCTCCAGCGTTTCGGCGAGCAGCCGACTGCCAACCAGGCTGGCGCCGGTCAGCGTCGCAGCACCTTCGGCGATCAGCGGCGTGATCGCGCCGGTGAGGGCATTCATGGCGACAACGCGGCCCTTGGGGGCATCCTTGTTGGTGCGGAAATACAGCGTGTCGCCGCGGCTGCCGGCCAGCGACCAATCATGATCCAGCCCGGTCACCAGCGCGCGGGGCGCTTCACCCTTGGTGATATCGGCGACATGCACTTCATACCGGCTGTCGGTGCCTTCGGACGTGATGATGATCAGCCAGCGACCATCATCGGTGACCGCACCGAAATGGCCACGCTTGGGATGGGCGGGCGTTTCATACACCAGCACATCCTGAGCCTGCGGCGTGCCAAGCCGATGGAAAAACAATTTCTGGTTGAGGCTGACGCCCAGATATTTCGGCCCGGCCTGTTCCGGGAACCGCGAATAATAGAATCCGGACCCGTCCTTGCGCCAGGCCAGCGCGCTGGATTTCACCCACTCGATCACGTCCGGCAGGTCCGCACCCGTCGCCACGTCGCGCAGCTTCAGCGTGCGCCAATCGGTGCCGCCATCCTGCACGGCATAGAGGAGATATTTGCCGTCCGCCGATGGCTCCCATTCGGCCAGCGCCGTCGCGCCGTCCTTGGCCCAGGGGTTGGGATCGATCAGCACGCGGGGCTCTGCGCCCGGCGCCTGCACATACAGCACGGACTGGTTCTGCAGGCCGCTGTTGCGGGCAAAGAACTGCACCCCGCCCTTCACGCGCGGAATGCCGAAGCGTTCGTAGTTATACAGTTCGGTCAGCCGTGCCCGGATCGCATCGCGCTTGGGCAAGGTCGCCAGATAGGTGCCCGTCACCTGGTTCTGCGCGTCCACCCACGCCGCCACCTTGGTGTCGGTGCGCACGTCATTTTCCAGCCAGCGATACGGATCGGGCACGCTGATGCCATGGCGGGCCTCCACCTCCGGGCCACGTTCCGTGGCGGGATAGGCAATCGGGGCGGCAGACACGACAGCAGCGCTCATCAGCGCAGCCACGAGAAGCAGACGTTGCATGGGTAGACCTTTTCCAGAAACAGCATCGTCATGGTGTAGCGGCGCGGTGCCTGTGCGGTCAAATCACCGGCTCGTTTTGCCGCCCGCAGGCGATCGGCAGCGTCTGGTTGCTCTATTCGCGCCGCTCGCTGCTGCCGCCCAAGCTGTGCGCGGGCATCGATTTCCTGCGCGGCGCACTGGCGACCTGAGCCCGACGGCAGGGCCACATTGCCACATCATATAAAGCAGTCTTTATGCTTGCTCTGTGAGGCGGCGACGCTTAGGGGGATCGCGTCTTCCAAACCGATTGCAGGAGCCCGATCATGGCCCACGATTACGCCATTGCCGACATCAGCCTCGCCGATTTCGGCCGCCGCGAAATCAACATTGCCGAAACCGAAATGCCCGGCCTGATGGCGCTGCGCAGCGAATTCGGCGCGGCCCAACCGCTGAAGGGTGCGCGCATTGTCGGCTCGCTGCACATGACAATCCAGACAGCCGTGTTGATGGAAACATTGGTCGCTCTGGGTGCAGAATTGCGCTGGGCCACGTGCAACATCTTTTCCACCCAGGATCATGCCGCCGCCGCGATGGTGGCCGCTGGCATCCCGACCTATGCGATCAAGGGCGAGAGCCTGGCGGATTACTGGGACTATGTCGGCCACATCTTCGACTGGGGCGACACCACCGCCAACATCATCCTCGACGATGGCGGTGACGCCACGATGTTCGCGCTGTGGGGCGGCAAGCTCGAAGCCGGGCAGACGATGGGCGAGCCGGAGAACGAGGAAGAAGTCGAATTCCAGCGCGCGCTGAAGGCCTTCATCAAGGCGCGTCCGGGTTATCTGACCGAAACGGTCAAGAATCTGAAGGGCGTGTCGGAGGAAACCACCACGGGCGTCCATCGCCTCTATGAAATCGCCAAGAAGGGCGAACTGCCGTTCCCGGCGATCAACGTGAACGACAGCGTCACCAAATCCAAGTTCGACAATCTTTATGGCTGCAAGGAATCGCTGGTTGATGCCATCCGCCGCGCCACCGATGTGATGCTGGCCGGCAAGGTTGCCTGCGTCGCCGGCTTCGGCGATGTCGGCAAGGGCAGTGCCCAGTCGCTGCGCAATGGCGGCGCCCGCGTGATGGTCACCGAAATCGATCCGATCTGCGCGTTGCAGGCCGCGATGGAAGGCTTTGAAGTCGTCACCATGGACGAAGCGGTGCAGCGCGCCGACATCTTTGTCACCGCGACCGGCAACATGGACGTCATCACTGCCGAGCACATGATGGCGATGCGCCCCAACAGCATCGTCTGCAACATCGGCCACTTCGACAGCGAGATCCAGATTTCCGCCCTGTCCAACTACAAGTGGACCGAAGTGAAGCCCGGCACGGATATCGTCGAATTCCCCGATGGCAACCAGATCATCGTGCTGGCCAAGGGTCGCCTGGTCAATCTGGGCTGCGCCACCGGCCACCCCAGCTTCGTGATGTCGGCCAGCTTCACCAACCAGGTACTGGCCCAGATCGAATTGTGGACGCGCGGCGCAGCGTACGAAAACAAGGTCTATGTGCTGCCCAAGCATCTCGACGAGAAGGTTGCGCGCCTGCACCTCGAAAAGCTCGGCGTGAAGCTGACCACGCTTTCCGAAAAGCAGGCCGCTTACATCGGCGTCGGCGATACCGGTCCGTTCAAGCCGGATCATTACCGCTATTGATGGCGGCAGCCAATTCGCCGCTGTCCGGGTGACGGCAAGGCCCGCGTCGGTCATCGATGCGGGCCTTGCTGCTTTTTGGAGAGCGACGATGATCCCGCATCTGCCCGCCGCTGCCGGACTTGTGCTGTTGGCCGCATCGGCAGCGACCGCACAGGAAACGCAGCCACTGCCGCTTACCGCCGCCGGCAACCGGGCGGGTGAGAATGCCGTGCGCCAGGCCGGCGATGCCTTCGGCACGGTGATCGGCCAGGAAGAGGTCGGGCTCTATTCCGACAGCGACGTGCGCGGTTTCTCACCACGCGTGGCCGGCAATGTCCGTATCGCCGGCCTCTATTTCGATCCGGTGTTTTTCCCATCCGATCGCATCAGCGGTTCCACCGTGATCCGCGTCGGGCCGACCGTGCTCGGCTCGCCCTTCCCCAGCCCGACCGGGGTGGTCGATCTCGGCCTGCGCGTACCCGGTGACACGGCCGCAGCCAGCGTGCTGGCCAATGTCGACACCTGGGGCTCGCGCATCATCGAGGCCGATGTCGCACTGCCTGTCACGGGCGGGCTCAGCCTGGGCCTGGGCGGGCAGATCGCCCACGAGCATATGGGCGATGGCACCCGCGATTATTATTATGAAGGCGCTGCCATCGCGCGCTGGCGGCCGGCGCCCGGCATCGAGATCGTGCCGTTCATCAGCCTGGCCTACACACCGTTCCACGAAGCCGCGACCATCATTGTGCCGGCCGGCGAGACACTGCCGCCGCCGTTTCCACGCGACTTCTGGACTGGCCCGGCCTGGCAGCGGACCCGCGAAACCGAACTGAATGCCGGCGTGGTTGCCGACGCCGATCTGGGCAGCGGCTGGGGATTCAAGGCCGGCCTGTTCCGATCGTCGATCAAGTATTTCGAGGATTATACCAACCTGCTTGTGGATGTGCAGACCGATGGTTCGGCGCGAGCGCAGGTGATCGTCGATCCGCCGCTGCTGTTCGGATCGACCAGCGGCGAGGCGCGGCTGACGAAGCGGTGGCAGGTCGGGGCGCGCATCAACCAGTTGCATTTCGCGTTTCGCGGCCGCGATGCGCAGCGGCGTTTTGGCGGTGCCCCCGTTGTCGATCTGGGGCCGACCAGATTGGACCGGCGCATCACCACGCCGCAGCCGCAGGTGGCTTTCGGCGCCCAAGAGCGCGACCGCTTCCGGCAATGGACGCTGGCTGCCGGTTATGAGGGCAAATGGGACGGCGTTGGCGAGCTGTCGATTGGAGTCCAGCGCACCGATTATGACAAGCGCATCGGCCTGCCCGGTGCCGTCCCGATCGTCACGCGCACACAGCCCCTGCTGTTCAACGCCAACGTCGCCGTGGTGATCAGCGGCACGCTGGCGGCCTATGGCGGCTATGTCACCGGGCTGGAGGAATCCGGCGTCGCGCCGGAACAGGCCGCCAATCGCAACGCAGCCCAGCCGGCCATCCGCACCCGCCAATTCGACGCCGGCCTGCGCTGGAATCCGGTTGGCGACATGCGCCTGGTCGCCGGCCTGTTCGAAGTGGCCAAGCCCTATTTCAACCTCGATGCCGGCAATCGCTTCCGCGAACTGGGCGAAGTGCGCCAGCGCGGCATCGAGGCGTCGCTGAGCGGGCCGGTCACCCGCAATCTGACCGTGGTCGGCGGCACGGTACAACTGCGGCCGCGCGTCACTGCCAATTTGCCCGGCGTCGGCCGGGCACCGGTGGGTACCATCCGCGAAACCTATTCGGCCAGCGCCGATTGGCGGCCACCCTGGGCCGCCCGGCTCTCGTTTGACGCCAGCCTGTTCCACACCAGCAGCCAGGTCGCCACCGTGTCCAATCAGGTGGCCATTCCGGCGCGGACATTCGTGGACATCGGTGGGCGCTACCGCTTCAATCTGGCCGGCAAACCCGCCATGCTGCGGGTGCAGATCGAAAACATCGGCGATGTGCAGGGCTTTGAACTGTTCGGGGCGGGGGCTTATCGCCCGGTTTGGGGTCGCTCCGCGCTGGCCTATGTCACGGTCGATCTCTGAAACACGGCCCCTGCGCAGTTTACCGGCTGGACTTGGCGGCCAACGCTGGCCAAAGGCAGATCATGTACGGGGGACAATTCGCCACACCTGCCAGTTTGCTGGCGCTTGCGATCATGGGGTTGGCCGGGCCTGCCGCGGCCGCGCAGCCATTGCCGTCCCCCGTGTCGCCCAACGACAGTACAGCGCCGCCCGTGGCGCTCCCCCCGGCCGACGAGCCAGACCTGACCCCGCCCGCCGCGGTTGTTGCCGCCACCGGCAGCCGATCATCTGAAAACGCCGTCCGCCAGGCTGGCGATGCGTTCGGCACCAGCATCGGCCGCGAAGTGTCAGGTCTCTATAGCCGGGAACGGGTGCGCGGCTTCTCGCCCGTCGTTGCCGGGAATGTCCGCATCGACGGCCTGTATTTCGATCCGATCGTCACGCCATCGAGCCGGCTGGTGCGGGCGACCACGATCCGCGTCGGCCCGTCGGCGCTGGGCAGCCCGTTCCCGGCACCAACCGGCATCGTCGATCTTGGCCTGCGCCGACCGGGGCGCGAGGCGGCGGCCAGCGTGCTGATCGGGTACAACACATGGCACACGCCGACCGCCGAGTTCGATGCCAGCCTGCCGGTCAGTTCCACCCTGTCCATCGGTTTCGGCGCCGGCACCGTGCTCGAAAACGGCTTCAACAAGACCCGCGACCACAGTTATGAAGGCGCCTTCATCGCCGAATGGAAGCCCAGCGCTGCGTTCAGCCTGCTCCCGTTCGTCAACGTGCGCGAAACCACGATCGACGATCACGGCCCGCTTTCGATCCCGCAGGGGAATTTCCTGCCGCCGCCCTTGCCGCGCCGCCAGTTCTTCGGCCCGTGGTGGTCGCGCGGCGGCGACACCGAAATCAACGCCGGCCTGATCACCGACTGGACGATAGGCAAGGATTGGTTGGTGCGCGCCGGCCTGTTCCGATCACAGCGCGTGGTCCGCGACCAGTTCGCCAATGTCGTGCGCCTCACGTCGCCAGCCGGCATCGGCCAGCAGACGATCACCGGCGATCCCACGCTCTACAACGCCGCGACCAGCGGCGAGGTGCGGGTGACGCGGCGGATCGCGGACGGCCCACGCCTGCACCAGCTGCATGTCACGGTGCGCGGCCGCCAGGGCTATCGCCGTTTCGGCGGATCCGATTCGATTTCGCTGGGCACGATCAACATCCTGACTGTCGCGCCGGATGTGCCGCCGCCGGTGCTGAAGTTCGGCGAGCAGCAGAAGGACAATGTCCGGCAATGGACAGGCGGCATCGCCTATGAAGGCCGCTGGGTCGGCGTCGGCGAACTGTCGGTGGGCGTCCAGAAAAGCGATTACAGCAAGCGCATCGGCTTGCCTGGCGCGATCACCGCCACCGATGCCAGCCCCTGGCTCTACAACATCACGGTCGGTGTGCAGGTGACAAAGGCCATCTCGCTCTATGGCGGCTCGGTCACCGGCCTGGAGGAATCGGGCGTCGCCCCCAACATCGCCGCCAACCGCAACGAGGCCTTGCCGGCGATCCAGACCAGCCAGCTCGATGCCGGGGTGCGCATCGCACTGGGCGGCGGGATGCGGCTGATCGCCGGGGTGTTCCAGGTTTCCAAGCCCTATTTCAATCTGGACACCGCCGGCCGCTTCGATGTGCTGGGCGAGGTGATCAATCGCGGTATCGAAGCCAGCATCGCCGGCCCGATCACCGAGGAATTGTCGGTTGTGGCCGGCGGCGTGCTGCTGCGACCCAAGGTGACCGGCGATGCGGTAACACGCGGGCTGGTCGGCCGGCTGCCGGTGGGCGCCATCAGCGAGCGGGTGGACGTGTCGGCCGATTGGCGGCCTGGCTTCGCGCCCGGCCTGTCGTTCGACGCGCGCATGTCCTACCGTTCGCCGGAAATTGCCACGGTCAACAATCTGGTCTCGGTGCCCACCCGCACGCTGATCGATCTTGGTGGCCGCTACCGCTTCAAGCTGGCCGGCAATGATGCGGTGCTGCGCATCCAGGCCACCAATGTCTTCGACGAAAAGGGCTTCGAGCTGCGCGGCAGCGGCGCCAACGCCTATACGGTGCTGCCAGGCCGCGTCACCCAGGCCTATCTTACCGTCGATTTCTGACATGCGCCGTCCCGCTCCGGCAGCATTCGCCAGTCTTGCGCTGCTGCTGGCGGCGCCATCTCTGTTGCTGGCGGCGCTGTTGCTGGCGGCGCCGGCGCTGGCGCAAACCGCGCCGGCCGGCGGCGCTGTCGCCGCCACCGGTGATCGTGCCGCCGAGAATGCGGTGCGCCAGGCCGGCGATGCCTTTGGCAGCACCATTGGCCGCGAAGTGATCGGCATCTACAACCAGATGAATGTGCGCGGCTTTTCGCCGATCGCTGCCGGCAATGTGCGGATCGATGGCCTGTATTTCGATCCCGTCGTGCCGCCCAGCACCCGCATCAGCCGCACCACCACCATCCGCGTCGGCCTGTCTGCACTGGGCAGCCCGTTCCCGGCCCCCACCGGGCTGGTGGACTTCGGCTTCCGCCGGCCCGGCAATCAGGCCGCTGCCAGCGCGCTGCTGGCGGCCGACGCCTGGGGCACCACCAACGCCGAAGCCGATGCCGTGCTGCCAGTTGATGACCGTCTGAGCCTCGGGCTCGGCGCGTCAATGCGCTTTGAAAGCGGGCCCGACGCCACGCGGGAGAACAGCTTCGGCGGCACGCTGATCGCGCGCTGGAACCCGGCACCGGGCGTCACGCTGATCCCGTTTGTCAGCCTGCTGCATCAATCGCTGGATGATCACCGCCTGACATTTCAGACGGCAGGCGAATATCTGCCGCCTCTGCTGCCGCGCCGGCAGCGCTTTGGCCCGGATTGGGTGAATGGCACCGGCCTTGATGCCAATATCGGCGTGCTGGCCGATTGGCAGGTGGCGCCAGCATGGCTGCTGCGCGCTGGCCTCTTCCGATCGTCGCGCAACCGCGAACGCCAGATGACCAATCTGGTGCGCGGCTTGGTTGCCGGCCGCACCGGCACCCAGCGGGTCATCGTCGATCCGCGCCTGGCCTTTGCCTCGATCTCCGGCGAAGTGCGCCTGACCCGGCAGATCGACGAGGGCCCACGCCGGCACCAGATCCATTTTGCCGTGCGTGGTCGCAGCGGCGATCGCCGCTTTGGCGGGTCGGACACGCTGGAACTCGGCCCGGTGCAGATCGACACGCCCAGCAAGGTGCCGGAACCGCTGTTCCGATTTGGCCAGCAGCAATTCGACGACGTGAAACAGCTCACCGGCGGCATCGCCTATGAAGGCCGCTGGCTGGGCGTGGGCGAAGTCGCCGCCGGCCTGCAATGGACCGATTACAAGAAGCGCATCGATCTTCCCACCGGCGGCGTGCAGGCCACCGATGACCGGTTGCTGCTTTATAACGTGACGCTGGCCGCCAATATCACCGATGCGCTGGTGATCTATGCCGGCACCGTCAATGGCCTGGAAGAAAGCGGCATCGCGCCGGGCAATGCCGCCAACCGCAACGAGGCCCTGCCCGCGATCCGCACCCGCCAGTTTGATGCCGGCCTGCGCTGGGCGCTCACCGATCAGATCAAGCTGGTGGCCGGCGTGTTCGACATCACCAAGCCCTATTTCAATCTGGATGCCAACAACCGATTCGACGTGCTGGGCGATGTGGTGAATCGCGGGGTCGAAGCCTCCGTCGCCGGGCCGCTCACCAAAAGCCTCAGCATCGTGGCCGGCGGCGTGTGGCTGTGGCCCAAGGTATCGGGCCCCGGCGTCGTGGCCGGCGGCGCCATCGGCCCGCGCCCGGTGGGCGCCATCAGCCAGCGGATCGAATTCAGCGCCGATTGGCGGCCGCCGTTCGCGCCGGGCCTGTCGTTCGACACGCGGCTGGCCTGGCGCAGTTCCGAAACCGCCACGGTCAGCAACCGCGTGGCCATACCGGCGCGCAGCATCGTCGATCTGGGCGGGCGGTACCGGTTCAAGATGGCGGGCAACAATGCCCTGCTGCGCGTGCAGATCAGCAACCTGTTCGATGTCGAAGCCCATGATCTGCGCGGCGCGGGCGCCTATGGCCCCATTCCCGGCAGACTGGCGCAGGCCTATGTCACCGTCGATTTCTGAACCCGCCATTGTGCTTGCCGGGCCGGCTGCAACGGCCGCGCTGGCCGCCGCCATCGCCGCCGTGCTGCGCGCAGGCGATGTGGTGGCGCTGCATGGCGATCTCGGTGCCGGCAAATCAACGCTGGCCCGCGGCATCATCCAGGCGTTGGGCTGGGCCGGCGAGGTGCCGTCGCCCACGTTCACGCTGGTGCAGGCCTATGATCCGCCCGATGTCGCTGTGCCGGTGTGGCATGTCGATCTCTACCGCATCGACCATCCGGCCGAGGCCGACGCGCTTGGCCTGTTTGAAACCGATGCCGCGTTGATCATCGAATGGCCGCAGCGGCTGGGGGCCCGGCTGCCGGCCGCAGCGCTGCACTTGCGCCTCGACGGCAGCGGTGATGCACCCCGCACCTTGACTTGGGACGCGCCCCCGGCTTGGGAAGGCCGGTGGCCACCCTTGCAACCATGATTCCGCCGCCCGGCACCGGCGCCTTCCTCAACGCCCATGGCTGGGGCGGCGCGGCCGTGCGCCCGTTGGCTGGCGACGCCAGTTTCCGCCGCTATTTTCGCGTCACGCTGGGGACCCGCAGCGCGGTGTTGATGGACGCGCCGCCCGACAAGGAAGACAGTCGGCCCTTTCTCGCCATCGGCAAGCATCTCGACACGCTGGGCTTTTCCGCGCCGCAGGCAATGGCCGCTGATCTGGAGCAGGGCCTGATCCTGCTGGAGGATTTCGGCGATGCCCGCGTCAATCCGGTGCTGGCCGAAGATACCGCTGCCGAGCACGAGATTTACGCCGCCGCCGTCGATCTGCTCGCTGCACTGCACCAGCACCCGCCTGCCGATGTGCCGCCCTACAGCGAAGCCGAATATCTGCGCGAAGCCCGGCTGTTCCCGGATTGGTATCTGCCCGCCGTCGGTCTGGTCGAGGCGTCGGGTCATGATGCCGCCTGGGCGCCGCTGTGGCCGGCGCTGTTCACCCACCCTCCTGTGCTGGTGCTGCGCGATTATCACGCCGACAATCTGATGCTGCTCGATCGCCCCGGTCACCAGCGCCTCGGGCTGCTCGATTTTCAGGACGCGCTGGCCGGCCACCCTGCCTATGATCTGGCCAGCCTTTTGCAGGATATCCGCCGCACCGTATCGCCCGAACTGGAGGCGGCGATGCTGGCCCGCTATGTCGCGGCGCGGCCCGAACTGGACGAAGCAGCCTTTCGCACTGCCTATGCCATTCTGGCGGCACAGCGGAACATCAAGATCCTGGGTGTGTTCACCCGACTTTATGTCCGTGATGGCAAGCCTGCCTATCCCCTGTATCACCCGCGGCTTTGGCAGATGGTGAACGCCAATCTCGAACATCCGGCGCTGGCCCCGGTGAAGGCCTGGTTCGATACGCATGTGCCGGCCAGCGCCCGGCATGGCGTGGAGGTGCCTGCATGACCACCCCGCCGCCGCTGTTCCTGCGCCCCACCATTACCTGCACCCTGCCCGAAACGGCGATGGTGATGGCGGCGGGCCTGGGCAAGCGCATGCGGCCGCTCACCGCCACCCGCCCCAAGCCGCTGATCGAAGTGGCGGGGCGCAGCCTGCTCGATCGCGCGCTCGATGGCGTTGCTGCTGCCGGGATCGAGCATGTCGTGGTCAACGCGCATTATTTCGCCGATCAGATCGAAGCCGCCGTCAAATCCCGCCAGCACCCCGCCCGCATCGACGTGTCCGATGAGCGTGCCTTGCTGCTGGAAACCGGCGGCGGGATCGCAAACGCGCTGCCGCTGATCCGCGGCGACAGTTTCTTCACCATCAATGCCGACAATATGTGGATCGATGGCCCGGTCGATACGCTGCGCCTGATCGCGGCGCGCTGGAACCCCGACGAGATGGACGCCCTGCTGCTGCTGGTGCCGCTGGCCCGCGCCCACGGCTATGACGGCCGCGGCGATTTCCACATGGACGGGCTGGGCCAGCTCACCCCGCACGGCGGGTTGAAGGTCGCGCCCTTCGTCTATTCCGGTCTGCAGATCATCGCCCGCCATTTGTTCGACGGCGAACCGGCCGAACCCTTCACCATGTGGCGCGCCTGGAACAAGGCGCTGGCCAAGGGCCGCATGTTCGGCCTGTCCCACCCCGGCCTGTGGTTCCACGTCGGCACCCCGGCCAGCATCGGCGAGACGGAAGTGCTGCTTGCCGAGGCCTGAGGCAGCCGCCGCGATTAGCGGTAGGCGCGGCGCGCAGTTTTCGGCTATCCATCGTGACAAGGAACCGGGCAGACCCCTGCGCGGTTCAGACCATGGAGATTGATGATGCGCACTGCCTGGATGATCGCGATGGCCCTGCTTGCTTCGGCGGCGACGGCGCAGGTGCCCGGCACCAAGAATCTCGCAGCCGTGAGCGGCGGCACCTATAGCGCCGATCCCGATCATACGCTGGTGATGTGGACGCTCGATCACCTCGGCTTCACCCCCTACACCGGCATTTTCGGCAGCGTCACCGGCAGCCTGACCATCGATCCCAAACAGCCGAACAACGCCAGACTGGACGTGACCATCCCGGTCGCCAAGGTGACCACCGCCAGCGCCGGCCTGACCGGCCATCTGCTGCGCCCCGCCAAGGAGGGCGGCAAGCCCGACTTCTTCGGCCCCACCCCGGCCGACGCGCGCTTCGTTTCGACCAAACTGGTGACCAACGGCGAGACCGGCACGCTGACCGGCGATTTCACCTTCAACGGCGTCACCCGGCCCATCACCCTGAACGTCAGCTTCTATGGCGCCGGCAAGACGCCGCCGCAGATGGGCGGCAAGGAAAACATCGGCTTCCGCGCCACCGGCACGATCAAGCGCAGCGAGTTCGGCCTGGGCTTTGGCGTGCCGATCGTCGGCGATGAGGTGAAGCTGGAGATTGCAGCGGCGTTCCAGAAGTAAGCGCGCGCCGACACCATTACCGCACCGGCGCATATTCGATGATCTGGCGCGACACGGCGGCGGCCTGCACCGCGTCCGGCCGCATCACGATCTTCTTCAACTCATTGGCTTCGTGCATCATCGTCTGGTCGGTCAGATGCGGGTTGCCCTGGCCCTGCGGGTTGATGAACAGGCTCTGCCCGCCGGCATCGACCACCGAATAAAGCACCGGCTGGTCGTGCGCGATTTCCATCAGGCCCACCCAGCCTTCGCCGCCATTGTGCGGGGCCATCACCGGCCCCAGTTTCAATATGGCCGACAGGCGCGGCGGATCGGGATCGTCCGGCAGGGCCGGCCGGTCAGGGCGCTGGGCGGCGGGATCATAATATTTCCAATAGATTGCCTGTTTCCAATCGGCCATGGCCTGGCCCGGAAACCGGCTGCGCAGCTGGTTCACGCTCGTCTTGATCGTCTCCGCCACCAACTGGTCGCGGTCCCGCCCGTGCAGCCAGTCGAAGGCGAGCGGCGCGCCGGCCGTGTCGCCCTGAAGCACGCGCAGCAGCAGGCTGGTCTGATAACGCAGATAGCGCTCCTGATCGACGCGGCTCCACCAGTCCCCGATATTGTCGCCAAAGATCATCGCCGGTGCCGTGATCAACCACTGGCGGAACAAGGTCAGGCCGGCATGGTCATAGCGCTGATCGGCATCACGATCTTCATACAGCCCGTTGAACGCCAGCATCAGCGCGCCGGCTTCCTTCACCTCCGGATCGCGGCTGATCGCGATCGCCGCGCGTAGATAAGGGGCAAAGAAATCCGGGTGCGTCTGCGTGCGGTCGCTGGCCCCCAGCGCGTGGAAAATCGTCTCGTTATAGGCCCGCATGTCCAGCAGCGTGATCGCCTGGCCCTTTGCCGCCAGCCGGTTGCCCGCCCAGGTGCGGAAGGCCGCGCCAATGCGGGCCTCGGTGCCTTCCGGGCTCCAGCTGGTCGCCTTGCTGTTCCAGGCGTGGAGAAAGCCCTGTTTCGGGTTGCGCACATGCGGCTGCTCGGCCGGCGTCAGATAGCCGGGCAGCTCATGGTCGCCCGTGCCGGGAATCGGCAGGCGCGGATCCACGCCGGCGGGCAATTTCGGCAGGCGGCCGGCTTCCCAGAAGGCAATCTGGCCATCTTCACCGCCGTAACAGATGCCGAGATTCCAGCCCATGCGGTTGACGCCCTTGGTCTCGAAATCCTCGATGCTGCGCGCCCGCCCCATCTCGACAATGCCGACCCAATTGTCGATCTCCCGGCCGCGCATGGCGAAGCTGTGGGAAAAGGCCACATTGTTCGCGGCATCCCACAGGATGACCGGGCCATGCACGGTGCGCGCCACTTCGTGCATCACCGGCGCGGCGCCCTTCACCTGGATGGTCTCCGTGCGCCGTTCCATGTCCTTCCAGGCGCCCTTGAACCAATATTGATATTTGTTCCGGGGATTCAGCCGCTCGGCAAACACATTATTGGCCTGCGCCACGCCAGACGTGAGCAGCCAGCCATGCTGCACACCGCGCCCCATGAACGGCGGGCCATATGCATTGAAGCTGAAACCGGCCTGATCGAAACCGCCGCCGCGCAAGTGGATTTCCGGGCCATCGGCGGTGGCCTCCAGCATCAGCACGTTGCCGCTGGCGGATTTCTGCGGGCCGATCACCAGGCAGCGGCTGGCACCGGTCGGCGCTTCGCCAGAGGGCGGCGGTGCCGGCGACCGGGTCAAATCGACGCCGCCTGCCCGCAGCGACACCGGGCGATCCACCGGCAGCGGCCGCGCCGGCGCCCGGTCTTCGCCAGCCGCGATCACCGTGGGCGAATCCGGATCGGACACCGGCACCACATCGTTGAAGATCCGCCGGCCCACCACTTCGCCGTGGCGCTTGATCATCGCATTCAGAAACGCCAGATTCTCGATCTCATGCGCATCGCGGCCGCCCGGCACCGACGCGACATAGCCAAGGAAATCGATCAGCGTCCATGGGCTGGGCTTGATGCCCCAGCGGTTGAACTCGATCGGCGTCTTGTGCTCGGGATCGGCCAGCACCTCGGCCACGGCGCGATTGATGCCATCGACATAGGCCATCATCATCGCCTGATGCTCGGCCGATATGGCCTGATACATGCGAATCAGTTCGGCGTCGGGCAGGCGGCGATCCCGCGCCGTCTTGTCACCAGCCACCGCCGCCGGCCCCAATATCTCTGCTCGCCGCCCGGCCCCGCCGCGGCGTTGCAATTCCATCGCCGCCAGCCGATCCTGCGCCAGCGCATAGCCGGCGCCGTACATCACCCCGGCCGACGTATCGGCAAACACATGCGGCACGCCCATGGCATCGCGGTGGATCGTCACCGGTTCGGCCGCCGCCGGGCCACACAGCGCCCACAACAGGGCCGCCACGCTGATCTTCGCCCTGACCGATGTCCCCAAACCCATGCCGCCCCCCGCTGCCATTTCACCCGCCCAGCTTTGCCGGTTTTGCCGAATCCGGCGGGATTCAGCGATATATTGCCCCGTTTTTCGCCTCACGCCATCACGCCAGGCCGCGCCATGATGACAGGCTTTGCCGATGTAGGACAGCAGGGCCTGCAACCCCGCAACCCTTCCAAACCCACCCCTGTCATTGACTTGTCACACGCCCGGCCCCATGGCCTGCCGCGTCCTGTTCTATCGTGGCGGACCAAACGCTCGCCTGGACGGGACCAATGCAGAATTTCAGCGACGACGCGCGCATCGACGCGGTCATCACCTGGGTCGATGGCGACGATCCGGCCCATATCGCCCGGCGTCAGCACCATCAGCCGCAGGCGGCACGCAACGCCAACGCCACCAACCCGCACCGCTGGGCTTGCAATGACGAGCTGGGCTATTGCCTGCGCTCCATCGCCAATCATGCGCCATGGATCGGGCGGATCTGGATCATCACCGATGCGCAAATGCCCGATCTGTCACGCCTGCCCGCCGATCTGGTGGCGCGGGTGCGCATCGTCGATCACCTGACCCTGTTTGCCGGCCATGAAGCCGCGCTGCCCACCTTCAACTCGCTGGCCATCGAGACCTTGTTGTGGCGCATTCCCGGCCTGGCCGAACGCTTCATCTATTTCAACGATGATGTGTTCCTGACCGGGCCGCTGGCGCCAGAGGATGTGTTCCAGGGCGCGGCGCCGGTGCTGCGCGGCGCCTGGGTGGATCAGAGCGCCATCGCCGCCGATCCGGCCAGCCGCGATGATCCGGCGCTGCTCAACGCGCTCACCCAGATCAACGCCGCGGCGCTGGCGGGATTCGGGGCGGAGCGGCTGTTTCGCGCCGCCCACGTTGTCCACCCGCTGCGCCGATCGGTGCTGGAACGTCTCTATGATCAACACCGCGCCGCGTTCGTGGCCAATCTCGGCCACCGCTTCCGCTGCGTGTCGCAATTCCTGCCGCAAGGCCTGCACAATCACGCCTGCATCGCCGCCGGCATTGCCGTGTTGCACGATGGCGAAGATCACCTCCACCTGCGCACCGGCGCCGTGCTGGATTACCCGCTGCCGCAAGTCCGCGCCTATCTCGCCCGCGCGTGCCAACCGCAGTTCAAGTTCCTGTGCGTCAACGATCTGCCCCAGGTCGAAGCCGCCATCCCCGACACCCGCGCCTGGATCGAACGCGCGATCGCGGCGTGAGGGCTGGGCAAAAGGGAGCCTCCGGCGGGCAGGGTCGCGGACCCTGCACCCGTTTGTTTTTGGCCGGTGCTTGATGGCAGAAATGGGGTGGAAAGCGGACGCTCCAGCGCGCTACGAAGTAGCCGACGAAGGCGGAGCACCACCAGATGAGCAGCGCCGGAAGGACCATCGACATGGCACGCGGCCACTCTAGCAAGTAACTCGGCGGTGTAGGCGGAACGAATGCCAGCCCAATCGTCATCACTATGATTGGCGAAACAATCAGAACCGCCATGCAGATTCGGCGCAAGCGGCGGCGATTCAGATGTCCAACCATGAAAGCAAGAAAAGCTGGGCTCAAGGCTCCTGACCACACGATAACGGCCCTCTACACGCATGGCTGTTAAGCTTTGATATTATAGGCACGCCCATCGACTGCAATGGAGTTGATAATGGTCGTCTATCATTTGTCATGCTGGCGAAGGCCAGCATCCATTGTGGGGTTGGGGCCAGTGAGGGCCACGCGTGCGCACGCTGGGCAGTGGATGCTGGCCTTCGCCAGCATGACGGCCTCTCTGAACGATAGGCGATCCTGATAACAATCGGGTGCAGGGTCTGCGACCCTGCCCGCCGGAGGCTGTTTCTTTGTTTTTTTAACGCAAGCAAAGAGCCCGGCTTTGCAGCAGCAAGACCCTATTCCGCCCGCTTCACGATGGCCGGGCCGCGTTGCTGGTGGGCGAGGACGCTGTCCACCACGGCCTTGACCAATCGCGCGGGCAGCATGCCATAGGCCCAACCTGTGGCGGTGGCCGGCGTGATGCCGGGGTCGCTCCAGGCGACGCTGTTGAGTTCGCGGGTGATGATCCACGATCGGTCGCGATCGAGGCCGAGAGCCGCCTTCACGCGCGGCGGGATTTCGATGGCATCGCCGGGGTTGTCGGGCGGCGTGTGGGTGATGGGGGCAAGGAGGACGCGCGTCGTCGCGCCATTGCGGGTGATGGCAAGGACGATGGCGCAGGGACGGTCCTTCGCGCCCTCCGCCCGGCCGCGGTTTGCTTCGTCGCGCCAGAGATAATCGTACCGGATCACAAGCCCTTGTGCCGGGGCTGGCTTATCCACGGCGGTCAATCCATCAGGGCGTCGAGCGCAGTATCGATATGGCTGGTATCCGATGCTTCCAGCGCCTTCACCACATCGTCTGGCAGTTCATGCGCGTAATAGGCCTGCCGTGTGTCGCGGGCCTTGAGGCGTTCATATTCCTCGATGTCGATCAACACGCGCACCGGGCGGCGGTGCTTGGTGATGAACACCGGCGCTTTGGCGGCATGTTCCATGTAAAGGCCGGCGCGGGTCTGGAATTCGGTGGAGGCGACGGTGAGTTTGTCGGCCATGGCAGATCCCTTTTGGCTATTGCACCGATAATAGCCAATTTTGCGAAGCGCGCCAACAAAAAAGGCCGCCGCTCCCTCCCCGAAAGCGGCGGCCTCTTGGCTGCGCAGCTTGCGCGCGCTTACAG